>Ga0310811_10000965_pt1 | contig 36891 bp, 18 predicted proteins | sample YCmetagenome_FD_207642 | JGI IMG/M metagenome (GOLD analysis project Ga0310811, IMG submission 207642) | Soil microbial communities from experimental microcosm in Duke University, North Carolina, United States - YC | ecosystem: Engineered > Artificial ecosystem > Soil microcosm > Unclassified ... | reverse complement strand
CTCGCGGGTGTGCCGTGCAGGACGTCTGCCACCGGGGAACCGCGTGGCGCGTTGTGCGCAATGGGAATCTGCTTCGAATGCCGTGCGCGTATTGACGGCGTACCGCACCGGCGCAGCTGCCAAATTCTTTGCTCGGCAGGAATGCAGGTCAGCACCGATGATTAGCGTTGGAAAACAATTCGACGTGGTGGTTGTCGGTGGCGGTCCTGCAGGTCTGGCCGCGGCGGTGTGCGCCTCGGAGCAGGGCGCCCGCGTGGCACTTGTTGACGACAATCCCAAACTCGGCGGGCAAATCTGGCGAACCGGACTCGTCGACGCCGGCAAAGAACTCGCGGATTGGTCGCGGAGATTGATTTCAGGCGGTGTCGAGATTTTGTCCGGCGCGCGAGTGTTTGACGGTCCCAGGCCCGATATCGTGCGCGCGGAAACTGACCAGGGTCTCCTCGCAATCGGATATCGAAAACTGGTTCTCGCCACAGGCGCTAGAGAGCGGTTCCTGCCGTTTCCCAGGTGGACTTTGCCAAACGTGATGGGCGCCGGAGCGCTGCAGGCTTTTGTTAAATCGGGTTTTCCGATTGCCGGCAAGCGAGTGGTAGTCGCCGGCACTGGTCCATTGCTGCTCGCTGTTGCCGCATACCTGCGAGGCAAAGGTGCAGAGATCGCGATGATTTGTGAGCAGGCATCGCGAGCATCATTAGCGACGTTTAGTTTGTCGCTACTTGGGCATAGACAAAAGATCGCGCAAGGATTGTCGCTTCGAAAGGAATTAGCCGGAGTTCCCTTCCGCACAAGTTGCTGGCCCATTGCAGCGGCAGGTAATGGCGTGCTCAAGGCGGTGCTGATATCGAAAGGCGCGAACTTCCAAAAAATTGACTGTGATTTTCTCGCTTGCGGATTTCACCTGGTCCCGAACACTGAATTGCCTGCTCTCCTGGGATGCCGCTTGCGAGATGGCTTTGTGGAGGTCGACCGGCTTCAACAGACCTCCATGCCAGGAGTCTATTGCGCAGGCGAGCCTACCGGAATCGGCGGCGTGGAATTGTCGGTGGTCGAAGGCCAGGTCGCAGGACTTGCCGCCGTCGGTCGAGAAGACGCTGCAGAAAGGCTATTTGGCGAAGGCCGAAAACTGCGCAAGTTCGCCCACGCATTGGAGCGTGCATTCGCGCTCCGCCCGGAGCTGAAAAGTACCTGTCTGCCGGAGACGATTGTTTGTCGTTGCGAAGATGTGACCTACGCTCGCCTGAAGCCGTACAGCTCATGGCGCGCGGCAAAGCTGCAATCCCGTTGTGGCATGGGGCCGTGCCAGGGCCGCGTCTGCGGGCCCGCGACGGAGTTTCTGTTCGGGTGGGCGCAGGACTCGGTTCGGCCGCCAGTGTTCCCCACTCGGATTGAATCTCTGGTCGTAAGCGCTTCTGAGGCAGAGCAGCCTATCGTGCACTGATGCGAGGAACTCGATGAACTGGAATGGCGTAATGCCGGCGATCACAACCTGTTTCGACGCGAAGCTTGAAGTCGACCACAACTTCATGGCGAAGCACTGCAACTGGCTTCTCGATAACGGATGCACTGGTATTGTGACGCTCGGGTCTCTGGGAGAAGGCGCAACACTGTCCAACGAAGAGAAAGGTGAAATTCTCCGGAACTCTGTCAAAGCAGTGCGTGGCCGAGCACCCGTGCTGGCTTCGATTTCCGCGCTTTCAACGGGCGAGGCGGTGTCGCTCGCCAAAGATGCCGCCGAAATGGGTTGTGATGCGTTGATGGTGTTACCTCCCTACGTGTACCAGGGGGACTGGCGCGAGATGAAGACGCATGTCGCAGCCGTGTTTCGCGCGACTCCGCTCGCCTGCATGCTCTACAACAATCCGGTTGCATACGGAACCGACTTTCTTCCCGAGCAGATTCAGGAACTTGCAGAGGAACACCCGAATTTTGAGTCGGTAAAAGAGTCGAGTACTGATGCGCGCCGCGTGAGCGCAATACGCGCTTTACTCGGAGACAGACTTGAAATATTTGTGGGCGTCGACGATGCCATTCTCGAAGGAATTGGCGTTGGCGCGTCAGGCTGGATCGCGGGGCTTGCCAACGCCCTGCCGCGTGAATCGGTAGACCTGTTCAATTACGCGAGGAACAGCGAACAAGAAAAAGCGTTCGACCTGTACCGCTGGTTTTTACCCCTGCTGCGCATGGATACTGTCCCGGAATTTGTACAACTCATCAAGCTGGTTCAAGCGGAAGTTGGAATGGGCAACGCGCGTGTGCGTGCGCCGCGATTGGAGTTGACCGGGGCGAAGTTGGAACAAACCCGTGCCATTATCCGAACCGCCCTGAACACTCGCCCACGCGTAACGAATGGACACGCTGTCCCTGCAAACTGATACTCCTACATGAATACGTTCAGAACACTAGTGCACATCAGTCTTGTTTTTGTCGGCGCTCTGGCAGCTTCCGCCGAGGACAAACTCGCGGCCACGCCGCCAATGGGATGGAACAGCTGGAACCATTTCGCGGACAAAGTTGATGATAAAACTGTTCGCGAAACCGCCGAAGCGCTGGTCTCGACCGGACTCAAAGCCGCCGGGTACATCTATCTCAACATTGACGACACCTGGGAAGGCGACCGGGATAAGGATGGAGTAATCCATCCGAACCAGAAATTTCCTGACATGAAGGCCCTTGCAGACTACGTCCACGGCAAGGGGTTGAAGCTTGGCATTTACTCATCGCCGGGGCCAAAGACATGCGCGGGTTTTGAAGGCAGTCTTGGGCATGAAGAGCAGGATGCGCGGACCTATGCGCAATGGGGAATCGACTATCTGAAATACGACTGGTGCCAGCAGCCGCCCGCGAATGTCGAGCAAATGAAGACCGCCTATTCGAAGATGCACGAGGCCTTGGCGAAAACAGGGCGGCCAATTGTCCTGAGCCTCTGCCAATACGGCTGGAACAAAGTTTGGGAGTGGGGCCCATCTGTCGGAGGCAATCTGTGGCGGACCACTGGCGACATCAGTGATCGCTATGCGGTCATGGCGGAGATTGGCTTCAACCAGAATGGCCTCGAACATTTCGCTGGCCCGGGACATTGGAACGATCCCGACATGCTGGAAGTTGGAAACGGCGGAATGAATGAAGACGAATACAGGACCCATTTCAGCCTGTGGGCCATACTGGCCGCGCCACTCATTGCAGGAAATGATCTGAACAAGATGACGCCTTACACGGTCGAGATTCTGACCAATCGAGAATTAATTGCCGTCGATCAAGACCCGGCAGGAAAGCAGGGCTTCCGAATCGCGCAAGAAGGTCCGTTTGAAGTCTGGATGAAGACCATGGCCGACGGAAGCAAAGTCGTAGGGTTGTTCAATCGACAGCGCACGGTGGAGCAGATGTCGGTAAGCTTCGCGCAAATCGGTATTTCCGGCGACGCAGGCGTGCGTGATCTCTGGTTAAAGAAAGATTTGGGAAGTTTCAAAGAGAAGTACAGCGCATATGTGCCAGCGCATGGCGTGGTGCTGGTGCGCATCACCGAGAAATAAGAGAACCTTCAGGAGCTTTCCTCTATGCGGCATCGACGAGCGCCGTCGGTTGCGAGTTTGTGTTCCCTGGTCACTTCCCTGCTGTTGTTTGCATGCTCGCTCAGTTTCGCGCAGGGCACGGTGCAAGAGTACGAACGCGCCCGACAGTTCCTCCCCGGAAATTTACGGCATTCAATCTACGTCGCCGAAGTTTCTCCGCATTGGCTCGATAAGGACAATCGCTTCTGGTATCACAAAGTCAGCCCAAAAGGCGGCGAATTTATTCTGGTTGACGCCGAGCACAATACTGCTGGGCCGGCATTCGATCACGAGAAACTCGCCGCAACGCTGGGCCGGGTTACCCACCGCGAGTTTTCCGCTACTGACCTGCCCTTCGACTCGATTGACTTCTCGGATGACCAGAAATCTCTTCGATTCCATTTGGAAGGTTCCCAATGGACCTGCACGCTCAGCGATTACGAATGCAAATCTGTAGCTTCAGATGAATCGGAAGAGGCAGTCTCGCCGGACAAGAAATGGAAGGCCTTCGTCAAAGATCACAATTTGTACGTGAAAAGTGTTTCCACGGGCGCTGAGGCCCAACTCACAACCGACGGTGTGAGCGGATGTGACTACGCAACTCCACTCCCGACGCTCAGGCTTCTGGTGGAGCAAGGAACTGACGAGCCGAAACAGCCTGCTGCTGTTTTCTGGTCGCCCGACTCAACCAGGCTGATCAGCTACCGGACCGATTCGCGGGCCTCTGCGCGCTTTACAAGCATTCAGTTTGTTCCACCAGATCAGCTCCGGCCCAAAGCCTACAACGTTGTCTATCCATTGCCTGGTGAAGTGCTCGCAAAATCCGAACCTGTCATCTTCGAGATTCCCTCAGGAAAACGGATTGATGTGAAGTCACCGCCAATCGAGCTCCCGTTTCAGGATGGGCCCGGCTTTGAATGGTCTCCCAACAGCAAGACGATTTTCTATGACTACGATGAGCGCGGGTTCAAAACCAAGGAGATTCGCACCATCGATCCGGAAACCGGCGAGCAGAAAGTCGTGCTGCGTGAACACTCCGATCAATACGTTGATCCCGGAGAGACTTTCTATCGCTTTGATCACGCGACCGGCGAAGTGATCCTCGCCTCCGAGCGCGACGGCTGGAACCATCTTTATCTATACAACAAAGCTGGACAACTCCTAAACCAAATCACGCAGGGACCCTGGGTTGTTCGTCAAATCGAATACATTGATGAAAAGAATCGGCGCGTGTTCTTTCTCGCCGGAGGACGCGAAAAGAATGAGGATCCCTACCAGACGCATCTCTACAGCATCGCCTTCGATGGAAAAGGTTTGACCCTGCTGACATCGGAGAATGCCAATCATTCCGTCAGCGTTTCGCCGGACGGAACGTTTTTTGTGGACACCTATTCGGGTGTCGATCTTCCCAGCCAGTCCGTTTTACGAAGATCGAAAGATGGCTCCGAAGTGCGCGTCTTGGAGAAGTCAGAAATTAGCGCTGTGCAGCAGACAGGCTGGAAATTCGCCGAGCCATTCCAAGGCAAGGCTGCCGACGCCGCCACCGACCTGTATGCCCTCATCTGGAAGCCGTCGAACTTCGATCCCGCAAAAAAGTATCCCATCGTTGAGCACGTCTATACCGGCCCACAAGACTTCTTCGTCCCGAAGACGTTTGGTGGAACATTACGCCTGCAATCCGTAGCTGAGTTGGGATTCATCGTCGTCATGATCGACGGCCGCGGAACTGCCGGCCGCTCACGTTCATTTCACTGGTTTTCGTACAGGAACCTCGGTGGCGCTTTTGAAGATCACGTTGCCATGATCAAACAAATGGCGGCGCGCTTTCCCTTTATGGACGTTGATCGCGTCGGGATTTTCGGTACGTCAGCCGGAGGTTATGGCGCAGCTCACGCGATGCTGGCATATCCCGACTTTTACAAAGTTGGCGTGACCATCTCGGGCGATCACGATGCACGACTGGATAAAGCGTGGTGGAACGAAGCTTACCAGGGATATCCTGTTCAGGATGACTATGCCTCGCAGTCGAATGTCACGATGGCGAGCCACTTACAAGGGCATCTGCTGATCGAGCACGGTGATATTGACGACAACGTTCATCCGGTTGAGACCATGCGCTTCGTAGATGCTCTGATGAGCGCCAACAAGGATTTCGACATGCTGCTAGTGCCAAATATGTATCACGGAGAAAGCGGGCCACACGCGCCGTATCTGGTGAAGCGGCGATGGGACTACTTTGTAAAGTATCTACTCGGCGTGACGCCGCCGAAGGACTTTTCGCTCAGTGAGGAGGACCTGTCGCGCGGTCCGCGCCGGCAGCCAGTCGAACACACCATGCATTGATCTTATTGTCCGCTGAGTGCGGACAGCGTTGCCGATCAGAACCGCTGTTACAGACTGAACTCGAAAGAGTGACCCATGGGCAAGTACTACAACCGTCGAGAAGCACTGAAGACAATGGCGGCTGCTTCCGCCGCTGCAATGCTGCCTGCGACTGTGTCGGCACAGAGTACGCAGGCCGAGGAAAATGAAATTGAAATCCGGCTGACTTCGATCAGCCAGAACACTTTAAGGCTGACACTGCTTCCGATCCGCAATGGCAACGTCGGCGCGATTTCCAACGACGGATCGCTGGTAAAAACAAATTGGGGCCCTCCGACCGCAACCTTACGCGGCGATGTTCGTGATCGCGCTGTCAAGTGCGGAGCGCTGAACGTGCACATAAATGCCAGCCCGCTCACTTTCACGCTTACTAACTCAAATGAAGCGCTCTTACAGAAACTGACCATCACCTCTTCGGACGGAAGTATTTCGTTCCTCACTGGAGATTCTCCTCTCCTCGGTCTCGGGGAAGGCGGCCCGCAATTCGACCGTCGCGGTTCAGTGGACGAAATGCGCAGCGGCCAGGGCGGCTATAAGCTGGGCACGCATGGCGGCCGTGTCCCTATTCCCTGGATCATCGGCACTTCCGGTTGGGCGATGTTCATTCACCAGCCGTTCGGAAAATTCGACTTCACGGGAGCGGAAAGTAAGTTTGTGCCGAGTTCGCAGCAAGATACACTGCCGTTGGATCTCTTCTTTATAGGCGCTGCCGATCCCAAAACCATCATGGCGGAGTATGCGCGCCTAACCGGCAATCCGGAGCTTCCGCCGCTGTGGAGTTTTGGATATCAGCAATCTCATCGCACTCTGGCAAGCAGAGAGGAAGTCCTCGAAGAAGCAAAAACGTTTCGAGCTAAAAAGCTGCCTTGCGATTCGCTGATTTATCTTGGCACTGGCTTTTGCCCCTCCGGATGGAACACTGAAAACGGATCATTCGCGTGGAACTCGCATGTCTTTCCAGATCCACAAAGGATGATCAACGAACTTCACAACGACAACTTCCGCGTGGTGCTCCACAACGTTATTTTGACCGACAAGCTGCGCGGTTCGGTAAGTGATCCATGTAATCTCGAGACCTTTGACCAAGAGCACGCGAGTTGCCACTGGGACGCCCACCGGAAGGACTTCGCAATGGGTGTGGACGGCTGGTGGCCGGATGAAGGCGATCCGCTGGACATCGCGTCACGTCTGACGCGAAACCGAATGTACTGGGAAGGTCCGCAGATTGATCGGCCGAACGAGCGACCGTATGCGTTGCACCGCAATGGATACGCGGGCATGCAGCGATACGCTTCGTTCTTATGGTCCGGAGACGTGTATTCAACCTGGGAGACATTGAAGACGCACATCCCGATCGCGATTAACACGGGGCTCAGCGGTATCCCTTATTGGGGCACCGATATCGGCGGTTTTGTCCCCACTAAGGAATTTACAGCCGAACTCTACCTGCGCTGGTTTCAATTCGGCGCGTTCTGTCCTTTGTTTCGTTGTCATGGACGCAACTGGACGCTGCGCTTGCCTTGGGGGTGGAACACCGGCGATCCCGGCCCGATGGAGATCAGTCGCTACGAAGGGGCGGCGGTTCCGGATGCGAACCAATTGCACAATTCGCAGGTTGAGCCGATCTGTCGCAAGTATCTGGAACTTCGCTATCGCATGCTTCCCTATCTTTATAGCGCCGTGCGGGAGTGCACGCTGACAGGAATGCCGATCATTCGCGCTCTGTGGCTGCACTATCCGGAGGACCCGAAGGCAGTGGCTCGGGGCGAGCAGTACTTGTGGGGGCGAGATGTGCTGGTCGCGCCCGTCGTGGAGCAAGGCGCAACATCTCGCCAACTCTACCTTCCGCGAGGAACCTGGTACGACTTCTGGACAAACGAACGCATGGAAGGCGGACGGGAGATTTCGCGCACAGTTGATCTTGAAACGATTCCGCTCTACGTCCGCGCGGGCTCGATTCTCCCCCTTGGCCCCGTGAAGCAGCACGTTTACGAGGCATCGGGAGAACCAGTCACTATTTGCTTGTACCCAGGATCTGACGCCTCGTTCTTCTTATACGAGGACGATGGCAAGTCATTCGACTACCGCAAAGGCGAATGGATGGGTGTGCAGATGTCCTGGAATGACGCGCAACGAACGCTCAATATCAGCTTGCCTGATGGTGCACGCATGTTGCCACCCCTGCGCCGCAATCTCGAAATCAAGCTCGAACAGACCAAACGGCAGGTGGAGTTCACCGGGAAACCGCTAAAAGTCCAACTCTAGTCGCATCAGTTTCGAACATCTCCGAGGACATCATGGATAGACGTCGCTTCCTGCAAAGTACCACGCTCACCACTGCCGCCGCCTGTCTGCCGCAACTGAGCGAGGCGAATGCAAAATCGGCCCGAGTCATTCCATCTAGCCTCGTCCAGCTTGCAGGTGTTGACATCGGCGGGCATACATTGATGTGCGAATTCACTCTCGAGTCAACTCGTTGGAAGGTGTATGAAGATCTGCGGACCCGCGAAGGGTCGATCACATACGTTTCTGCCGCCGGCGCGCGTGTGCTCACGAAAAGCGCCGATGCTTCCTTGGCTGAAGAGACCACTCCGTACCTCGGCTTTGCGCTCAAAGACATCGGCACGTCACCACGTGACCTGCTTGCCGAGCGCCTGCTCGAAGGAGGAGACGATCCCGATCCTGCTAAAGTGAAAGCCGCCGCCCCGCCGATTGGGTCCGTACCACCCAGTGGCCCGAGTTGGCGCCTGCCCTGGGACACCTTCGTCGGGACGAAAGAATGTTTCGACACCATGCCAGTGTTTCCGGGCGGAAGCACCAGAACGTATCATCCCGTTCCGTTCTTCCCCGAAACGAACCAGCCACAGGACAAGAAGACTCCTCGCAAACGTTTCGATGGACTAGTGGGTGGCTGGATGCCGGCGGTGCGCAAAGTGTTTCCAGAAGGCGAAAGCGCCTACACCGAAATTATTGTATTTGGCGATGTTGAAGCGCGCGACAAGTTCATTGTACAAACCTGGCATCGCACCGCGCGAATTGAGAACGGGAAAATCACGAAAGTAGTTTACGGCTACAGTTATCCCGAATTCCCACCGGCGCGGGTCGATCCCCACCCGGAAGCTTTCTACCGTGCTCTACTGATCTTCACCGCCTATTGGGAGAACCTGCTCGACGACCTCGCCCCAGTTTCAGTTCCAAAACCTGTGTGGGTGGATATGTCGAAGCACGCGTTCGCAAAGGAACTCATGGTGAGGCCCGGAGGGGTTTATCCGAAGTATGGCGCAGTCGATCGCGACTACTACGGCTCGGAGTACGACGGCTTCCAGGACATTTTCACCAGCTCCGTATATACCAACCTGGAGTGGGGCCGCTTCGACATAGCCCGCACGGTCATTGATAACTACTTCTCAGATTTTGTGGACGCGGAGGGCATGATCAACATGCGCGGACCTGAGACCGCGCAGTTCGGATTGACTCTTTCGCTGCTCGCCCGATACTTCAACTACACGCGCGATCGCGAGCTGCTGACAAAGCATAGGAACAAGATTGATGCCACGGCGAAGCTGCTCTGCGATATGCACGATGAGAGTCTTCGCCGGGCAAAAGATGACGTGGGCTATGGACTCATTCACGGATGGAGCGAATCGGATTCATGTTTAACGCCGCAGACGCAAATCTGGTGGCTTCCTTACTATGCAAACAACGCCTTCACGGCACGAGGCCTGCGCGATCTGAGCCGTGTCTGGGAATCTCTTGGCCGTTCGCCTGAAGCTGACAAGCGAGCAACTGACTGGCAGTCGAGGAGCAAAACTCTGCAAGATGCCGTTGTCGCCAGCATCCAGAAGAACATCCGTCGCGATCTGGATCCGCCATACATCGGCACTTACGCAGGCGCGACCGGAACCTTTTGGGAATCCATGCAGAATGAGCATCCGAGCCCGCAACAATGGCCTCACCGGCCGTATGCGGAATTGCTGCAGGCTGATGTTTTGCCGTCAGAGATGACCAACCTGATCATCAACTGCATGCAAAGTTACGGAGCAACTACGCTCGGCGTCCTGGCGAACGTGGAACCACCACACCTTGAAGGCCGCGACATCCTCGGCTTCATCTCTTACGGTTACGCGCAGGCGCTGTTGCGAATGGACCGCATTGAAGAGTTCCTCCTGTTCTTGTACTCGCATGGTTTTCACGACCACACGCGCGGAAGTTGGACCGCGGGCGAAGTTGCCGGTATTGACGGCGACAACGCGCTGTTCTGCATTCCTGCGCAGCTTACAATTCCGATCCTGGTACGCTGGATGTTAGTGCTGGAAGATTCCGATGAAGAACGGATTCATCTGGCTAAGGGAGTTCCGCGTGAGTGGGTGATCTCGGGCGAGGAAATCCGCATTGAACGCGCTCCCACTCGATTTGGACGACTAACATTGAAGATGATGGCCGAACATTCCACGTCAAAAGTGAAGGCCGCGGTTGATCTGGAACCTCCCAGCTCGGCAAAAGAGATTCAGCTGAAAATACGACTCCCAAAACAACACGCAATACGCGACGCGTCGGTCAATGGTCGAGTGGCGAAAATCGGAGGTCTGCATAACGACTGCGTGATCATTCAGCCAAACCGTGAAAAGCATTTCGAAATTCTTGCGGACTTCTCCTAACTGGCCGCTTGCGAGTTAAGATCAGAACGATCAGCCGCTGCTCGCGCCGGGGCCTCACGTACCCATGCCACGCTTAAATCCGCTTGCTCATCTACTGATACTCGCGACCGTCGCTTTCGGGCAGACGAACCAAAACGGCGCATCAACGCGGCAGATTCAGGTTGCGCTTCGCGCCGGGGAGTTTGCCCAAGCCCTGCAACTCTCCGATTCGGCTCTGAAAGCTTCCCCCACGAACGCGACTCTCTGGACGATGAAAGGGATCGCACTCTCAAGGCTTGGGCGTGATAAGGACGCGCTGGTTGCATACAGCCACGCGTTGAGTATTTCGCCACAATATGTGGCGGCCCTGGAAGGCGCAGCAGAACTTGAGTACAAGGAAGGCAGCGGGCGCGCGGCGCCACTGCTGGAGCGCATCTTGAAGCTTCAGCCTGACAATGCCACCAGCCATGCCATGCTCGCGGTTCTGGCTTACAAGCAGCACGACTGCGCATCAGCGGTGAAACATTTCCGCTCTGCCAGGCAAGTCATCAACTCTCAACTGGTCGCACTTGCGCAGTTCGGTTCCTGCCTGTTGGAGACACAGCAGTCTGCCGATGCGGTCGCGGTCTTCCAGCAGATTCAGTCACAGCAACCTGACGATCCGCACGCGCGCTATAACCTGGCGGTTGCGCAGTTGAGCGCAAATCAGCCGAAGGACGCGATCGCCAGTCTACAGCCGCTGCTTCAATCGTCAGCTCCCGATCCCGATGTTCTCGACCTTGCGTCTTCCGCCTATGAAGAAACTGGAGACACACCGCAGGCCGTGCAGTTGCTGCGGCAGGCGATCATCGCCAATCCGAAGAATTCGAAATATTACGTGGATTTTGCGGCCATTTCTTTCAATCACCAATCGTTTCAGGTTGGCGTGGACATGATCAATGCCGGCCTGCAGCAAATTCCAAAGGCGGCAAATTTGTACGTGGCTCGAGGAATTCTCTACGTGCAGTTGGGCCAGTTTGAAAAAGCTGAAACCGACTTCGCAAACGCCACACAGCTCGATCCCAGCCAGACGTCTGGTGCTGTGGCGCAGGGACTGGCGCTGGTGCAGCAGAGCAACCTTGATCAGGCGCTGGCAACCGTGCGATCACAGCTCAAAGCGCATCCGAAAGATGCGTTCCTCCAATATATGCAGGCGCAAATCTTGTCCCAGCAGGGTGCAGAACCGGATACGGCGCAGTTCAAGGAGGCGGTCGCGGCAGCACTGCTCTCAACTCAAATCAATCCGAATGTTGTGCTGGCGCGCGATCTGCTCGGAAATTTGTATTTGAAGGACGGCCAGATTGAAAAATCTATTGAGCAGTCACGGCGTGCGTTGCATTTGAGCCCGTCAGACCAGGAGGCCCTGTATCACCTTATTCAGGCGCTGCGAAAAAGCGGCAAGGACTCAAAAGGCGAACTACCCGGTTTGGTAAAGCGACTGGCCGAGTTGCGCAAAGAGGCGCGGAACACAGGGGCGACAAGATATCGGCTCTACGAGCCCGATAAAGAAGGTGGAGAAGCACCGCAGCCAAAATGATTGGAGATTCGAGCTAAGAATCACCTTCGACCAACTTGTAACGAGAGCGCTGCTTCTGCTCTTTCGCTGCGGCTTTTCGCACTTCCGCAAGGCGTTTCAGTAGCTGCGCAGTTTCTGCGGTGTCTCCAGTTTTTCTTAAAACCTGAATCAGACGGTACAACGAGGCTTGATCTTTGGGATCAATCTGCAGCGCCTTACGGCACTGTTCAGACGCCGCGCGATTCTCTCCCGATTGGAAATAAAGTTTCCCGAGCACAGCATGGGCTGCGCCAAGGCCTGGGCGCAGTGCAACCGCCTTCTTCGCGGACTGCAATGCCAGCTTAAAATCTGTGGTGCCGGGCTCAGCGCCTTTTTGCGCCAGCACGTCCGCCTGAAGATACAGCAGCAGCGGATCGTCAGGTTTGCGTTTAAGCTTTTCACGAACATCGGTGAGCGCGCGATCTAGGTCGTTCTGCTGGACTGCGAGCAAGCCCTGGGCAGCCGCCGTCAAAGACTGGCTTGGGTCAAGCTGGTATGCTTTCTCCAAATCGGCTTCAGCTTTCGCGTAATCGGCGATCTGCACGTACAACACGCCACGAGCGAGATACAGCTGTGCTGCATCCGGCAACTGTGCAATGCCGTCACTCACAACGTTGATACCGACCTGCGCCGAGTCGTGCGCCGCAGACAGGTTTGCGAAATCCACGTACAGGTCACTATTTTGGGGATCGCGCAGGATCGCCTGCCGCAAAGTGTTTACCGCTTTATCGGTATCGCCGGCATCTTCGTAGGCATTCGCGGCCAGCTCAAGCGTTTGCGGATCGGCGCTATCAAGCAGCGGCTCTAGCGTCGCAACCGCGTCATTTGGCTTTTGGGTCAGGAGTTGTATGGAAGCAAGCAGCTGGCGTTCACGCGGATCATCCTGTAGGCGCAAAGCTCGCTGCAAGACCGGGGGCACATCGTCGAGCTTTTGCAATCGGACCAGACAGGTGGCATAGGCGTGCAGGCCATCGAGCTGTGAGTCGAGGAGATCACCAGATTTTGCGAAGTGCTGGACCGCGAGCTGGCAATTCCCATGCTTGTACTCAAGCACGGCGATCATGGCGTGGCTCATCGTATCGCCCGGACGCAGACGCAGGATGTGCTCAAGCACCGGAACGCCCGCGAGATCTCCGGCCTCGTAATAGAGCTGCGCCTTTTGCTGCAGCGCCGGGAGATGGTTCGGCGCAAGCTTCAGGGCATTGCGGAACGAAGACAGGGCCTCTTGCCTCTTCCCTTCTCCGGCGAGCGCGACACCTTGCAAAGTCCAGAGTTGAGGATCAGAGGGAGACTGCTGGATTGCTGCTCGCGCGAGTTCGACCGCTTGCTGATATTCGTGAGCACGCAATGCGGCAGTGATTTGCCCCGCCGAGTCCTGTGCAGGAGCGCTCGTCGACAACAGAATGCAGGTCACGAAAACTAGACGTAATTTGTGTGCGAGCAAGGAAAATCTCAAATCAGGCGTCTGGAAATTCTAACCGCAGGCGGGCAGGCCGCCACTGATGACGAGCTCATCTTGAAAAAAAGCCCTGCCGCGGCCAAGCGGCAGGGCTGAGTGGAGGTGACCACAGTTATGCCTCAGAACGAAATCCTGCCTCCCAGTTGCCAGAATCTGGGCTGATGAGACAGGGTGGCAAAGCCGAAATTGGAATCGGGGAAGTTGGTGTCGACGTTTGTATAATTCGGGCGATTGAAGAGGTTGAAGAATTCAAACCGGATTTGGAAGGCGACCCTTTCGGTAATGCGCGTGTCCTTGTAAAAGTTGACATCCGTTTCGATGAAGTTGGGCCCGCGGAACCGTTGTGCCTTCTCGTTTCCTTCCTGTCCAAAAGTGGGAACCGCAAAATCAGTCTTCGGAATTGCGCCTGTGAGCCACGATCGGTTGTTGTGTGACTGGCCGTAGCTGGTCGCATCCGGGTAATCAAGGTTATCCCCATCACCGTTGTAGTCACCGCTACCTGTCGCATACGCCACGGCCGGATCTGATGCTGAGCAACCCGTGCCATTGCTGAACGCACCCGATTGGCAAACCGCAACGAAGCCGTTGAAGTTTGCGGCGGTTATCGGATATCCGGACTGGAAAATGCTTGTGCCGCTGATTCCCCAACCACCAGTCAAATGGCCCGCTGCGCCGTTTCCATTGTTCAACCCTTTTAACGAATAGTTGAAGCTGAGAGAAAAGCGGTTAGGCACATCGGTCACTGAAGGCCCGTAATATTGCCCCGGATTCAGCAGCGCGGAATTGGGATAGTTAAGCGCATCGTCCTTAGAACTTGAGCGCGTGTAGGACGCGTCGAAGAAGCCACGCGGGAAACGCCCTTTGAAGTCGAAGTAAACGCTCTCGTAGTTACCGTGTCGGTCATTATCGGCATAGTTGATCTGTCCGAAACCCGGATTGAGACGAATCGGATTCGGGTTAGGAAGAGCGATGGGGCTGTTGTTTTCCTGAACTATCAAATCACCTGGGAAGGCATTTATGTCGACACCGTAGGAGACGTTGCCAATCGAGTTCCCATTACCGACGATATTATAAGAATGCGAACCGGAGTAGCCAACGCTGGCCGCGAAAATACTTCCGAGTTTGCGCTCGAGGGATAGAGCCCATACATCTGACTTCGGGGACTTCAGGTGTGGGTTGATGCCGCCAATGGTGTCACTGAGCCCGACCTGTCCGCCCTGTGCGTTAAGCCCGCCAGTAAACGTCGGGAAGGTAAATCCGAATGGCGGTTTGTTGCCACTCCCGAGTACGAAAATTGGGGCTTGTGAGGTCGCGGTGCCCCCCCGCACAAAGTTGGGCAAGACCAGCCCTGGCGGATTGCCACGGAATTCTTCCTGGACGTTTGCCGACGTTAACCAGTTGTTGTAAATGCCGAACCCGCCACGCACGACCCACTGGCCATTGCTTGTTGGGTCCCAGGCGAAACCCACGCGAGGACTGAACAGGTAATTGACTGAGCTCAATAGGGCGTTGTGCGTCGGCTTGGCAACGCCATTCGCCACCTTTTCTTGCTCAGTTGAACCGGTGCCCCGATAGAAGTTGCCAAACACTGTTGAGGCGCTCCTCGACCATGGGTTACCACTATCGTCGTACCGCAATCCCAAAGTTAGAGTCAGGTTCCTTCTGGCCTTCCAGGTGTCTTCGACAAAGATTCCAAACGTCCTCGAGGCTGCGTCCCAATTCCACAGTTGTTGGGTTCCTGTCACAGGGTCATACATAATGCCGTTTTCGTTTACGGGATTGTCCTGTGCTAATTCCAACAAGTTGTTGAACGAGAATTTTGGAGTCGACCACGGCCCCTGGAATGGTTCGACATCATCGCCATACCAGCCTTCATAACCGAACTTGAACGTGTGCGTGCCGCGGATGTGCGTCAGCACATCGCGCCAATGATAGTTGTGCTGGATGAAATCTCCTTGCGCGAATCCCACACCATAGGCCATGCCGCCATCAACGTTAATACCATTTACGCTTATATCGGGTACGGTGTAATCCTTAGCGCCGGTGCCTAGTACACCTTCGATTCTGCTCTGGCCCGCTGTAAACTCATTGATTGTGGTCGCAGCGAAGGTGTGGGTCCAGGAAATCTGGCCCGCTACCTGCCATGTGTTGTTCAATGCGGAGAACTGCGTCATCGGTGACGGCGCGCCGTTCGTCAGGAGCGTACGGAAAAGGCTGGCGTACACGCGGTCTTTCTTGAAGCCCTGATCGATTCGTGCAAAGTATTGTGTACCATTTCGTACTGACACGGCACCAAAGAATCCCGTATCAATCATCGGCAAATTACATGGCACTCCATTTTGCCCAGCTGTTGTGCCGCAGCCGCCAGCTGCACTACCAAAAACCTGCTGCGCCGTTGAAGACACCGCTGCACCGCCGATTCCGGATGGCAAGTAGTTGGTTAGCACCTGTGTTCCTACTGTGTTGGGATAATTCGCTTGCGCAAAGGTGATGAACTGGGGATCTACGAAGGTCACCGATCCGCCAGCGCTTTGCGAAGAGCGCAGCGGTTCAACCGCAAAGTAGAAGAAGCTGTTGTGGTGCGGAATGATCGGACCACCAATCGCGAAGTCCATATTGTTTGAATGGAAAGGCTTGTAGGGACTTGCGTCCGAACTTACAAAATGCTGATTGGCAAACATTTTTTGGTAATTAAAGTAATCTGACGCCGAACCATGGAACTGGTCCGTGCCGGACTTGGTCGTAAAAATGGTTTGCAGACCGGCCGCGCGGCTGTATTCGCTGCTGAACGTGTTGACCTGAATGCTTGTCTCCTGGATCGCTTCAGGCTGCGGTGTGAGGTTCAACACGCCCTGTCGAATCGCGCTGGTCACGTCGAGACCATCCACAACATACTGGTTGTTGTTTTGTCCTTGGCCATTGGCGCTCGCGTCCACCTGAGTTTCTGTCGAGAAGTTATCCACGCCCGATGCGGGGCTTCCCGATGCGCTCGTACCTAAACCCGAAACACCTGGCGCTAATGTAACCAGGGTGACCAGATTCCGTCCCACCACAGGTAACTCTGCCACTGCCTGATTCTCAAGCGTCAACTGATTCCGACTATCTGCGGTGTCAACGATCGGAGTTGTCGCAGTCACGTTCACCGCTTCGGTAACGGTGCCGACCTTCAAGGTCACGGGCACATTCAGGTTTTGCTCGGTCAATAAAGTGATGCCAGACTCCGACTTGGCATATCCGGACGCCTCGACCGTCAGCTTGTAAGCGCCCGGCGCTAGGCTAACAAAGCGATAATTGCCGCCGTCGTCGGTTGTGGTTGTTCGGGTGCCTTGTGTCCCCATGTTTACCAATGTCACATTGGCCTTTGGCACCACCGCCCCGCTTGGATCCTGAACTACACCTTGAACATTGCTGGTGAACTGGGCGGAGCAGAGAGTTGCTCCCAGCAGAAGAATGGCAAATCCGGCCGCAACGGCCCGTCGCGTCAGTGGTCTAGGCATGATGCATCCTCCGTGGTGCTGATCGGCGCTTGTTCGAATTTGAATTACGATCGAACCGCATGCAGTAGTGCGCCCGCCAGAACGATGTTTGGCGCAGGCGTTTTGAGTAATCGTTTGCTGATGGTGGATAACGCTAGCGCATACCCGTGACCGTAGTCAAGAAAAATTTAGTACTTTCGCATTAGAAAATCGTTCGCGCCTCGGCTGTAGCCATCAATAATTGGCCTTTTTGTCTCACCGGCTGCGTTGACTGGACTGAAGTCCTTGACGCAAACGGGTGCTAGGCGGTATAAGGCTTCAGATAACGATTACTTACACTTACCCGCGTACCGAACTTAGGAGGGCTGTATGAACAGGTCTCGTAGGCAGTTTATGCAGACGGGCGCACTGGCGGCCGGTTCTGCAATCGCACTGCGCTCGCGCCGTGCCTGGTCTCTTGCATCGACCGATTTAGCGGTCACGCCTCCGCTCTCCGTCTTCGACTATGCGCAGGTACAACTGCTTGAGGGGCATCTGCGGGAGCAGTTCGACCGCAATCACGATGTGTTTTTGCACCTGAGTGAAGACGCTATGCTGAAGCCCTTCCGCGAGCGCTCGGGGATGCCCGCACCCGGCCCGGACATGGGAGGCTGGTACGATAACGCAGATGACTTTAATCCCCCCGAGAATTTTCACGCGTTCATTCCCGGGCACAGTTTTGGACAATATCTTTCCGGCCTGGCGCGGGCGTATGCGGTAACTGGCGACAAGGCTACGCAGGAAAAAGTTCACCGGCTGGTACGTGGGTTTGGAGAGACGGTCGAGCCGTCTGGCAAGTTTTACGTGGATTATCACCTGCCCGCTTATACGTATGACAAGACCAGCTGCGGCCTGATCGACGCGCATGAATTCGCGAAGTGTCCTGATGCGCTCGACGTGCATTGGCGCGCGACGAAGGCAGCTCTTCCCTTTCTTCCCGAAAAGGCACTGAGCCGCGCAGAGCAGCGCGCGCGTCCGCACAAGATGGTTGCGGACACGTGGGACGAGACCTACACACTTCCGGAAAATTTCTTTTTGGCGTACCTGCGAAGCGGGAAATCCGAGTATAGCGATCTGGCGAAGCGCTTCATCGAAGAAGACTACTTCGGACCATTGGCAGAAGGTCACAACGCCCTGGTGGGCGAGCACGCGTACAGTCACGTGAATGCGCTCAGCTCGGCGATGCAGTCGTATCTGGTGCTCGGCGACGAGAAGTATTTGCGCGCGGCAACGAATGGCCTGCGGATGGTGCATGAGCAAAGTTATGCGACGGGGGGGTGGGGGCCAAATGAGGCCTTTGTCGAACCAGGGCGAGGACTCCTTGATGAGAGCCTGGGGACAACCCACGCCAGCTTTGAGACTCCGTGCGGAGCCTACGGACATTTCAAGATCACGCGTTACTTACTGCGTGTGACCCGCGACTCACGTTACGGCGACAGCATGGAACGCGTGCTCTTGAACACGATTGCCGGAGCAACTCCGACCCTTGCCGATGGCACCACCTTCTACTACTCCGACTACAATCGCGAGGCGGTGAAGGTCCACTATCGCGACAAATGGCCGTGCTGCTCGGGAACATTCCCGCAGCTGACGGCTGACTACGGCATCAGCTCCTATTACAAGAGCGCGGACGGAATCTACGTAAATCTGTTCGTCCCTTCGCGGGTCTTATGGTCTCAGAACAGCACGCAGTGCACGCTTACGCAAACCACGGCTTATCCCCGCGAAAACACCAGTACGCTGCAAGTCGGGCTGCAGCGGCCGGAATCCTTCACGGTGTGCGTTCGCATACCCGGCTGGTCGAGCTCGAAAAACAGCGTTTCAGTCAACGGAAAAGCGATTGAGGCTGCGATCGAACCCGGCAAGTTTTTAGCCATTCAGCGTTCCTGGAAAGACGGCGACCGCATAGAACTGGAATTCGACATGCCACTGCGGCTGGAAGCCATTGACGAGCAAAATAAGGACAACGTGGCGCTGGTACGCGGGCCGCTTGCGTTGTTTGCTGTTGGTAATATTCCTAAGCGAATCACGCGCGCGCAACTGCTGGCAGCAAGGGTGGCCGCGAGTTCGTCTGATGACTGGAAGGTAGACACTGACAAGGGAGCGATGACGCTGCGTCCCTTCGCCGCGATCATGTCAGAACAGTATCGCTTGTACAACCGCGTGAACGCCTGAAGTGCCTGTATATTGAAGTGGCACGCTGGGGAATATGGATATTCGTGAAATCGCCCGCCGGGCCAAAGTCTCGACCGCGACTGTCTCGCGTACGATTAATCGCGTCCCCACGGTTGATCCACAATTAGCTAAGCGGGTCTGGAAAGTCGTCGAGGAGCTTGGTTATTACCCGAACACTCAGGCGCGCGCGCTGGTTTCCGGACGGAGCAGAATCGTCGGACTGATCGTTTCCGAGATTACCAATCCCTTCTTCCCCGAAATTGTACAGTCATTTGAAGACATCGCCGTCCAGCACAACTATGAAATTTTGCTGACTTCGACGGTACACGACCCTAAGCGAATGGAGGCGTCGGTCCGGCGCATGATCGAGCGGCGAGTAGAGGGAGTCGCGATCCTTACGTTCGGAATGGAGGACTCACTGCTCGACGGTCTGCGGTTTCGCAAGGTGCCGCTGGTGTTTGTGGACGTGGGACCGAATGTGCCCCTGGTCAGCAATATAAAAATCGATTACCAGCACGGGATCCGCCAGGCTGTACAGCATTTGGCTGCGATGCGCCACGAGCGGATCGCTTTCGTTACCGGGCCACTGACACTGAAATCGGCGATTGCACGAAAAGCGGCATTTGAGGAATCCCTTCGCGAAATCGGTAAAGTGGTGGACCCGCAACTCATCATTGAAGGCGACCACACCATGGAGGGTGGAATGCGAGCCCTCACCCAGCTTGCGAAGGAGCCTCATCGGCCTACCGCGATCATGTGCTCGAACGACCTAACTGCGATTGGAGTAATGCGAGAAGCATTTGACATGGGTATTTCCATTCCCCAAGAGCTTTCGGTTATTGGGTTTGATGATGTACGACTGGCGCAATTCGTAACTCCGCCGCTGACCACGATTCAGATGTCTCAAACGGAAATTGCCCGGCTCGCGTTTAAGGCCCTGATCAGCGAAATGGAGCGCGACGAACCGTCAACGACCGGTACGGAGTACCTCATGCAGACCAATCTTGTTCTTCGAAACTCCACCGCACTGGCACCGCGCGCATCATCCGTTCAGGGATGAACGTGCGACAGACCACAAAAAATGTCTTTGGGAAATCCAGTTTCACTTTGCTAACGTCTTCTTCGCTTTTGGAGATTGGTTAATAGCCGGACCGAAGATCTTTCAGGCGGGTCTTTTTTTTACGAAGGATGCCGGAGTCTAAAAACTGCTAATCGACTGAATCAACTAACCCGGGATGGAGATTCGATTTTAGAGTTCCATGCTTTGCGAATTCCAGATTTAGACGAGAATTCTGCACTGCGCCTTCGGTGGCGTGCTGCCGGGCATAGCGCAGTTCCGGCAGATCCGGATCGGCGTGGCTCCATCGTTGTAAAGCTTCTTGAAATTCACGAGAAGCGGTGCCGGCGTCTTTCTGATGCTCGGCACACAGTGCGAGTGCGTAATGGCCAGCCGCGTAATCAGGATCGTGGCTGATCATGGTTTTCGCCGCTTCAGCGGCGAGGTCCCACACTCCGGTTTTGCGCGCGAACGAGGAAAAAGCTTCCAGTTGCAGACGTTCGACCGCAGAGGTATCAGGGCTATTGGCAGACCGGATTCGCCGGGACAACTCACGCAGTCCCTCCAGGGCATCGGCGTTATTTCCGGCTTTGAGTTTCAATTCTATTTGGAGAAGTAGAAGGTGTGGACGAAGGGCGGCAGCATCAGGGGGGTTAAGGCCGGCAGAGATCGTAGACGCCTTCCCCAACTCAGTGGCCGCAAGTTCATGGTTATTCAACTGCATATCCGCCTGGCCAGCGAGAGCATGAGCTGTGGCCTGAGCCAGAGGCGAAGGTAGAGACTGCATAGCCTGCGCGGCGTGTTGAGCTTCTGCGAACCGGTCGCGTGTGAGCAGAAAAAGTGGCCAATTGCTCCGGTTCATCATGGCGTAGTCAGTGAATACAGGCGTTGCGATTTCTTCCTTTAAGACGAATTCCGCCGATTTCATCTGCCCGATAGCCTGATAGCAATCGGCCAGCAGCGCGAGATTATGAGCATGGTGCCAATTCAAATAAGAAGGAATGCGCTCCGCGCGGGCATATTTTTTTTCCAGCGCATCGGCTGTGACGAATTGAACTATGGCCTGTTGGAGTTGGCCATTGCGGAGCAGTTCATGACCGAGCATGTGTTGCGCGTGAGGAACGGCGGGCGCCTCGCGCGCATAATTTTGTGCATGCGCGAGGGCTTCGGCCGCGTTTCCCGTGTTTTCGTAGCAGTGCGCAAGGTAGTGTTCGGCTGCGAAGCGTCCCTCGTGAATTTTGAGCGCGTTCGCGTAATAGGGGATCGAAGCCGCCACGCAACCCTGTCCGTCGGCAAAAGGCGTGGGTTCCTCAGCATTGCCGCGCAGAAGCAGAAGCTCGAGGTCATTCGGAGCTAGTTGCAATGCACTGTCGAGCGCTTCACGGACCCTTACGAGGCGAGCTGAGTCCTGCGGCGCGAGCATGGCTTCGAGTTGGAGACGGCGAACCTGGATTCTTTGCTTTTCGCGATCGCTGAGGCTACTGGCAAGAGAGTCTGAGCGGTCGAGAGACTCGCGAGCCGCGTCATAATCGATCGGCAAGAATGCGTAGCTTAGTCCGAGGTATGCCATGCCGAGCTTTCGATCCAGCCGCAGGGCTTGATTGAATGAACGCGCAGCTTCGATCCACATATAAGAATGAAGATAGGCTTGGCCCTGATCGTAGAATTTCTGCGCTTGGACTGAACTCGCGGTGACCTTCTCATGAAAGGTTCCAATACCAGTTTCCAAGGCGATCGGCCGACTCATGATTTCGCGGGGAACGTAGCCGATGTGGGCGTGGTCGTGGCTCTGAGCCGCGGCCAACGACACGAGCAAAAGCAGGACGAAACCTTGAATACGGCAGAACATTCTATTTATCACGGTTCGACCCGTATTCGGACCTCGTCGATGCCGTTCCACATGTACCCGCCGGGATTCCAGGGTGGCTTAACCGGTTGCACGTGACCCCGACTATCGGTTGCTCGGGCTTGCAGTGCAAATGTCCCCAATCGGGCTGGGTTCCAATCGAAGGACCAGAGACGCCAGGCATAGGGGCTCCGCTCATTTCCTAGAGTAGCCGCGCGCCAGAAACGGCTGCCGTCCGTTGAGATTTCAACTTTCGCAATCGCGTTTTCGCCAGCCCACGCGGCGCCCTGAATGCGAATCGGTTCGCGATTCGACACGGTGTATTCCGCTAGTGCTGAGTTCTGATCCTGCGAAGGCGTGAACGCTCGACTTCGTGCCCGCAACGGCGCGACTGAGGTAATGATCGACTTCACGTGCAAGGATTCGATCGGTTTCGCATCTTCACTTGCCTGAGGGCCTGTCACTCGGTAGGCCGAACGCATGTAGAACCCGTCGAATTCGTTCTTCAGAACGCGGATTTCCGTCAGCCATTTAATGGAGCAGGAACCGATCCAGCCGGGGACAAGCGCGCGTGCCGGGTAGCCATGCTCGGCAGTGAGCGGGGCGCGGTTCATTCGCAGGGCGACGAGAGTGTGGAGATCGAGGGCTTTGTCGAGGGGTATGCTGCGGATAAAGTCGTTCGTGTCGGAGGGCACAACATCCATTCCTTTGAATGCCACATGCCGAGCACCTGCTTTGGGCCGGGCTTTCTCGAGAAGAGCGTGCAGTGGAGGGCCAGAAAAAATCGCATTGCCCACCGCGCCGCGTCCCCAGCGTAGACCATCGATTTTCGGTTCAAAGAACGCGCGGCCGTTTCCGGCACATTCCAAAGTGTTTGTAACGTCGACGTAGCGCAAGGCTTGAAGTTCACGAAAACTCAGTTCAAGGGGATGCTCAACTTCTCCCGTGACATGCAAGCGCCATTGGTCCAGGTCAATCGACGGCATTAAGAGATTGTTGCGAATGAAAAAACTCGCCGTAGGAGTGATCCAGGTATTGAGTTGGCTGAGTGCGGTTTCGGCAGTCACATACTGCTTGGAATGCCAGATCAGTCCGTCATCGTTTGCACTCTGCAGTTCTTGAGCAGTGGCAAAGAATGGAAATACACCAGTGCCTAGTGCCGCGACGCTTGAAATGCCAAGACCGTGCGCGAGAAAACTCCGACGAGTTTGCGACATCTCTATAGGTTAGCGGCTACCGAGCTTACTGACGAGACAACTTGGTTCTCGGCTGACGAGGCATGCGCGGCGCAGTGTCCTGCGCCGCGCTGTCCAGATCAGAAAAGGAGCTTCAACCCAAACTCCATCGTGCGGCTGCCGCCACTAAACTGGTGATTGTCCAGGAACTGGGGCGAGGTCACGAACGGATAAGACGTGCTGAGTGGGTTCGGATTAGTAGTCGAATCGAGCGCGCCATTGTTGCTTGGCAGCCCGATACTGAAGTTGTAATGATTGAAAATGTCGAACGCTTCCGCGCGGAACTGCAACGAGAAGCGCTCGGTCATAGCAATGTTCTTGAGCACCGACATGTTCCAGATGTTCAGACCAGGTGTGGAGATGGTGTTGCGGCCAACGTTGGGCATCGCGCCAACTTGCGCCTGAACGTAACGTGCGTTCGGGTTCTCCGCGACATAGCCGACGATGTTGGCGTCGGAAGCGCAGAGCCCGGTTGTCGCAGATGCAGACACTATTCTGGTTGCACCACCTGGTCCATCATTGCAGACCGAATCCACAATCGTTCCAGTGCGACCCGAACCGTTCGGGTTCAGGATAGTGCGATCACCTGCCGCATCCCCATTGTCGTTGGCATCAGTTGCGGACAGGGCAGTTATGGGTTGTCCGCTCTGTAGCAGGAACCCACCTGTCCATTGCCAGCCATTGAGGAAGCCCCGCGCAAAGGAGTTGCTCATCGAGGTCTTCGGGAGTTCGTAGACCCAGGCGAATACGAACTTGTTGGGCAAATCCAGGACTGAATTGCCACGTTCCTGAGCGAGGTTGTAGCCATCCTGCGCACGCCTCGGATTCACGCGGCTGGAGAACAGCTCATTGGTGGCATCGTCGATCGTGTGGCCATAGGTGTAGCTGCCCATGAGGTACAGGCCATGTGAAAAACGATGGGTTACGGTCACGGAACCCCCGTGATAGACGCTGGAGGCAGAGGGTGGAATGACAGTCATAACAGAGAGGAACCCGACGTTGCTGAGTGGGGCTGGATTGAAGTTGTCGAAGTCCGCAAGTGTGCTCGCAGGACTCGTAACGGTGGAAGGAACTGCACTCGTCGAGAGGTAGGTCGGCAGCGGAGTTATTCCCCCGCCGGGTACCGAAGGATCAAAAGCCGAACGTGAGTTCATACGAATCTGCATCGGCAAACTCAGACCGCGAGTTCCGACGTAACGAACTTCAATGCTCGTGTCTTTTACGAGTTCGTGCTGCACACCTAAACTCCAGGTAAGGATCTTCGGCTCAACAACATCGGTGTAAATCCCTTGCGTCGCACCACGAGCGCTCGCCTGATCGGTGGGAGGCGCGTTGAACTGCAGCAAGCCGCCGGTTTGCAGAAATCCGGCCGACGGATTCGAACACCACTGTGGAGGAGTGGCTGAGGCGCAAGTGACCACGGGTTCCTGCTCGGTCTGCAATTGCGGTGGTAGATCCAGCTGTGGGAAGTTGATCGGCGTCACATCGTAGGCGATTCCGAACCCACCCCGAATGGCCCACTTTCCATTTGCAAATGGGTCATAAGCGAAGCCGACGCGCGGGCCCCAGTTATTCTTGTCAGGATTCGGCACCCCGAAGATCATTGCCGGCAATCCAGGTAACGGCAATCCCGGCAAGGGACCTGGAAAACTAGCAATCGCATTGAGCTTCTGTGTAGCTTCGTCTTTTGGAAGACCGTTGTACTCGTAACGGAGGCCGAGGTTCAAAGTAAGCTTCGCGTTGACCCTCCAATCATCTTGCAAGAATCCGTAAAACGAGTTGTAGTTGGAAGCGAAAGTCGCTGAACCGGCGCCGCGCAACGCTCCGTTAGCGCCATCAGGAATCGCATCGTTGATGAACGACTGCAGATTTGCATAATCCCACTCACCGCGAGATCGAGGAAGGAAGGTACCCGGGGAAATCGTCTTTCGTACCTCCACGCCTCCTTTGAAGGTGTGCTTACCGCGGGCGTAGCTGATGGTATCTGCTAACTGATAAACATTCTGAATCCCGGACTGCGGCGAGCAACCTTGCGGACCTACGTTGAGACCCTCCGAATCGAACTCGATATTCGGGAAATTACTGAACGACGCGGGCACGGTTAAAATCGGACCGATGCCACGCGAATACGATGCGCGAAAGTCGTTCACGATACGGTCCGATATGGTCCAGGCGTCAGAGAAAATTCCTTTTTTCGCGCCGGTGAGATATGTGCCCGTGAACTGGTTTTGCGGAGTAACTGTGTTCACGTTAGGCGATGTGAACTGGTCATAGAGGAAGCGCCAACGCAACGAGTGTTTGCCGACGTTGGCGTCGAGATTCACGTTAAAGTCGCGCTGATTGAAATAATTCGGAACTACAGCCGTGAAATCGCCGATCTCGACGGGAGTACCGTTTATCAGTTCGGTACCGTTTGGATTCGATGCAACTGGGAACTGACCTAATGCGTCCTGTACAGCCTGATCGTGCGCCAGTGACAACAGAGTGGTCATGCCGTTGGCTGTGGGCGCCGTGACGGTGGTGGCGGATGTCGCCTGGCCGCTGTCTTGCTGTTCGAAAGCACCGAAGAAAAACAGTTTGTCCTTCTTAATTGGACCTCCGATGGTGCCGCCGTAACGGTTGTAGTCGTAGCGATCATTAATAGGCACACCTGGGCTTTCGAGTTGTTGCTCTTTTTGCAAGCTGTTCCATGCGTTGTAGTGACGATTACGGTTGTACTCGTGCGCTTCACCATGAATTTGGTTGCCGCCGGACTTTGTGGTGATCTCAAACAGTCCGCCAGCCGAGTGGCCATATTCCGCACTAAATTGATTAGTGATTACCTGGAAGTCGGCGATCGAGTCCTCTATCACCGGCGTTAGCGGGCCGTTGGTGACGATGTTGTTGTCATCCACGCCGTCAATCGAGAATCCGTTATAGCGAGGACGCAATCCGCCAATCGCACCACCCGAACCACCTGTTGCGCCGCCCGGCTGAGTCGTGGTGTTCGGGAGGAATACAGCCAGCTCTTTGACGTCGCCACCAGGCGTAGCGACTGGTAATCGCTCGGCAATGGACCCCTCAAATCCCGCGGAGAGTGTGGAAGTCGTAGTCTGCACAAGGTCCGCACCGGCCGCGTTCACTTCCACGGTGGTGTTTTCCGAGCCGACTTGAAGGGGAACCTTGGCTTCGGCCACGACGCTGGCAGCAACCTGAATTCCTTTTTTCGTGTAAGCCGTGAACCCTTTCTTCTCCACCGTGACGGAATAGCTGCCCACGTTGAGACTGGGAAAGGTATACAAGCCGGCGTCAGCTCGAGCTAACGTCACCTTCGCTTGACTGGCTTCGTTTGTGACTGTCACCTTCGCGTCAGGAATCAACGCGCCAGTCGGGTCGGTGACCTCTACGCGAAGCGTTCCCGAAAGCGTTTGGGACCAGCCGGCACTTGATGCCCAGATCATCGCAGCAAGGCCCAACACAACAAAGCACATCTTTCTACTTACCCAATCTGCACGAAACCCACGCGCACAGCTTCGTCCTTGCAGGTGGCATCTAGTCATTGCTGTCCTCCACAGAAATTAGGTCTCGGTTCCCGTCCGCTACATCTGAATTTGGATCTCGCTTCGTCGGTGCCCGTTAGACCTTGCCAAGCGCTCAACGGCGTTGCAGATCGTACTCCACGGGTAGCACTAGCGATGCCTGCAGTGACGGATACACATTTTTCAGTTACCGACAGACATCCTGCAGGCATGGACACTCTGACTCGCAGTCAGGGCGCGAGCGGTTCGTTACCGCATTGGCGGGAAGTTACTTGGCTGCGGATACAAAAAAAAGAAATAGCCGTAATTTCGAATATGGATTTCGGGAGAGAACGAAACCGGGCGCTTAGAAGTACCGCTCTCGTTTTGGGATGCGTACAGCAGGCCGCGTAGTCGTCATCGATATGGCTTGATATCCGCTGAATTGAATCTACTTGCGATTAAGAAGCATTGTACGAAGGATGAAGTGATTGTGACCCGTGATCGGCCGTGGATGCGCGCCAGGTTTTAGTGGTGGGCTGTGGCAAGGAACTGAGCATGCCACGAACTATGAGCATCAAGCTTTGGAAGTTGCTACGCCCCCGCCCGAGCATCGCGGGTGATTAACACGCAATGCAAGCCACAACTATCGCTTACACGTTTTCATATTTTCGAGCGGGAAATATACAAAAGTTTATACATCTTGCCGTATTTCCGACATCTGATCCCTCAAGAAGGCTGCTAAGCGTCAGCAATCTACATCCACCACCACACCACACGTCCCTCAAATCAGAACGGTCGTCCCACCTTCAACTTTGACAGCATTGAAGGATGCTTGCTTGCTCATCCCCACTCTCACTAGAGCACTAGACAAGCAGTGAGAATTCAACTTCGGAGCAATACCGTTGATCTGGGGACCAACACTTCCTTTTAATCCATCAACCTCTTGGTCATATTGCCGGAAAACCGGTTTAGGAGAACCACACATGAATCGCACTCTACTCATCGCCTTGTTTTTTCTCGTAGTCGCATTGGCGCTAACTCCCTTTTCTCTTGGACAGGGTATTGTGACGGGGTCGATTTCCGGTACAGTTGAAGACCCGCAGGGCGCCGTCGTCTCAAATGCAAGTGTGGTTGCTACTCATTTGGAGACCAATCGCGAATACCAGACCAGGTCCACCTCGTCGGGTTTGGTCTCATTACGGGGACTGCCTCCTGGAACTTACAAAATCAGGGTTGAATCGGCAAATTTCCGCACCTTTGAAAATGGTGGCGTGAATGTTGAGGTGGGCGGCGACACCTCGCTCGGTGTGATGAGGCTCGAAATTGGCGCCACGACGGACACAGTGACGGTAGAGGGTGGCGCGCCGCTGATTGAGGCAACTACCGATCAAATCTCGTCCACCTTTACAAGCCTGCAAACCGAGAGTTTACCAATCGGAAACACGTTCGATTCGCTGGCATTGTTTATTCCTGGTGTAGCAACCGCTGGGGACGTCAGCTTCGGCAACAACAACGGCGCCGAGTTCGCGGTCAACGGGCAGCGCGCTCGTTCCAACAACTTCCAAATCGACGGGCAGAACAATAATGACAATTCCATTGGCGGCCCGGACATTGCATTCGGCAATCAGGACGCGATTTCAGAAGTTCAAGTCGTTACTAACTACAGTGCCGAGTACGGCCGCAACATGGGCGCGGTAGTGAATTACGTTACGAAGGCCGGTACCAACAATCTTCACGGAACTGCGTATGAATTCTGGACCGGCAATACCTTCAGCTCACTGGAAAATGAGGAGAAGTCTCCGGTCTTCGGCTTTTGCGTGCCCGGCCAGGATCCGACGGCGACGGGTTGCGTTCAGCCTGAGGTCCCTAAGTTGGTTGATAACCGGTTTGGTGGCACGCTCGGCGGGCCGATTAAGAAAAATAGGGTTTGGTTCTTTGGCTCAGGTAATTTCGAACGGCAGCGGTTTGGCGGCTCCCCGAGTTCTTCCGCGCCGTTCGTTGTTCCAACATCGAACGGAATTCAGCAACTCGCCGCGGCATTTCCAAACAGCCCAGTCGCGCAACTGATGACCGAAATAGGCCCAACCGCAGTAAGCGTTGGGAATCCCATCTACGGCACTCCCACCCCCTCAACCGGGAGTTGCAACCCCAATGTGAATCCTAACGTGGTTTGTGTGACCGACCAGATTGATCAGAACCCCGCCAATCCCGGATTCGGATTGGCTTTCGATTGCGCGGCGAACCCAGCCGCGCCTGGTTGCGTGCCAATAGAATTCGCTACGGTTACCCGCTCCGTCTCTGCACCGTTTAACGACTACGAGGGAACTGGGCGGGTTGACTTCCACATTTCCGCAAAGGACGACTTCTTTGCGCGATACATCTTTCAGAAGACGAGCAACGAAGGCGTGAATTTTGGGGTGGGAATCAGTGTGGGCGACTGGCAAAGCATACCAAGCAAGAGCCAGCAGATCGGCCTTGACTGGAACCACATTTTCAGCAACACATTCTTAAACCAGGTCCGCGCCAGCTACTCGCGCGCCTACATTTTCTTCAATGAAGGATCAATTCCCGCTTGTAACGGCAGTAATCCAACCGCCTGCCCGACCGAGATCGACATCGGAGGGTTCGGAACCAGCCCTGCGGACTCAATCAGCTACGGCGTTCTGGCCGGATTCCCACAGGGCCGGATCATCAACGTGTACCAATTGCAGGACAACGCATCGAAGCTTTGGAGCCGCCACACCGTTAAATTTGGAGGTGAGGCGTCGCAGCAGAGATCTCCGAATGTGTACCTGCCAGACAACAATGGGGACTTCATTTTCGAGTCGTTTAGCGATGTCGTTGCCAATAATCCGATCGTGAGTCTATTTGCTCTCGGCAATCCTCGGCTGCCGTTCAAAGAAATTGACCTTGCCGGCTATGTTCAGGACGACTGGCGCGTCAAAGATAACTTGACATTGAACCTGGGGATGCGATGGGAGTGGTTCCAACAGGCCGTGAACCTTCTGCATGACCGCACGGTTGAATCTCAACAGAGTTCGAGTCCTACTTGGGATCCTACATTGCCGTTAGGACGTACGACAGTTCCTCATGTTGCTCAGGACCTGAACAACTTCAGTCCCGTGTTCGGGTTTGCTTGGACTCCACGGTTTTCCACCAAACTCTTCGGCCAGGATAAGACCGTTGTGCGCGGCGGTTTCCGCATGGCCTACGATCCCGCCTTTTACAATCTGTTCCTCAACGTGGCTTCCACCGCCCCGGCGATAAATCTCGCGCAATTGCTTGGGCCGCCATTCGGTGGTACCACAGTTCTGCCCAGCAGCGGTTTCTTTGGAACGCAGCTCGTACCGTACCTCTCGCCGCAGGTTCCCAGAGGCGACCCGGGATTCGCGAGTGAACTACTAGTGGATCCGCACTTTCATAATCCCTACTCAGAGCAGTGGAACTTGGGAATCCAGAGGTCAATTACAAATAAGATCGTGGCGGAAGTGCGGTATGTGGGTAATCACACCGTCGGTAACTTCCAAGAGGCAAACGGCAACCCTTTTGTTCAGCCCTTGGTTGACGCCGGATTGCAAAATGTAATTCCCGCCGGGGTTACACCTTGCGCCGATTCCAGCGCGCCTGGATTCGGTTTCGCCAATTGCAACCGCGGAAATCTTATTACGTATGGAAACACCTCGTGGTCAAAGTACAACGGCTTGCAAACCGAGTTGAGGATTGGCGGATGGCACGGACTGACGGCAACCGCGTCATATACTTACAGTCACACCATGGATAATGTCAGTGAGGTCTTCAGCACCGCCGGCAACGGGGGTAACACCAATGGATTCGCCCAGAATCCATTCAGCATAGATCGGGGAGAACGTGGCAATTCAGGAATTGATTTCCCCCATGTGGCCGGAGTCGCGTTGATCTACGAACTGCCGTTCTACAAGAACCAGAATAGTGTTCTTGGGCGTCTGGCGGGTGGCTGGCAAATCAACACTACGTATCGATATAACACGGGGCAGCCGTTCACTGTTGTCCAAAGCCGCAACTCGGGTAGCCTGTGCGATCCCAGCAATACGTGGAACAGCAGCCGAGATGCCTGCCGGCCAATACTGTCGAGCGAATCAGCGCCGCTCACCAGTGTCGGGAGATGCACTGATCCCGCAGCATCGGATTGCGGTTTGGTGGACTTCACAACACTAAGTCCAGTCTCCGCTAACTCAGTTCATTGGATTTACAACGATCCAGTCGCGGCGCAGTTCTATGGCACTCCGTTTGCCGGTGCGGGCCGCAATATCCTGCGTGGGCAGCCTATCAGCACTGCGAACCTGGGCGTGTTCAAGAATTTCAAGATCAATGAAAGAATTACGTTCCAATTTCAGGCGCAGGCATTCAACGTAATGAACGTACAATTCCTAGGTGTTCCGGATACGCGCTTGAATCACGTGACCTCAGGAAGTTTCCTGAGTACGGCATTCAATCCCAATGGCGGTGCGACCTTCGCCGGGAATCCCATAACCGATGGCATCGGCCGTCGCCGTTTGCTCTTTGGAGGCAAGATCATCTTTTAATCTTAGAGTTTACAACTCAAAAACCGAACTTCGAGGCGACACCGCCTTTAGGATGTTGAGAGTTGTAAGCGTACATGGCTCGGAAGGCCCGAGCTCCGCTCAACAACCCTCGCCCGCGTTCGACGCGCCGTTGGGTTGGGCTGGAAAGGACCGTTGAACCGGCAAGGTGCTAAGCACCGGCGGATTTTGAGAGAACACAATTCGTAAGCGACGCCGAACGCTTAAGCATTCACTTGCTCTTTTCTTTGTGATGAATCAAGAGGCGCTGAAGATAAGTTGGCCCCTCTTTCTCATATTCAAAGATGCCTCCTTTGAGAAGGAGTTCGCAAACCTGTGCCAAGCTTCGTCCTTCGTTTTTTGCGATTTGCAGCAAAGCATCCTTGATTTCAGCTGGCACCCTGAAGCCGATCCGTTCATCTTTACGAGCCGCCACTCCGGCGCATTCTAAACTTGCTTGCCGCAGGATGTAAATCAACTTTCCTCTTGACCCGGTATCAACATTGGTTCACAATTGTGTTTAATGTTGAACATTGGTATTCAGTGTGCACCATTCCGAGGAGATTGCCTATGAAGAGTTGCAAGCCCAAAAATCACAGTGTCGTTGCTGACAATTTGCGTTATGTAAGGAGGTTCGCATCCTCAAAGCTGTCGAAGCGGTTATCGGAACAGCTGCGAGCCCTGTCGTGTGATTCTGAACTTTCTCTTCGACATGGTGACCTGCTTCTTTTGAATCAGGGCTGGTATGTAACTCATGCAGGACTGTTGAGGTTGGCAAAGCGCCATCACTGTGCTGGCATACACGTCGAGTCACTACCTGAGCTCTGTAATCCTGAAAATGCCCGCTATACATTCAAAGCGACTGTTTTCACTTCGCCCCGATGCTACGGTTTCGTTGGTTACGGGGATGCTGATCCTACGAATGTCCCTATATTCCTGCATGGCGCTGAGATGCGTATTGCCGAGACTCGCGCCGTAAATCGCGCTCTTCGCAAAGCCTATGGAATAGGCATTTGCTCGTTCGAGGAGATCGGTAGCCTTGAGCGGCAAACTCCTGACGGTCCCGCTCGAAAACTTCCTCCAGAATCTGTAAACGACAAAGGCAGCGACGGCCACGAAGTAAACCGAAATGGCAGTCGTGTTCGCGATCGCCTTTGCCAGATCATCCGCCAGCATAAGCTTGATGCGGAACTGGTGAAGTCTTACGCAATCGATTTCTGCCGCACGAAAACCCTGCGCGACGCCTCACGCGAAAATGTTGAAAACTTCATTACCCACCTAGCGGACTGGGCCACGAAAGATCGCAACGCCCTGCTCTGCCAATTGAATAGCTACGTGCGCGCGAATGCAGGTGCTGCATGAGCCGTCGTTATTTTGAAAGCCTGCGCCCAGGCGATTGCTCAACCATTGATGCGGTACCCAACGGTACATTCCTCACTCAGGTTGAACGCACTCACTACCGGTGGGATGCCCAGAAGCCCTTCTATGCGGTGGTGCTGTGTGTGCTTGAGCCGAAGCTCCTGGCGGGTTACCGACTCTCCGGACGCTTGTATTGCACGCCAAAAGCAATGTGGAAGCTAAATTGGTTCCTTCGTGATTTCGGGTATGACACCGAACTTCTCAGCCGGGGTGAGATCAACGATTGCGCTCTAGTCGGACTCCTTGGGATCGTTAAAGTTAAGTACACGATTGTTAAAGGCCTGTTTCATCTCAACTTTGAGGCTTTCGCCCCAGCTAAGAAATGGAAACAATTGTCGGATGCTTCCAGTAACGACCATCCTGGATCGGAGGTGGCGTGACCTACAGCTATACCCAGATCTCGCATTATCTCACCTGTCCGCGTCGGTACCGCCACCGGTATTTGGATGGCTGGCAAGAGAAAGACAGTCGTGCTGCCATGCTCTTCGGCCGCGCCTTCGAGCAGGCACTTGGTGCATACTTTCGGTGCGAAGACGCTGCTGCCGCGCTTTATCGCGAATGGAGGCAATACAAAGATCATCCGCTGCAATACTCCGAGCGCGATAGCTGGGATGCGATGCTCCAGCAAGGAATTCAGCTGCTTGAACGCTTTTGCCAGGAAGATCGCGTCCGCATCCGCCAGCCCAGACGCAATCTCCAGATCAAGTTCATTCGCCCACTCTCAGGAGGAAATGAGTTCGTCGCCTATGTGGACGCAATGGGAAAACTCGATGGCCATGCTTGCCTCCTCGAATGGAAGACCACTTCTGGCCGCTATCCTGAAAAGCCTGATGGGCTCTTAGCGCTCGATCCGCAGCTGGTCTGCTATTCCTGGATCACGGGCATACACGACGTCGCCGAAGTTGTTTTTGTGCGCAAACGGCTGGTCGAAATCCAGTATTTGAGCACCACCATCACCGATGTCCAGCGGCAGGAGTTCGGCGAGGTTGTGCACGACACCATTCGCCGGATCGAATTGGCCCAATTTCTGCCGCACAGCGTGATCCGGTTTCCCCAGAACCCATGCAGCAGTTGCCCTTATGTGGGACTGTGTCTAGGCAAACCGCGACTGGTCGAGGCTGGCCTGATTCGCCGCCCGGGAGCACAAGACTTTGGTCTGTTTGACGAACTTACGTACTAACAAGACGCCTATGCCACCGAGATTGAATCAGAAGCGAGCCCGGTTCGTGTTGACGAAGATCGATGAGATCCTCTCCTGGGAAAAGCGCAGAGAAGCGGAAAAAGACACTCGCTTTGTCGAACTCGGGCAATATCTCTGTGAAGTACGCGCCCGACAATACTGGCGGCTAGAAAACCTGAAGTCTTTCGATGAGTTTCTCGAGCGGCGCTTCCCGGAATCACGAAGAAAAGCGTACTACCTAATGTCCATTCACGAGAACCTACCGCCCGAGGTCCGATGCGAGCTCAGGCAGGTCGGCTGGACAAAAGGCCTAGAACTCGCGAAATTGGCTAAAAGGCGAAATGGTCAGGATTTCGAAAGTGCAATCTGGTTGCACAAAGCGAGGAATCTGACCCCGCAGGAATTTCAACGTGAAGTTGAAAAAGAGCTGACCGGACGCGACTCGGAGCCCTGGGACATTATTTATTTCAAGCTTTACAAGAGCCAGATCCCCGTGATTGACCAGGCGATCGAAACGGCGGCCATGATGCTTGGCAGCGACAAATCGCGCGGCTACTGTCTCGAGATGATTTGCGCCGACTTTCTTGCAGGTGCGAATCTCGACGGCGGACAACCTGACATCCTGCTGCATTCACTTAAACGTTATTACCAGTTCCTGCCCTCCGAGCAAAGGCACGCATTCGTTCAAATCTTGAATGGAAATGTTCGATGAGGTCACTCCCAAAACAAGCACGAGTGCGTCTGGGTACTCGCGAGTATCAACAGCTGCGCTTGCGCGTCCTACAGAGGGACGGTTGGCGTTGTCAGTATTGCGGATCGAGCCAGAATCTCGAAGTGCATCACGAGCTGTTCCGTAGTCATTCAGGACATGACGCGGAGGATAATCTAATCACCTTGTGTACAAACTGCCACTCGTCAGCGCATGCAGTTTAGACCTCTGTGAGGGCAACCGAGATCCTGCTTCAGATATGAATGCGATGCCCGTAATGGAAGGTCAAGACCGTCCACCACCTATCACGATCGTGATGGAGTTACCGTTTTCAGCCTGGATAATCACGGCACCCAGGATCTTCTTTGATCGTGCCTCCTCGGATGCCGCCATCTCGTTCTGTGGTTAATAAAAAGGGTGTTTCCATTCCTGGCGTGAAGGTGCGCTCGTGGCGCGGGTAGTAATCGTATTCCTGTACGTTCGATGATCCACTTCTATGAACAAAAGGGACTCGCAATTCATCTTCGTCCACGCCAGCCAGTAAGTGAATCGCGAGAAACGGTTGCGATGGGCGACGAGAGGAGTGCGATTCCCTCGTTAGGCGCCACTCTCATCATGAAGTCCCGGCGATGTTTGGGCGATGGAGGAGCGTGAAAGAACTCCAGCCACAATTGGGGAGGTGCGTCTTTTTTCAAGGTGGCAACGCAGAAGAGTCGCTCAGCGACGGGATCTGCACACTGCCCCACAGGACATTGACACTTCCCTTTCACAAACAATCAAGTTCGCAACGGCGGAAATAATGGGGCAAAACAGAAGAACAAGATTCCTTGAGCAGTACAGGACCACGATGAAATGAAAAAAACCGTGTTAGGTCATTTAGTCGAAGTAGCCGGGAGCGTTTTAGTTGGGGGCGAAGGCATAAATCGGATAACACCTTCCACCTGGATTGACCCGTGGCTCCGCCCAGCGCAATGCCTGCACCAGGCTATCGACCTGATCATCGTGCCGTCCGTTCGGAAAAGTCAACAGTTCGTTGATGAACTCCTCCACCCAGTCATTGCACGATTTCACATTGCAAATATGAACACGTCCAGCCAGGAAGATTGGCAACACGAAGGAGGCCCGTTGGACCTTGTCATATTTGGCTTGATGGTGGAAACAGCGCAGGTGGGCTTTCCTCATGAATTCGATCAGTGAAATACCGCTACCGGCGGCTTCTACAATAAAAGTCACATTGTCACCGAAACGGCGGACATAGCGTAATGCCTTGCCTTTTAGCGTTTCGTAATCCCAGCGGCCACGTTCAACATAGCGAACAAAATGGCCATCGGTGTTGGAATAGCCGAGCGTAAGCGCAGAATAGTCTGCCGTTTCCGAAGTTGACAAAGCAGAGTCGATGCTGACCCACCAATGGCCGTCTGGTCTGATTTTGGGATGATCAAGGATGTGAATATATTTCCGCTTGATCAATCCGCCGGTCGGTGTCTCCGGGCTTTGCTGGTATTGCGATACAAAATTGTACGTACCGATCTGGTCGCGGATCTTTTCGAGCGTAATCAGATCTTCGTACTCGGCATGCAGGGGTTCACCATCTTTGCGGTGGTAGGTCTCCATAACACTAACCGGAATGTCAGCCTCTCCAGTGGCAATGGCCGGAAAGGAGAGTTTCTCGAAACCGCCGCTCTCCAGTGCAAACCCTGTCAAATCGTTGACGTGCAGGCGTTGCATGACAATGATCATCACGCTGCGTTTCTTGTCATCGAGCCGGCTGAACAGGGTACTCTGGAACCAGTCGTTGGTTTTTTTGCGCGTGCTGTCCGAATTCGCCTCTTCGGGCTTGATCGGGTCGTCAATGATGATGAAGTCGCCCCCGCGCCCTGTCAACGTACCGCCGACCGAGGTCGCGTAACGGAAGCCACCCTGATCGGTTACGAACTCGTTCTCGGTGGTTTTAGTGGACTGGACGTGCAGGAAGATTTTGCGGTACCACGCGCTTTCCACAATGCGCTTAAAATCGCGCGCGAGCGTTTTGGCCAACTCATCGGAATAACTGATACAGATGATCTTTGCGCT
>Ga0310811_10000964_pt1 | contig 36942 bp, 66 predicted proteins | sample YCmetagenome_FD_207642 | JGI IMG/M metagenome (GOLD analysis project Ga0310811, IMG submission 207642) | Soil microbial communities from experimental microcosm in Duke University, North Carolina, United States - YC | ecosystem: Engineered > Artificial ecosystem > Soil microcosm > Unclassified ... | reverse complement strand
ACGGCTACGGCGACGGCTACGGCTCCGGTAAGGGCTAGGGAGGGGATGGAATGAACGCGATTGTGAAGCATGAAGAATCGACCGGTGTTGGCGTGCTTGCAACCCTGGCCAATCACTACGGCATGGATAAGGCGGCTTTCGTACAGACCGTGAAAGCGACGGTTATGCCTTCGAATGTCAACGTCACCAATGAGCAGTTGGCGGCATTCTGCCTGGTTGCAAAGCAGTACAACCTCAATCCATTCACCAAGGAAATCTTTGCCTTTACGTCACGCGGAGGCATTCAGCCGGTAGTGTCGATTGACGGTTGGATGAAGCTCATCAACTCGCATCCTGACTTCGATGGCATGACCTTTGTTGACCAAGTCGGAGAGAGTGGGCTAGTCGCCATTACGTGCCGCATGCACCGCAAGAACCATACGCATCCGATCGAGGTCACGGAATACATGGCCGAGTGCCGCCGTTCGACCGATACGTGGAAGCAATGGCCAGCACGCATGCTCCGTCACAAGGCCGCTATCCAGGCCGCTCGCTATGCCTTCAGCTTCGCTGGCATCATGGAGCCTGATGAAGTCGAGCGCATGGATGACAGGGTCGAGATGGTGCCAGCTGTGACTATAGAAGATGACCGCAAGCGTCGCCATGACGATGCCGCGGATCAGTACAGCCTTTCGATCCAGGCCATCAAAGACAAGATTTCCCATTGGGATGAAACCGAAGACCCGGACGACCTGTATTCGGTGAAAGAGATTTGGTACGGCCTTCCCGTAAAGGCGCAGGAGGACTTGTGGCTAGCCCCGACCAAAGGGGGAATACTCACCACCCACGAACGCGACGTCATCAAGACGAAGCTTCCCAAGGCTGAGTAAGCCATGAAAACCACCTTCCGCCTGTCCAAAGGCGACTATCGAGGAAGGGTCTTGGCGAATGCCATTTCCTTCATCTCTGAGCTGCCGGAGGAAAAGGAATGGAGGGTGACGATTGAACGGTATCGTAAGCCTCGCACTGACAAGCAGAACGACTATCATTGGGCTGTCGTCATCAAGATCCTGAGTGACGCCATGGGGTATGAGGGGGAAGATGTGCATGAGTTCCTGTGCGGCACTCATTTTGGATGGGTCGAAAAGCGTGTACCGAAGTCTCCCAATTTCCCATCCGGTATCCAAGTGGTACCTAGACGCACCACGACGCGAGATGAAAACGGTCAGCCATCAAAGCTAACGACAACTCAATTCTCGGATTTTGTCGAGTTCTGCCAGCGGTTCGCTGCATCGAAAGGTATTTACATTCCCGACCCGGAGCAATCGTGGCAAACAAACTAGAGAAGGCATGGATGGATGCGGTAGCCAAGCTTCCATGCGCAACGTGCGGCGTCTATGGCGTCCACGTTCACCACATCCGAGCAGGCCAAGGTAAAAGCCAGCGTGCAAGTAACTTCCTTGTGCTTCCTTTGTGCCCGCCATGCCATCAGGGTCCGCAAGGTGTTCACGGTGACAAGACGATGATGCGAATCATGAAGACCGACGAGCTTGGCCTTTTGGCCGATACTATCGAGGCAGTCTTCAGGGAGACGCGACGCAGTTAAATCCTGGGGCAGGTACGGTCAAGCGTGGATGTGGGACGCCCTGCCATGCGCGACGCCGGACAACGTAACCGGCACCTTCAACTTTTAAGGATCGAACCATGAAACCTTTTGTCGGCCTCCCTGTCCTGTTCACGGGCAAACACTTCACTAGCACATCGCAGAAACACGCAGCCATCATCGTCAGCGTACAGAGTGACAGCATGGTCAACCTGACCGTGTTCAATGAGCACGGGAACACGTATGGCGTCGTCGGCGTGCGACTGGTGCGCAATGATGATGAGATTGTCGGCGGCGAGAATTACTGCACGTTTCATCCGGGCATGTATGCGGAGGATGAGGTTGCGGGGCACGATGGCTTTATTGAGGATGCCTATACGAAGGAGGACGACGAATGACCACCGAACACGTCAGCGTGCCGCGCGAGTTGTTTGATATGGCTCGCGAGCAGATCGAAAGGCAGCGCCTTGCTGCGCTTGAATACGGATTGATCGACGTGGCAGAAGCGCATTCCTATGCACTGCACAAGATCGACGCCATCCTCTCCCGCGCCACGCCGAGCGATGATGATTTCTACTGCTGCAATGGCGTTGATTGCGGATGCCAAGGCATTACAAAGCGTGAATATGCCGAAGCCTGTTCCAAAAATCCGAGCGCGCCTCGCGTGGTGACGGCGGAGCTTAGCAATACCATCGCTGGCGACATAGCGGAGCACTTGCGCAACAAAGGCTGGTCGTCAGGTGGCGATTATCAAGATGACTTCCTTCCCGATGTTGAGATCGCAACACGCGCCGCCCTCGATTCCTTCGCCACATCCCTGCCAGCGGCGAGGGTGCCGGATGAAAAGTACGTGCGTGATGAACTGATCGAAGCGTCGAGCAAGTCGGGAGAAATGGGATGAGCGCCGAGTCGAATAATGTGGATATGATTTACATCCTAAGGAAATTTGAGAGGACATACATATGTGCTGGCCTAAATGATGAGGCATCTGATATGGCCATCATCCATGCGGCCATGTCCGATCTAATAGAATCACTTAATGAGGTGCTTCCTTACGTAGTAAGCGAAACGCTTGAGCATTGCGACGGAAACAAATGCCGCGAATCGTGGTGCATCGGGTGTTGCGGTGAGGAATGCGCAACGGATTCCGTTGCTAAAGCTAATGCCGCAACTACAAAGGCATATGCTTTGCTCGCCCGCGTCGGAGGCGTGGCATGACCACGCGCGAACAGAGGCTGCGGGAGTTGTGCGATAGGTGGCGAACACTTCATTACGTCGGGTTTGATAAGGACTACAAGCAGGGCTTGGAGGACGGACACGACAAATGCGCCGACGAGCTCGACGCCATTCTCGATGAGACCGTGGGGGTGAGCGATTCCATGCTTCGCCGAGCTTGCGATGCCTACGATGAGCATCAGGCTTCGCTAGCAGGCTATGCCATCCCCATGGCAATGCATGCGGCCATCAATGCCGCCCTCAAGGAGCCGGGACAATGACGAAAATGACGTTGGAGCAGGTGCGGGACTGGCATCGCGTTGTAGCAAGTGAAAACGCCGAACGACGCGCCCTTTGTTCGCCAAATGGTGAACGATGGGAATTGTGGAACGATGAGTTTAACAAGCAGGTGGCTATGGCCGACGCCATCGACGCCCATCTCGCCAAGGGTGCGCAGGATGCCCGCAAGGCGTTCGCATTCGATGCACTTGTTGCGGCTGGCATAGTCACGCAAGCGAAGGCCGATGAGTCACTCGCCATTGCAGATCAAGCCATGCTCAGCCAGCGCGGGGAGGTGGAGTGATGGCCTACTTCTCCAACAGCTCCGAAGGCTACACATTCAACGAGCAGTGCATGCGTTGCCGTTATGGCGAGCAACCGTGTCCGATTGCCTTGGTGAAGTACTTATACAACTACGACGCCTGCAACAACGAAACGGCCACGAAGATTCTCGATTCGCTGGTGAAACAAGACGGGACGTGCACAATGTACGAATTGGACCCTGATTGGTTCGAACAGCGTCAAGAGGAAATGCCGATATGACTAACAGCCACGACCAGCTGATGCCCTGCCTTGGATGTGATGACCTTCGATGCAATGACTGCTTCGAATCAAAGTGCCGCGAGCTTGGTTACACCCGCCCCACCGCCGTTGCATCCCATGCGGAGGGGGAGGCTTTGGTCACGTCCTGTTGTGGACGATCAGAATGCGGTGGTGAGTGCGGAAATGAGTGGAGTGGCATTGTTAATCCAGGCGATAACCAAATGCCATTTATGAGTGATGACGACGTTGAGCGTCTGTCGCTTCAGGCTGGATGGGAAGGCAACCGAAAGTACATGACTAAGGCTGACTTCCATATCTGGTGCGACCGCATGCGAGCTTTCGCTGCGTTGGCCCACCCTCCCCGCTCCGGCGATGAGGCGCTGAAGGTTCCTGATGGCTATCTGCTCGTGCGTGATCCTATCCATTGGGGACAAGAGGAAAACAAGGCATGGCATCGCGCCATTCCTTCAGTTCGTAACGCCTTCATAGCGCTAGCCAACGTCACGCCAAAACCAGCCGCCATGGCCGCGCGGGGTGCCGACAAATGACCATCAAGCCAGCCATCTTCAACACCGCCATATCTCGCGACTCCAGTCACCGAAGGCTAGAAGCCGAGATGGCCTCACGCAAGAAAGGCGTATCAGCTGGTCGCCAAGTCTTCAAAGTGGAAGGCGCGATCTACACGATCAAGGAGATGATCGCCAAGACCGGCAAGGAGGGTCGAGCCATCCAGAGGCGATACAGTGATGTGCACAAGAAGCGTCAGGTGAAGTTTGCCGACTTCGGTTAAACAAAAGGCCCCATCACGGGGCCTTTTTCTCATTCAATGCCAGCGTGGAAAGTTCTTTGGCATGTTCCTGCTCATAGGGTGTTAAGTCGAGATCCTGTGGCGCATCCATGCCTTCAGGTTGTCGTGCCGCCTCATGGATGAATGGCTGAAGCGCGCGCGTGTAATCAGCCCAGTTATATCCGTCTGCCTCAACGGCGGATCGCTCAGCGCTAGTAGCAAAGTCGTGTGCCACTTCATAGGACAGGCCGAGTTCATCCATCAATGACTTTTCGACACACTCATGGATGAGCAGATAACGCTTGATGCTCATCTCCTTACTACCCATTTTCAAGGTATCGGGCAAGCGGGCATCGAAATACACTTCAGGCTGTTGCGACCAATCTTTCGAATAGCCACCGAGATAGGGAATCCAGTGCGACCCTTCAACTCTGACATGCGATGCCAGGGTTTTGATGGCCTCATCAATATGATTCCTCGACAAGGCATCGTCGACGGGACGTCCACTACTCATCTTGAGCACATCCGATTGTAATACTCATCATGCGCCAGAATCTGGCGAGCGGTTTGGTCAGTCAAAGTGTCGTATCTGGATACCATGATGGGTTTCCATCCGATACACGGATCAGTCTTGACGCATCCAGTCGTGCAACTTGCCAGCAGCGGTAGCAGGATCAGCAGTGCCCACTTGCTGGGCGCCTTCCGATGGAGGGATGGGAAGATCAGGCGGGACGTGCACATCGAACTTGGGTTTGGGTAAGTCATTGACTTGCATCTCCACATCGGTTCGCGTGTCAACCTGTTGTTTGATGGCATCGGCAGCAGCTTGGGCATCGGCGGCTTTCTGGTCTTCAGAACCCTGAGATTTTCCCGCGTGCTTGGCCCATAGATAGGTGCCTATGAGCGCAAGCAGGAGGCTACCCAAGGCAATGAGGTATCCCTTGATCTTGAGTAGCCAGACCATGGGTCAATCCTCAGTCGTCTCGGACGGTTTTACGTCCTGAGCAATGGCAGCCAGATAACGGCGGGCATCGTCTGCATCAGTGAAGCCGGAGGCGAAAATCTCGCCCGCTTCGTCATAGATCAGGACTTCATTGCCTTTCTGCTGAATGGTGACAGCCTGAGGCTTGGGACCACCACCAATGATAATAATAGTTGAAATGACACGTACTCCTAAGTTGATGTCAAAAGTAATTCATGGAGAATTTTCAAAATATTAATGCTTGTTTTCCTTTACGGTTTGATTGACCAGCTCTTTCAGTTGCGGAGCCCATTGGAGCACCACATTGATGCAATCCTGTAATCGATCGATCTTGCGGGACTGATCAATATACAGGTACCCCAAAAACATGTTCATCGATAGCATGATCAGGCAGGCCGTGCAGCACAGCCAAGTCCCGACGCCGCCTGCATTAACGTTGATATTGGCGTTGCTTGCATTCATGGGTTGGGTCAGTTTGTTGGACATTTGTTCAAAACGGTCCATGGCTGCATCTAGACGATCAAGCTCCCCTGTAAGCTCGTCCACGTCTAACCTCCTTTTCGCATGATTTCCTGAACCATGATGCGGACAGCGTTGACGCTTTGTTTGATCTCGTCGAGTGCTTCCTTAATAGCTGTCTTGTCATGAAAATTGGTCAAAACTCGGTCTTTGAATTCATCATGCTTGGCCCGTAGATCTTTAAGATCCTGATGTGTATTTCGTGCATACCATCCAATGATGGCCACAACCAATCCCACCGCAGTGATAGCGATGTACTGCCATACAGCCTCAGGAACCTGATTCATGGCTTGAGGTCATCCTGATGAATGATGGCCGCCAATCCCGCAGCGCCCGTAAACAGGCTTCCAGCGGAGAACAGTACCCATTGCTCCCATGCATTCAACGCAGGGCGCCATTCAGGCGGCATGTGAAGCCAAGTCTGCTGCAATACTTGCCACGTTAGCGCCAGCAGAGCGAAGCGAACCGACCAAATGCGATGCCAAAGATTGGCGTAACTAACCAGCTTCATGCGCTCACCCCTGCCAATGAAAGACCCCTGGTAATCACATCATCCGAATACGGCTGAACACCATTTTCATGGAAGATGATCGCTTTTACTACATTCTTGCAGGTGATATAGGACGTAAGATCAATGCAGCTGTCCGAATCCAGTCCGGTTCGATTTGCCACATCGTTCACATACGAATCCGTATCATTTTCTGATGGAGGCGCCCAGCGGTGAATGGCATCTCGTAAGGTCATAATCCCTTGCGAATGATAGCTATCCATGATCCTGGCAATGGCACGAATGCCCCATTCAGGTGCAATGAACTGACAAAAAGACGGATCGGTCCGTTGATCCGCGGGAACTAGCCCCTGCCAATCATCGCCCCATCGGATATTCCCGGGGTTATTGTTATGGATGCCTCGCGTCATGGACCGGTGTACTCGATATCGATGGAAACCGTATTGGTTGCTACCACGAGCCCTGTAACAGTATCTGTCACGTTGCAAGTCGCCGATCCAAGACAGGAAGGCGTCGTATTGTTGGCGGTTGCCGAAAATACCGTCGTGGCGTTTGTAGGTGTAACGGCGCTGATCGTGTTACCCGTCGTTGTCGTAACCGACCAACTGTAAGTATAGGATCCTGACCCATTGGTCGCCGTTGCAGTTGTGGAATTGGTAATAATCGTTCCTGGGCTAGTGCTTGACCCCAAGACCGAGCTGGGAGACGCAGATGCCTGTAGGAATCCAAAGATGACCCAGGACGATCCATTCCACCGTTTGGCATTCTGGATAGCCTGCCAAACGCTTCCTGTCCACCGCTTGTAGGTGGTGAAGGTTATCCATGAGCTTCCTGACCAACGAGAGAAAGTCATCAGAAGAACCAAAGATCGCCTATGGCGATAGCTGTCGGTGTGGCAGATTGCACAAAGATATGGGGTTGCACCGTTCCGCCATAAGTAAAACTTCCTCCGGCGATAAGATTGCTGGAAAAGTTACCGATGGGCGAATTAACGGAAGTGGCTGCCGTATAGGCGCCTGCATCCGTCAAACTGGAAATGATGACTGAATTGGCACTATTGACCCATTCGACTTCGCCACTTCGTACACGAAGTGTTTTTGACGGCGTTGTTCCACCATTACCATTGAATAATAACCCCGCACCATTCACGTTCGTATTCGTGAGCGTCAGGTTATAGACCGAAGCAGTTTCACTGATCGTCAGTGGCCCCGTCATCGTTCCGCCACTAAAGGGAACGTACGAAGCCAAGGCGGTGGCGATGAAATTGGTCGTTGCCAATTTGCTGCTGTTATCACCCGCAGTGGGCGTAGGTGCCGTTGGTGTTCCTGTAAAAGATGGAGATGCCAATGGAGCAAACCCGGCAATCTGACCCATAGTGGCGTAATCGGTGGCAGCCACACCGTTGGCGCAGTTGGTATGCTTGAATCCATTCATGGGAAGATTGGCGGTTGCCGATCCTTGGCCATCGCGAGTCAGGGTGTTGCCAAACCCATTAGTCACGATGTCATTGGTGTCCGCATCCATGCGCGACGCAGTGATGGGAATGCTATTTGCGGCATCATTGGTCCACGAATAATTTCGGGTAAAGGTGCCAGATCCTGACCAGGGCATAATTAGTGACTCGGCTGTACAGCGCCGCCTAAGGCGGCAGGATTACCCATGAGGCGGGCGGCAAGGGCTTGGCGAATCTTGTCCTGCTGGGCTTTTTGCTGAGCCGCAGTCAACGTATCCAAGGGCTTGGCAGATAAGGCAGCTCGCTGCTCAAGAATCTTGGCTGCGGCGCGTTCATTGGCCTGCGCATTAAGTTCCATCACTGGCTTCACGATGCCTCCCACGACCGGAAGATGCTGGGCGCCCTTAGCCACCAAGGAGGCGACCTTGCTTCCTCCGGCATTGGGAAGGCCCGCCAGCATGTCAAGCGCATTGATGCCTTGTCCTGCCGTTCCAGAAGGGTTATAGGCATTTCGCACGGGAGGTGAGGTCGTCAGGTCGATCGCCCCACGCTGCAAAGCACCTATATAGTTCTGCTGCTCCGGCGTGAACAAAGTCGCCATCTTTTTGGCGCCAATCTTGTCCACCTGCGATTTGAAGGCCGTCCCTGAAAAAGCGCCGGCACCCGTTTCACCGGGTACTTTGGAGACAGCCCCCGAAATCGCCTGTTGCAGCGTCGTCGCACGCAGGCGGTTGAGAATGTCTTGCCCTGCCTGTCCACCCTTGGCCAGTTGATTGATCAGCTGAGAGAGCTGATCGGCATTGCCTTTGTTGAAAACCAGGTTATCCATGATCTTGTCCACCGGCATGCGCGGATCGCCACCCGGCGTATTGGCAAGAATCTTTTGAACACCTCCCTGATCTTCAAACATGGCTGAGCGCTGCTGGCGAAGATTGCGAGCTTGTTCGTAGATATTTCCAGAACCCGCATTGTCCTGCGCCTGATCCACGGCACTCTTGATGCTTTTGATCAAGGGATAATTGTCAGGCGTCGACACATCATTGAGGTATTGCCGGAACCGCTCCGAATCCTGAAATGTCATGGCGCGCGGCAAATCGCCTTCAGTAAGCAGGGGATTGCCCTGCGTATCGACAATCAGGGGCTTCCCCGGAGTCTTTGGCACACCACCAGAAAACTCCTGCAAGCGACCACGAATGCCTTCCAATAGGCCCTTGCCTTCCGCACTTGCCAAGAACTGGGATCGCATGCCGTTCAAGGTATTGGCAATCGGATGGGTGGATACTTTGGGAGCGTTTCCGGCTGCTTCATCCGCCGCCTGATAAGCCGCATTGATCTTGGCTGTCTGCGCCTGATACTGATCCTTGAGATGCGCACGGATATCCTGCCCCATGGCGTGAACATCCGAAGGCGCCTGGCCTGTCATGTCCACGGCACGCTGCGCGGCCTGGGTCAGTTGCTCGTTCTTGGCAAGATCCGCCTGACGAATCGGTGCACCCGCCTTGGCGTTCTGTGCCAGATTGCGCTCAGCCATGGCATCGGAGGCATTGCGCGTCACATCCGCCAACGTGTAGTCCTTGACGCCAAGGGCTTCAAAGGTCATGGCACGGGCTTGCTGTTCGGGCGTCAGATCCTTGAGCGGGCCTGTCTCGAGAGCCTGCTGGACCTGTGGCGGAAGCTGAGAGGAATCGATCGACACATTCCCCTGCGCATCCTTCTTGACCGCATTCATGATGCTAGGTGCGGCCTGCTCCATGGCATCGGAGACATCACCTGCGGCTTGCGGCGCTGTCCGCGATAGCAGTTTGGCAAAGGGACTGGCGATGGCGCTGGCAATCTTCCCGACCACAGGCGGCGCAATGGCACCGACCGCCGCGCCTATGCCAGCTTGCGTCCCAAGAGGCACCTCAGACTGCGGTGAAGCCACCGCAGCAGACGTAGCGCCCGTGAAGGCGTTTTGAGCCACACGCCCCAACGCGGAATCCGCCAGATCGCTTCCAAGGATGCCAGCGCGACCTGCTGGGCCAAGGAGAGATGCACCGCCCGCTCCCACGGCCTCAAGGCCCCGGGTCGCTGCGCCGCCCGCCAAGCCCTGTCCCACGATGCGGCCCCAGTCAATGCCCGGATCAGGCTGTTTACCAGACACCAAGCCGCCCACGGACTGCGGCGTAGCCGCCTGCCGAGCCTGTTCATATTCTGTATCCAGCTGCTTGATGGCATGCATGTAGTCGTCCATGGTCTGGTCGCTGACGACGCCAAGGCGATTGCCGACAAATCCAAGTCCGCCTGTCAGGAAGTCTGCGGCATCATTGATGCCTCGCCATGCGCCACCCATAAGCTTGTCACCCAGGCCGGGATTAGGTCCTGCCTGAATGAAGTTGGCTTGTGAGCGCAAATCCGACAGAAGCTTGTCGTAATGCTGTTGACCTTCCGGCGACAGCGTGGATCGGTATTGATCGGACGCTGTTCCACGTGGAACAACTTGCGCCTGCAGTGCCGTCGATGCCGGGGCAACGCCTTGCGCAAGCATCTGTCCCAAGGGGTCATTGAGCTGCGGGTGCGCCTGCGCCTGTCCTTGCTCCTGCCCCGCGCCGCCAGCTAGCATCTGTCCAATGGGATCATTAAGCTGAGGAGCGCTCTGCTTGGGTTCGCCCTGCTGGAAAGCTTGCGAGACCTTACTTACGTATTCCTGCGTTTTAGGTCCCCAATTCTTTGGATCCGTGCCACCGTGGTAAGCGCGTACCGCGTCATCGACATTGCCATAGCGGCCAATGTTTTCGGCTAGTTGACGCGCCGTGCCTTGGATTGACTGCGCCGGATCGCGTGGATCAATACCGTAGGCTTGTGCAGTCGCGGGGATTTGTTGCCCCAGCCCCGTTGCACCGGTTTCGGCATTATAGGCCTGAGGGTTAAAACTGCTTTCCGTGCCAATGACTGCCCGCAACAACCGTGGATCAAGGTTGTTTTGCTGCGATGCAGCGATAATCAGCGGATCATAATCATTGGCCGACATCGAGCGCCCCCATCGCTGCCAAGGCATTGCGCTTACTGTTTAAGGCCGCGCGCTGTTGCTGAGATAGGCCGCGCACAAAGGTTTGCTGCTGAGCCGGATTCATGGCCTGCAAGCGGTACACGTCGGGGTCGTAGTTCTTGTTCCAATTCGATTCGAACTCACCTAGCGATGCCGGCGCATTGCCATGTGCCTGAAGCCATCGCGTGGCTGCCTGAGACCTCCCAAGATCGGACATACGAAGTCCTACAAGGCTTGGAGTAAGCTCATGGATCGATTCGGGCGCCATGCCGCTATTGGTGATCGAGTGCAACGCTGCATCAAGCGCAGCGTCAGACCGGCCACCATTACGCGTGGCGACCTGTTCGCTATACTTCTGGATGATATCCGCGTTCACCTTGTCCGGGTTATTCGGATCAATGCCCGGAATCATGGAAGCCATTGATTTCCAGTACGCGCCGCGGTCAAAACCCACGCCCGTTTTGGCTTGCGAAGCCGCTTGATCGATCGCGCGGAACGCCTGGATATCAGCGGGCGCATTACGGGCCGCGTCCTGTCCGGCTTGGTAGCGGTCGGTATAGCCCTTGATCAGCGGTTCTGACCCCATAGGAAGCCCAGGTCGGAAACCGCCACCAGACGGCGGCGTATATCCGCCAAAAGCCGAGCCAGGAGGCGTCAAATTACCCGTGCCACCGGCCTGCTGTGCTGCATTAAGGCGCGTGTTATAGACCGGATTGCCATTGGCATCCACGCCAGAAATCACATCGTATTGAGCACCACCGGCCGCCTGGGCGCCTGCTTGCATCTGTCGCACACCAGCTGCACCAGGCAGAGGCGCCACACCCGGAATCTGATTACCAGCGGCGTCATAGATTGGCATGCCACCTTCGGGAATGGGCTGGTTGTAGACGCGGTTGTACGTAACCTGTCCATTAGGGCCGGCCTGCGGGATCATTGTGTAACCGCCAGGGCGACCCTCGGCAGGCGTCATGTAGTTGGCCTTGGCCAAGGCACCCTGGTTAGCCGAAGCAATGTCCTGGCCACCTTGGCGAGCCATCAGGGAGGCTTCCGTAGGCTTATACCAAGGAGAAACAAACTGCTCCGTATATTTGCTCGGATCGCGCATGTAATTGATGGCCGCCATCATCGGAGGAAGCCCAGCCGGATTCATAGGCGAACCGCTCCCAGGAATGTTTCCTTGTCCACTCGGCATAAATCCTTGATTACCCTGCCCGCCCTGGGCTCCTTGACCCCCGCTACCGCCAAACATGCCTTGAATAGCGCCAAACTGCTCCCGTCCCAATTGGCGCTGCGCATCGATTGCATTGCCATAGGCCTTGTTGGCGAGAAGCGCCTGACCAATGCCCGCCAGTCCCGATAGAGGATTCATGCGCGGAACAACACGCATGCCGTTCCAGCCTTCCATGCCCTGTGGGCCGGAAAAGGCCTGCTGTTGCAATGCCTGGGCGATCATCATCTTGCGCTGCGCGTCAAGGTAATCGCCCTGGAATTGCGGGAGGATCGGGAAGGCGTTATCAGCCATATCACATACCCATGGGGAGATTGCCGCGCATGGTGAGCTGCGGCATTTGCGGTGCTGGCTGACGGCCCATCTGCATCAGGGCCTGTGCCAGCATCATCTTCTGTTGCTGACTCATGCCGCCGCCCGGAGTTGCCGAAGTGGCCGCTTGGCCAGCGATGTTCTGTGCCCCCGTCAGGTTGTTTTGCGCCAAGGGATTGTTGGGATCAAATCCCTGACCTTGGCTCTGAAGCAGAGGCGAGCTATACATATCCATCATGATCAGTCACCCAATTGGCTGTAATCGACGGCCTTGAGGCCACCCAAACCGCCCAGCGTCAATACCGCTTCGGGCTGTGTCTTTTCTACCTCTTGCGCCATGACGCCCAAATGCTTGGGTGCATTCGGATGCTCCCAGCCATAGCGATATTCGTATTCGTCATGGCGCCCGATCTTGCGTCCTGTCTTGGCAATGTCCTTTTTCACATCTCGATCGGAGAAAGCCAGCATCGCAGCCATACCCAAAGAACCCAGCGTGGCCCATGTCTGGTTATTTGAGGCGGTTTGCGCATTGGAAGAAGCAAGATTGCCCTGATAGGCATTCCATACATTGCTCGAAAGATCAGCAGTTGGCGCTTGTGCCGTGGCATTGTTGCCATACTGAGGCACATTGATATTGTTCCCCGTGAGGGCTCCCCATGTGGACAATGTCTGATTCTGTAGTGCCTGTTGTTGCTGCAGCGCCTGAAGATTGGCTTGATTCTGGAATTGTCCCGCACCCAGTGATTGGCCGAACAACTGGTTTTGCAGGGCATTGCCCGTCTGCACCGCATTATTGGCAATCTGCGTGTTCTGGAAATCGAACTGGCGCTGCTGGTTATTGATGGCGTTGTTATAGGCTTCCGAACCCTCCGGAATGCCCTCGGCCGCCAATTGCGCCTTGAGATTTTCGCCCTGCTGCTGCTGCTGAGGCTGGTAAAGACTCATTTGCGCATCAAAGGCACTCTTTTGTGCCTGGTTGATCTGGTTTCCGAAATCCGTATTGACGGATGACTGGATCCCCGGAAGACCGCTGGCGTTCATGGGTTTCGCAAGAGATCCCCACGAATTGCCCAAAAGCTGGTTGGCGATCTGGTTGGATGAGGACTGCCCAATCTGCTGCTGGGTCAAGGCCTGCTGCATGATTGGATTTAGCGTCTGATTATTGGTCCAGGCACCGTTGTTGTTGGTCCAGGCCGATGAACCAAACGGCGTATTCTGGTTGTACCGATTCAGACCGGCATTGAATGCCGCCGTCTGCTCGTTCATCTGCGTTTGCGCAGCCGCTGTCGCGTATGGATCAGGCGTCTGCGGCGTGCTTGAGCTTTTGCCCACGGGAGTCTCCGATCCAGCGGCATTCGCGCCGCAACATGCCTAGCATCAGTAAGTCATCGTCGGGCAACCCTTCACGCAACCGGCCTTCAGGGATAAAGCCCAATCGCTCGACCAATGCCAGGCACTTACGGTTCTTGGACGCCACGTAAGCGGTGACTCGTTGGCACTTCAATTGGATAAACGGGTAATTGAAATACACCTTAAGTGCATCCGGCGAGGCCCAAAGCCCCGTCCCAGCTACATTCATGGCGATATCATTACCGCTGAAATGATTGTAAACCACACCGGATACTAATTGTCCATGCCTTTCAAAGCCAATAGCCCGATATTCCTCTCCCCACGTATCCACATGCCGGATACGTGCCTTGACCCATTCACCCACTTTTTCACGGTCAAGGACAATCTTCAAAAGACACCGCCCAGCTGGTAGCCATAATCAATCGCGATCAGTTGCACATTGGAAACGCTGGAAATGGTCCGCAGATTCAGGCTAGCCGCATACCCTACACCGCTAACCGTCTCCCACCCCAGACGAATCACGGCGGTTTGCGACCAGTAAGAGGTATTCCACGGCGCGATATTCCATAACGAAGTTCCTGTGCCAGGGGGCAGTGACAGGGAAGATGTCGGTTGGACCGGTCGATAATCCACGCTCAAGGCATAGGAAATGCCTATAGCGCCATCGGCTGAAATGGTCGGTCTGACCATGGTGTACTGCTTGTTTTGCGCCGGCGCCCCGAAATAGGAATAGGCCGGGGCCAGCAACGTGGTAATGGGAACGCCGGCATCAGTGACCCCGGTATCGCACCACACGACTTTGCCTGCGGTGCCATAGAACAGTTGGTCACCCATTAGCTCATAGCAGGCTGCATTCCAGCCGTTGTAAATCGTCCATGCGCCAGTGATGGTATTCATTACATACTGGTATTGGACCGAGCTTTCGATCTGAGGGACGTTGATCAGTAGCTTATTGCCGATGGGATGAAGGATGACCTGCCAGCCAAAATGCGTATTATAATTTTGGAAGTCGGCATTGATGGCATTACGGATCTTATCCGTCGTCGCAATGGATCCCTGCTTGCGATCGGTCAACATTTCCTGAGACAGCGGAATAAGACCGTCGGCACACATGATCATGACGTCTGAACCGACCTTGCAGTAGCATCGCCGTCCTACTGGGCGGCCCATGCGGAAGACGCCAAGCTGCGACCAGGAGCCCACTTGGGACGGGTCATAGCCCTGATACACCACGACTTCACCTTCCGTGGATACAAAGGCCATGTAGTCCTGAGGACCGGCCACAGTATCCAGAGACCAGGGGAAACAGGTCATCAGGCTGCCGCCAAGCTTGAACAGGCTTGACATGTCGAACAGGGTGGCCGCGCCACCGACAGCATTGACGCCGAGATACCAAACGTGAAACGTACCTTTGGCGACGAAATACAGCCGATTCTTGAAGCTGGTCACCGTGATAAGACTGGTCAGACCATCCGTCACGCCCGTGATGCTGATCGGCGCACTGGCATTTGTGACCGCTTGCCACGTCGTACCATTGTATAGCTGGGGTGCATCCTGGCCATTGACCATATAGAGCCATTGACCCGCGGCATTGGCGAAGTTAACGAATTGCCAGCGCCCCGAGGTGTTTCCAGTGACGACGGGCGCTCCTACCGTCCCCTGTACGGTGGCGTTGTAAATATTGGCGCCGGAGGCAGCAAAGAGTTGTCGTGATCCACTTGCTGGAGAGTAACAAGCCAGGGTTTCCACTTCGCCTGAAATGCCCGTTACCCAATTCTGAGAGCCTTTGCGGACCTGAAGATACCCGGGGAACATCTCCCAATTGGAGATCGCATAGGCGTCTGTGGGCGGCATGTTGGCGATTGATTCGCGCGCATTGAGGCCACCGACCGGTGCAGGGACCGTGGAGGTCTGCGCGATCTGGCGTCGGATGGCAGCGCGATTCGTACGGGCCATTAGCTGCCATATCCGGTATCAGGCACCTGGCTATTGGATAGTAACCTTACCCCGGTCTGCTGGGCATTAACCGGAAGATTACGCACACTCGCCTGTCGCGCCTTGAAGCGATTGATGGAATCCAGCCACATCTGATGCTCTTCGGAATAATCCAAGCCCTTCGCCATGCGAAAGCGCCAGTTAATGCCTAGCATGAACGTGTCATCGTCCAGTACGTAGTAATCCGTATCCGCCTGCCATTTGGCTTGTGGCTGGGCGGCCGAACTCTGACACCAAGCATTAGAGTAATACTCAAGCACCAATTGGTTGGTGTCGTAGGGGATCGGATCGATGAACAACTGATTGTTCATGATGCGGAAGCGGCGTCTCGGTCCAGTTGGCGAAATGCCCGATTTCAATACCTGCCATTCCTGCGCGTCCAGCGGACCGAGAAGCTGCCAACGGAAGCCACGGTCCCATTGGGTCTGCACAATCATGTGCTCGTAATCGGAAGGCAATGCATAAGCCTCCTGGCCAATCGCCATGCTAGCGGACGTATTCGTATTGGCTGCCGTGGTCGACACTACGATTTGCGTCGAGCTGTTGATTGCGGTGACGTAGGTGGGATACGTGAAATCCGTGGCGTTTGAGCCGCCCGAATTGGAGATGACCCATCCTATTTGCGGCGCGATGGAGGGAACTGTCACGAAATTGATGACATTGGATCCTTTCGTGTAAGACACTGTCTGGATGCCCGTGGATTGGACATTGAACAGATACTCCTTGCGGAGCGCCTGCCATCCATAATCACGGGTGGTCATCTTGAATGTTTCAAGACCCTCTCGCTGGGCCAATGCGAGCAACTGGACGGCCTGCTGATCCGAATTTCCAAACAAGGTTGATGGCTGGAGTAAGCCAAGCTCCGCGCATGCCTGCTGCACCATCTGAAGCAACGTAAGCTTGGATGGTGCAGGCGCATTACCCGGAAGCTGAAGGATGATGGTCATGTGCGCACATACCAGCCAGCAACGCTTATGGAAGCGCCATTGGCGCCTGGATAAGTCCCGTCATAAAACGTGATCGTAAGGGTCGTCGTTGCCTGTGACGTTGTCCCTATCACCGCCTTGTTGGAAACACCCGTTTCTTTTCCCGCGATGATCTGCGTGCTTGCAGCCGGCGTTGATGTCACGGTGAACGGCAAGCTGATCGTGATACTTCCTGATCCGGTGCCATTGGTTGTGATGCTACCGGTGGCGCGGATATACACCAGCTTACCCATAAGGATGTAATTGCCGGTCGCCGAGGCGGTCGTCAGAGCACCCGCAGTCGCCGCAATCGTCGGCGTATAACTCACCGCATCCAGCGTCGTCAGCGCTTCCAGCGAGTTTGCGGTAATGTTGGTGACACTCGATGCATTTCCCGAGACGAAATTACTGAAGAAGCGATTAGCAGCAGGCAAGCCACCGGAGTTCCATTCGTACACGGCATACTGAAGGAAACCGATGGTGTCGTAGATCTTATTCTCGGAAATGAAATTGTTCTGACACGATAATCCATAAAGAATCACGCCAGCGCCGCCACCGTTGGTATTCCCAAGGTTAAGCCGATTGCTGTTTTCGATGAGATTACCCTGAACCGTACATGCGGTTACAGGAAGAGATGCCGAGGCAAGAGCAATGCCCGACTTGCCGCAATTGATGATTTTGTTGCCACGGATGATCGCGAAATTGGTACCTGCACCGGACTGACCGGCAAAGGACATGCCAAAGTCTTGAGATGTCGTCGTATCCCACGCAGCAATATTGTCCGTGACTGTGACGTCCTGACTATCAGTCGCATTGATGCCTTCGCGTGTCGTGTTATAGGTCTTGTTTCCCGATACGAGGACACGCTGGCAAAACGCAATACTGATACCAAACACCGTACACAGCGTGACGTAATTATTGGATACCTCATGATCAACACCATTGGCGCATGAAATGCCATGATCGACGCCACCAGGATTGCTCACATAGCAATTCCTAGTACGGCACCGCGCGGCTGAGGCGCCTGCATGCTCAATGCATCGGTTAGCGCAATTGGAAACTGAACTGCGTTCGACCAGGATGTCTGTGCAGTTATTCGTCGAAATACCGACGACACCGCCATTAGGAATCAATAGATCATGGAGATACCCGTTGGCCACGGTATCGAACCGAATGGCATACATCGTTGGGAAGGAAACCTTCGAGACATTGATACTCAATTCACCGATTTCGACATTGCTGGTCGAGCTGCTAGATAGCAGTATGCCATCCGCTGTACCCACGACTGGTTGAAGAACCGATCGTCCCTTGCCTTCCCCCAGCATGACCGTATTGGAAGGGATGGTGACTTGCTGGATGGCATACGTCCCGGCAGGCACAAGGATCTTGCGGCTACACGCCAGCGCATTATTAAAAGCCGTGGTGGAATCGGCAGAACCGGTCGGATCAGCACCGAAATCCAGCACCGACACGACGTCATAGACCTTGGAGCTTAGTTGTCGCGACACACCTCCCGTATAAGACGGGGCAATCGTTTGCTGGACGGGGTCGTCTTCCAGAGGAACATCATTCAATGCATAAGACACATTTAGGTAGGCCACATTGAGTGAATACCTACCATTCGCGGCATAAAAGCTGAACCGACCACTTGCATCCGTCGTCAGCGGATTAGCGGTGATAGTGATTCCGTTGTCGCTGTAAATAGTCGCCAATGCGCCGCCAGGCGACGTAAGCACCGTCACGCTGGCATTGGGAATAGGGGCCAGATTTGTCCCATTCTGGCCCAACACCACGTCATTGTACTTTTGCATTACTTGCTGAACCAGGTCAGTCCGTCGGTCGAGACACAGGTGAAATACTTCATGGCGCCCGCTGCTACGGAAGCCGATGCGCCGCCATCGATCGTACCACCCGTGGGTGGATAGACCGTCAGGCTATTGGCGCCGCGATTGGCGACCGCATATTCATCGAACAAAGCGGTGAAGTTGGGTGCGCCGGTCGTCCCCACCGGCAAGATGACACCCGTGCTAGCCGCAGCCGTGGTAACCAACGTATTGCAGGCACCAATGGCGTAGGCCGTTGCTGCCGAGTTACCCGTGGCCGTCACTGCCGGATCGACATCACCGGAGATATTCGTGGCCTGAAGTGCCGAGAAACCCGAGCCGGTCAACTTCTTGAGAATCGTCATACTTAGTCCTCATGCTTGGGAGGGCGACCACGCCGCTTGGGCGCATCTTCCCCCATACGTTCGGCCATCTCATCAATCTGCTTCTGCATCGCCTCGATCTGTGCCTTGAGCTGATCGTTTTCCTTGGTCAGCTTCATCTCGACCGCATGACCCTTGGCGCTATCAAGCCATACCTGGGCCTGGTCGCGACGCTGGCGGGCTCCGAGCCAATTAAGCGCTGTATCCGGCAACGCGGCCAGCTGCTCCACCGTATGGATATCCATGCGCCTGAAGGCTTGGGCTTCAGATCGCGTAATCACCGACCATTCTTCAATCGGCAAACCGGTGGAGGCTTTCTTGGACTGGTCCTGAAAAGCCGCCCATTGCCGCGGGAATCGCTGGACGTCGGTTGGAACCGTATCCGATGAATCATCCATGCGAAGCTTGGCAGGACGAAACCATTCCTTGGTGCGATCGCCGGGAACGAGAATATGCACCCACGGAATATCCGTGAACACGTCATAGCCGGCTTCTTCGGACAGTTTGGGATCAGGCGAAGGGCTGGGAGCCATGCTGAACTCGACATACAACCCATCATCGGTGCCATGGGTTGCCATGGCGACAGTCGCGCCTCGTGGCATATCGATACGTGCAGCAGCAAAATCAGACATGAGAGCCTCTTAGTTGGAAGAAGGGGGCCCGAAGGCCCCCGGGGGTATTACGTGATAGCGCCCTGGCCAGACGGATACTGCAACAGCACCACGGCCTGTGTGCTGGGAAGTGCCACCGCCGAATTGCCCGAACCCAAGGTCACGCCATTGGTGGTAGAAAACTGCGAGCCTTCCATCTGCTTTCCGGCCACCGCCGTGCCAGAAATGACACCATTGGCCTGCCAGTAGGTCGGCGTATTGGCCGTCGGTGCACCCGAGACATTGGTGATCGCATTGCCCTGTACCTGGAACCAACCCCAGTTAGACGTGGTACCAGCCGATACAGCGACACCAAGCGGCGCACCGGAGTTGGCCGTGCCGGTCCAGGCATTGGCGGTACTGATGACCTGTCCGCTCGACAGGCTTTCGGTGAACTGCACCACTGCACCGGCCGTCAGCGTGGCGCCAAACTTGGCATAGACGAACGTGCCGCCACCCAAGTTGACGTCATAGCCGCGCAGCTCGCCCATGTACTGGGAGTTGCGTCCATAAGTGGAACCACCGTTGAGGATGTTGAACGGGCCCGGGCCGCTCGTGTCGACGATCGACAGATCGACTTCGCCGAGGATCGGATCGTAAGCTACAAATGCCATGATGAGTTCTCCTTATACGCCGAGGACGCCCTGAAGACGACGGTTGCTCACGGTCATATTGCCCGCGAAACCAATCAACTTGACCATCGCGTCCTGGTTCACCGCATAGCGGTCGTCGCCCAGCGGGCTAAAGAAACGATCCACATGCGGACGGAAGTAGATGTAGTCGGTATTGAGGAAGTACATGGTGTTCACCGGAGCGCCACCGCCGAAGCCGCCATCGAGCACGACATCGGAGTTCATGTACTTCAGCACCTGATAGCCTGCGTCGGCCATCTTCGCATCGCCAATGCGCTGGATGCTCTGCAACGATTCCAGATAGAGACGGAAGTAGTTGTTGTCCGCGACGATCAGGTCCGGATGGTCCGCGCCACGCACCAACTGCACCCACAGCTGATTCATGTAGCTCTGGATGTTGGCTGCCGTCGCCGGTGCGCCGCCATTGGTGGCCGACGAGAAGGCGATGTTGCGCCAGAACGCGCCGATCGTGGTCGACGCATCGATACCACCCACCACACCCGTGGACGGGGTCTTGGACACCAGAAGCTGCAAACCGCCAATCTGGCGACCGCCATCGGCCGAACCATCGCTGTAGCAATCCAGCGCGATGTTGTTGGTGATGGTCTTTTCGCCGTTCTTGATGCGGCTCTCAAGCAGGTCGATGATCGCCTCTTCGCCGGCATTCTGGATCATTTCCAGACCAGAGATGGAGATGGCGACCGCTGCCTGTGCGTAGTTGTATTCGGCACCAGTGAACACATCGGACGGCGAGATGTTCAGCGCTTCATAGCCGCTGTAGCGCTTGTAGGTACCGTTCTCGGCGTATTCCAGTTCCTGCACGATCGTACGACCGCCAGAAACGGGCTTGACGTTCTCCTTTTCCTTCAGGCGGAACAGGAGGCCGTTGTTCTTGGTGACGTTATCCGCCAGCTTGCCCGTACGGTTACGCAGGGTCGTGGTGACGATTTCGGTAAGGGTGGTACTCGGGTTGATGAGTGCCATGGGTTGCTCCTAAACGGGTTAATGGTCCTTCAAGGAGGCAAATGCCGCCTTGAGATCATCACGCAAGGAGCCCTTGGATTGAGCGGGCAGCTGTACGCCGGAGGACGTACCACGGACGCTTCCAGAAGCCTTGCGTGCTGCATTGGCCTTGGCTTTCGCCTCTTCCACCCGTTTCGCCTCTGCCTGAGCAAGCTGCTCAGCCTGAAGCGTCGAACGTAGCTCAGGAACGGCCCAAACCGCTTGTTCGTAGGCATCCTCCATCGAGCTTGCACTGTTGTTGGCAAGAAGGGTGCCCATTAGAGCTTGGACCTTCGGATTGCCGAAGTGCACGTGCTTTGGATCTGCCCCAAACGCTGCAATCTGGCCTTCAATACTGGCCTTTTCATTCATCTGAACCGACTGCTCATACTGCTGGCGCCAATCCCGAAGCTCGGATAGCTGCTTTTGCAGGTCCGCTACCTGTGGATCGACCCAGCCTTGTGAACTGGCCGGTTCGGTAATATCAATACCATAAGTCTTGATAGCGCTCAAGATGAGCTGCTTTTTCTGCTCGGGCGAGCCATGACGAAGCACATAGGCCTGATTGAGCAGCGTATTGATCGCTGTCTCCGCTGTCGCGCCTTCCGCCTGGATCATCGGCATGTATGGCTGAAGAACCTGATGCACATTGCGGTAATTCTTGCCCAGCAGGCGGTCTTCATCCTGCGCGGTCATCGCCTTGCGCGTATCCGCCTCATGCTGGCGGATGTAATCCTTTACTTCCTTGGGGAGCGACGACCAATGCTTCTTGTAATCCTGTTTCCAAGACTGCGGAAACGGATCTTCATCCTTGACAGGCTCGACTTTTTGAGGTTCCGATTCTCCGATGACCTGAGTATCGTCAATCTGTATGCCCTCAGACTCAGGAGATAACTCTCCTGCCTTCGCAAAGCGGCCCGCTTCGTCGCGAGTACGCTCGAATACTTCCTTGGATGCCTCTTCAAGTTCTTCACGCAGTGAACGCTCGTTCTCGCTGCTCATGACTGGCTCAATACCTTTTTGGTGGCCTGGATAAGTTCTTTCTTGCAGTCGAAGTCGCCACGGACAGGCCGCGGCTTGTTTTCGACTGAGGGAAGCTCGACGTAATCGTTGCGGCGCAGGAATTCCTTGTGCGCCTTGCGGGAGGTGATATAAGGCCGCTCGCCAGTGCGCTTGTCGACGGCCACCGCCTTGTAAGGTTTGATGTCCTCATTGACCATCGTGGCCGACAGGATGTTTTTCATCCGCTTGCCGTGGCATTCAGGCAGATTCTTCTCACGATCGGCGATCTTGCGAAAGATCTCTTCGACCGCGCCACATTCGACACACTGCACCTCATAGATCGGCATCGGGCTTTTCCTCCGGCTGGGGTGCCACGGTTGCGCCACTGACAACGGCATGATCGCCGCCATTCACCGACGTTTCGTGCGTCTGCTGGTAGATCAAGTCCGCTGTGCCATCGGAGGGGAAATGCTGCGAGCCGATACGGGCTACGGCAATGGCCTTTTCAGCCTCAATGCGGGCTTTCGTGATGGATGCCTCAATTTCCCGGTCGATCTTGTACTTGGCAAGGTCGAACTCGTTCTTTGATTTGATTAGGTCTCGCCGGGCTTCCAGCTCGTTCTCTTGCTGTGCCTGAGCGGCTTGAGCCGCCTGTTCAGCCTGAGCAATGCGGATCTTGGCCTCGGCATCCACCTGGATTTTCTGCATCTCCAATTGCGCCTTCTTGTCGGCGATCTGAAGATCCGTCTGTGCCCGCAGCTGTTCTGACTGCTGCTGTACCTGCGCCTTGACCATCTCTGGGTCAGTCTTGGGCGGGGGCGGTTGCTTGGATAGGTTATCCAGGGTCTGGTCGATGATGCCTTCCAGGCCGCGGGCTTGCGGGAACGATCGCACCGTCCATTTGATGGTCTCCACCATGAGCGGCACCATGGTCGGATTGGTTTCGCCCGCCTGTACGGCCTGCGCAATCATGGGTGCCACGACCTTCATGAACTCCATGCGCTGGGTCTGCATCAGCTCATTGTCATCACCGATGGTTGAATCGGTTTCGATATCCAGACGGAAGGCGCGCATGGCGTTGTTGCGCAACAGGCCTTCCACATCCTCCCATGTCGGCTCGCCCATGAGCTGCATGACTTCTTGAGGCGGCGGTGGAATAGGCGCGCCCTGTTGGGCCGCAGCCTGCATCATCTGGATCTGCTGCTTTTCAGCCTGCGATAGCAGCTTGACACCTGAAATCATGCGCAAGGTCTGCCAACTGAAGTGCTTGGCAATTACCTGACCCTTGATGCGGATGGCATCGCGTACAAAACGTTGTACGTCGTCCTGCACCGATCGTAGGCGGATGGATCCATACTGCCCCTTGATGCGTTCAGCGGTGGCCGTCGAACGGGGGTCATTGGCGCCGCGAAGGATATCCGGCATGCCCGAGACTTCGTACAGATCGTTCTTGATCTGTTCGCGGGCGGCATACATTTCCTTGAGCGCATTGACGACTTGATCCAGCGGGAGCCAGGAAATGACACCTTCCAGCCCCTTAACGCCCATCAATGCCCACTGTTCTACCGGGATTAGCTGGTTTTCCGTGCCCTCGGAGAGAAGCCGGTCAATGCCGGCAGCGGAAGCGTCATAGACGCCTGCCACCTTAATAGCTCGGATAACGGAACTAATGCGCGCGGTGAGCTGGTCAAGCTCTCGGGCCTGGTCCTGGTATTCCGTATAATCAGCGGTCGGGATAATCGAGTCATTGCAGGTTGTCGCCATCAACGGCTTGGGACACGGGAAGAAACCTTCCAGCTTGAGCGGGTCGGGTCGCTTGTCCAAAAACATCGGCATCTTGCGGTGAATCCATACCGCGGTCTTGTTGCGCTTGTCCCACATCTCATAGACGCGGGCTTTCTTCATGCTGTCGGTGATCTTCTCGTCCGCCAGGTTCTTGGGCGAGAAGTCCAAGGGAATGTTGGAGCCCAATTCATATCCAAAGCGCTCTTCACACTCGCTGCGATCGAGATAGACCTCGCGCCAGACCAGATAGACCTCATCCCATGTGCGGGCGACGTTATGGCCGAAGTTCTCCCAGTGAACGTAATCGGTCACCGACTCTTCGTACTCGACTTCTACCCCCTCGTCCATGTCCTCGGACGGATCCGAGCCAACCATCGAGACATCACGCTCGACGTCATCTGCGTCGGCATTGGACGTGATTTCAGGGCCTTCTTCCTTAACCTCTCGATTACCCGCATCGTCCGCATCGTCGTCGCGATCACGGAAATGCGGCACATACCGTTCCCACAGGGTTCCACGACCAGGGAGCAATCGATCAAGCACCGAGCTACGTGCGGAATCGAAGAAGTCGGAGCAATCCATCGAATAAGTAATGGACCGTTCCAGGACTTCGGAGGCAACACGGCCAACGGGGTCTTCATCTTTGAACCTCCGCTCGCACTGTGGCTTGGGGTTCTTGGCGTAACAGGCTGGCAACAACGTTTGGATATTTGACCAGAGGATATTGAACTTGACCTGATCCTCATCCGCCTGACGGCGCTCATCGCGATAACGACGCAAGATCTTGTTGCCGCGCGTTTTCCACTTTTGCGCGTTGCGCTCGTAGACCTCAATCTCAATGACATACGAGGCTACTGCCGGACTGGCAGTAACCGGGGGACCATCGATCGATTCGAGCGAGCCGTCTGCGATTTCAGCCATGGCTTAGAGAATCCACCACTGCGTGCCGTCTGATTGGATCAAGATGAAGGCGTACTGTGCGCTCAAGACATTGGTATTGGCCGCATCGATAAGCTCAGTGCCATTACCCTTGATCGTGACTGCATTGGCCGAGGCGTCGATCTTTTTGAACGCCATAACATGACCAGAAGCCGAAGCAGCCGTGGGAAGCGTAATCGTGAATGCCGCAGTCGTGGCATTGCCAAGAACCGTGAAGTCGGTAACCGTGGCCGTCGTCGTGCCCGTCACCGTACGGATATTCAGCCCAAGGCTTTGAGCCGTCAGCTGAGTGAACGTGGCGGGATTGCCGCCATTCAGGTTGGACGCCGGGGAGCGAAGTGCCATCTCACTGGCCCTCGCCCGGGGTGAGATAGACGCTACCCGTAGCACTGGATCCAACCAAGGCCACAGACGTAACGCCACTACCCTTGCTGAAGATTTCGGTAGCGCCGGCAGGAACGACCATATCGCCTGGCGTACCTGGCGTGGGAAAGGTGGCAACCGCCGTTGAACTGCCGAACTCGACTGCGATGTCCACATTGGACTTATTCACAATGCGAACACAGTTGGCGGCAATTGCCTGGGATGCGGTGAACGTCGCCACCGAATTGGAACCTGTCGGCACGATCGCAATCGTCGACCCAAAGACCGGACTAAACGGCTGGACATTCATCCCATCACCTCAAATTCGCTCGATTTTGACCGATTTTGCACTTTTCGGGGGCCAGAATACATCATTTGCTGTCATTTGGTGCAAAAACTTGGGTTCTTCACGCGGCTCCAACTCTTTAGGATTCTGTACTACTTGGGACAGTATTTCAAAGGCATCGGCCGCGTGGGACGTCCAGTCATGCCTCGGCCGTTCCTTGAATGCCTTCTTGTCCTCGTCAAACTCGAACTGATACTGCTTCAGGGCTTCGATGCCCTCATGGCAGCGCTCGCGATCAAACCAGCACTTCTCTAGCACCTTGCGGGCTGAGGCTATCTGGTTCACATGGGTCGTGGCAGGCACGACGAATGCCTTGACGCCCAGTTCGAACAACTGCTGCACGATCGATCGGCCGCCAGCGGCTAGAAGCTTGTTGTTGCCATCGTGAGGCAGCCAATGCTTGCCATAGCGGTAGGCCTTGGCCTTGAGCAGATCTACGTAATCCTCGATCCGCTCATGATGGCCTTCCACGTAGTCGATGATCCTGACCTCGTTGTAGAGCACCTGGAAGAACCAGATAGCCGTCGCATCCGATAGGCCCAAATCCCACGCTGTATGAACGGGCAATTGAGGATCTATATCGACCGAGGTTATCCGCCCGGCTTTTTCGATGCCTGAAAGCTGTCTTCCATAGACGGCGCCTATGATGGCGGCCTCAAACGAGCATTCCAGCTCCTGCTCGGCCTGGTCCTCCGTCATGGTGTCCCGCATGGACTTCAGCTCTACCGGACTCAGCAACCCCGATTCCGAAGCTCGAAGCACCATATGAAACCAGTCGGTCTCCCGTTGGGCTAGCTGATGAATCCGGTAAAACTCATTGTGTCCTTTGGGTGTGCCGATAAACACGGCCCAGCCCTTGCGATCAGCCAGCGAAGGACGGATGACCTCACCCCAGGCTCTAGGTCGGAAATCCGCAAACTCATCCAGAATGTCCCCGTCAGAGTATTGACCTCGTAGGGCGTCAAGATTGTCGGCGCCAAAGAGACGTATGCGAGCGAGTTTTCCATGGGCGTTCCTGAATTCGACGCTGAGTTCGGATTCATTGACCTTGGGTTGCAAAGCCGCGCTGTATTGCTTGAGGTAATCCCATGCCACCGCCTTGGCCTGGTTGTAGTAAGGCGCGATATAGCGGTAGCGTGGATTCTCTTTGGGACTGGCAAGCGCCCTGGTAATCAGGTCATTGACGCAGGCGACGGTTTTTCCGGCTCTTCGGTGGGCGACGATGCAGCTCCAGCGCTTGTTGCGCAGATGGAACGGCATGAAGGCTCGCCGAGGTTCAAAAGGCACTACTTGTCCAACTCCGTCTGAGGAAGCGGCCAGTCAATCGTGACCTTGGCATCCAGCTTGCCTTCTATCTCGGTGCGATTGAGCTTGGGGGCAGCGTATTCAGCAAGCTTGGCCATCAGGTCGAGAGCGCGTCCCGGGTCAGGCTTGACCCTGTCCGTGCCGTCACCCTCTGCCACCAACGTAAGCCAACGTCCGACGTTTTCAGCGTTGTCTTCCAGAAGCCTACGTACCGTATCCCTGAACTCTGTGTTGGCCTTGTTGGGGCTGCCAACCGGCCTGCCTTTGGGATTTGCCACCTGTCCTTTCTTGAAGGTCATAGGTATTTGTCGTTCAATTGTTAAATGGTGGCAATACTGTACTGTTGAGTTTACTGAACTGGCAAGTTCATTATAGGAGGCGGTGGCCGGTGCTGATCTCCGGCATGCGTTCGACTACCTGACCTAAGTCAGCGGGCCACCCATAGCAGACGTCCCGCCCATCTCGCGCATCAGCCTGCGCATTCACCGCCATACATGAAAGCCTTCGCTGTGCCCCCGATCCCCATCCACCCGGATGACAACCGCCAGAAAAGGCTTTCGTGTGCTACCTATGTCCTGAAGTAGCGGCAGGGTTCTCGTGGCCGGTCTAATTTTCCGAGATGTCATCGCAGTTAACCATTGCGAACTGGAATTCGATGGACCTAAGCGGCTCCGGTCACACCCAGAAACTATGACGCCCGGGCTCTCTCACTGCGGTTAACCTGGGAAGCTTTCATCGAACTAGGAAGATGATTAACTCGAAAGGCGTCTTGCGTCTCTCCAACCTATTATTCTGATGTTCCTTGGGCATCGTCACGTCCAAGGTAATCATCTTCCTAGTGCCCCTAGGGTCGTGAGGGGCCGCACTTATCCTATTGAGAGCCTTAGCCCGGATCAGGCGTTAAACAGGCGAGGGGGTCACCCGGCTCCGATTCGACTCAAAGGGGAGGCTGTATCGGCCCCTCCCATTGCTCAGTGCCTGTCAAGGCATTCAACTCTGTAGCTACCAAGGCCGGCCGAACCGTGGCGCATCCTGTAAACGGTTGTTCCCGCACCGTGACAAGCTGCGTGGATCCATCCGCCGTCTTGACCCAATACATCCCGGCTTGGCTAGGAAGCGATGTGGTCCAGGGCATCCTTGGCATCCTTCACGACAGCATGGAAACGATCCTCAAAGGCTGTGGTGGCTTTCTCAGCCCATGCCAGAGCCTCATTGATGTCTTTGCCTGCACTCAGAGCTGCGGTGAGGCATTTGTCCCACAGGCTCATGCGACCCTGCTCGGTTTCCTCAAGAGTCACTTGACCTTCTTCCCGTAGGGCGTGCGTTCCACATTGAAATTGCCCGAGCCCTGAGGCTGCTTGGCGCCCTTGCCAGGCGTCGGTGCGACCGGCGTGCGCGGTGCGACTCGTTCACCCTTCTTGCCCTGAAGCTCGCGATCTTCTTTCATGTCGGTTCCTTATTTCTTGTAGCCGCCACGCGTGGTGTTGTGGCCGGAGGGAGGATAGCCACCACGACCCTTGAAGTCGCCCTGGCCCTTGGGATACTTGTGCGTCTTGTTTTCCAGCGGACTATCCCGATACGGTGATCGGCTGCCGTCCGGCGGGCAGGAACCACCCGAAGGTGCCTTGTACTCGTTACTTGCCACGATACCCTCCGGATTTTCCGTTGTTGGATTTGGGCGGGTAGCCGCCGGCGCGCTTATCGGCCTTGGCAAACTCTTTGCCGACCGACTGCGGAACACCAGCCTCTTTCGCGAATTTAGGCGAATGATCCACCGCTTCCATGAAATTGTGCTGTTTCTTGGACGTGCTAGGCATAAAACCCCCGCAATTTCCCAAAACCTATCCTACTCACGAAACCGTGATTGCGCAATCACTCTTTGTTGACTGGCGCATCGTCAGGATCCTTGCGTCCCAAGCGGTTGTCCAGCCATGTCAGTACAGCCACATACACTGCCAGGATGCCAAACCCTAGCGCCCACACCACCAGTACCACCACATCTTCCGCCATCGTTGGACACATGATCGGATGTCCTTGCGCGCGTTATACCACCGAAGTTGCCAGGCTTGTCGACGGGTCAAGTGTCTACGCTGAAGCATGGCTACACCGAATGGAACGCAAGCCATGTAACGAAAGAAAACAGGAAGGCTGCCAAAACGACAGCTCCACGCAAGAGATTGTCGCCGTGCTTTTCGATGAACTGCTCGATCGTTTTCATCTTGATTCCCCGTTTTATGGTTGAGCTTGCTCAAGAAGCCGTGAAGAAAATGGCAATGACGCAGCCCACGAAGAATAAGGTGGCCATCCAGTGGAACCATTCCTTATGCCGAATCCATTGCACCAGACTGTGTAGGGCAACGAGCACCAGAAGAATCATGAAGGCGTGAAGAAGGATCATTGCATGCTCCTGAATTTGTAAACGCTATCGGTGATATCGCGATAGTCATGCTGCTCCACGAGGATGAGATAGGCATGGCCATTGTTGCAGTGCGCCACAAGAAAACCTCCAATGTTTTCCAATGTCTCTACAGGCGATGGAAGCGAGCAGACGCGGTAATCAGTAGTTGGATTCATCATAGAATTCCCACATTGGCTTATCGACCACGATCGGGTAGATCGTCACCATGCACCGCGGCCCCATCTCATCCGGCCGCATGCGCATGACGCGAAGATCCCACACCTGCTTGTCGTCCTCCCACGCCACGCCATTCAGAGCGTCGCTGATGCACTTCTCAGCGTTGCCGACGTCGATGCACTTCACGGTGTCGTCCCAAAAGTCAGGATCTTTGCGTGCACGCGCCTTCCAGTCTTTAGGCAGACTTGGATAAACCTTGATCTCCAGCGCCACGCGGCCGTTTGCCTTGCGAACGCCTGCTGCTTTGGCGCGCCATGCCACATCGACACGAAACCGCTTGGCTTCATCGTCCACGTAGGTAATGACCTTTCCTTTCACCACTCGATGGTTCTTGTAGTGGTTGGCGCTTGGAGGGTAGGGCGTTAGGAAGGAGATGTAGCTCATTTCGGCGACTCAGGCAGCGGCATCCAGTGGGTTGGATCGCGGAATAAGCTATCGGCGTCATGCCAGACTCGGTCGTGATCGCTCCATGCACCTACGAAGGTGCTCCATCGTCCTTGTCCATGACGGTGTAGAAGCACGCGTGTCCCATCTCTCGGAGCCGTCTCAATCGGCCTCCACGTGAAGCGCTCGCAGGCTTCGGCCATTTCAAGATAATCGCCAGACGCTTTGTATATGCCTGCTTCATGTAACTGTTGCGCGCGCTTGCGAAGATGCTTCGCCACGTCCTGAATATTCATTGGCCTAGCTCCTTGGTCCACTGAAATGCCGGCAACGTAATCGCCGGCTCGTATTTGTGCCACTCGGCTACTTCGATCTGGCCAGTGGCTAGGTACAGCTTGCAGTGATGGATCACGTCCTCTAGGTCAGCGTGAAGCATCTTGGCTAGTTGCCATGGGTCAACAGGACCGTATGAGAATGCGCGCGCGATCCTCACATTCAGGTCTTCTTCTCCACGATAGGTTGCAGTGATTTTCACGGCGTCTTCTTCTTTCCGATACCACGATGTGAACTGTCTTCGATGGTTGGAACAGGAAGCGGACCGATCCATTCCTGAAGACGCATCTCGCTGAACGTGTTTTGCAGATAGACGGGTTGTCCGATGCGGATGTTTCGACCCTTCGCAAACAACACTTCGACGACGCCTTTCATCTCTTCAGGCCGGTAGTAGTCTTCCCGATGAAGAAACATGATCACATCGCCCTTCTGCTCGATTTCTCCCGATTCACGCAGGTCGGTCATGGTTGGTCGCTTGTCGGCACGCGTGGCCGAGGCTCGGTTGAGCTGCGCCAGCTCCAACACCGGACAATCACACTCCTTTGCCAGCGTCTTGCCGGTTTGCGCGATCACGCCGTAGTCAAACCGGGCGTTCTTCGGATCGACCTCCATGTCATGCATGTGATCGACCACGATCAGGTCCAGCGGCTTTTGCAGATGCGCCCGCTTCGCCCGGGCATACATCTGGCGCGCCGACAGCGTGGGTGTCTCGTCAAGCAGCAAATCACACTCGTTAAGCCGGGCAATCGCTGTCTCCATGCGCGACCAGAAAATATCGGCGTAGGGATGGTTGTCGTCGGGATGCTCCACCCACTCGTAGGGAATCTCGGCCACCATCGCCACGGCGCGGGCCATGACTTCCTCGGCGCCCATCTCGACGCTAAAGAACGCCACGCGGCCACCCCGGAGGGCGGTGAAGACGGCTGCCTGCAGTCCGAAGACCGACTTACCCATCGACGGTCGGGCGCCAACGATGTAAATGGTTTTCTTGCGCAAACCTTTCGTGCAGTCGTTCAGCCCTTTCCACGGCCACGGAAGACCCAGCAAACCCGGTCCGGCCTTGTATCGCTCAAACGCGCTCTGAACGGCTCGCGCGAGGTACCCCTTGGCATGGTCCAGCCCACCCCTCAGCTTGGCCGCCTGCGTCGTTGTGAGGGCGTACACGGCCTGTCCGATGATCGATTGGGAGTCCGCTCCGGGCGCCATGGCCGCTTGGGTCACCGATTGGGCGATGTCCAGCGCCGTCCGAAGCCGCGATTTCTCCACCACGATCTCGGCATGGGCGACCAGGCTGGCCACGCTGGCTGTGTTGTTCGACAGCTCGATCAGGTAGGCGATGCTGTCCAGCCGATCCGCCAGCCCGTTTGCCTGGAACCAGTCACCCAGCGTCACAGGGTCCACCGGGGCACCGCGACCGATCAATCCAACCAGCGCCCGGAAGATCAACCGATGGTCGTCACGGACGAAATCGCCTTCGGTCAGCCAATCGGCGACCTTTGGCAGCTCACCCGGTGCGAGCATGAGCATCCCCAAGACCGCCTGTTCGGCGTCAATGGCCTGGGGCAATACCGGACCCTCCGCATACGCGTCGAACCGCACCACGGAACTCATGCCGATGCCCTCCGCGCCTGCTCACCGGCTGTGGTCAGCTTGCACTCGCCATCCGGCGTGAACCACCACAGCTTGCCCCAGTTCCCTTTCACCGCGTTGCGGAACGTGGCCGGCCAGTTCTTCTGGCGCTTCCGCTTGTTCCGGTAGTCCTCGGCGAAGCGGTCCCACGCCAACTCCAGGAAGTCCATCGGTATCCCCGCCTTCGCGGCGTAGTCGATGATCGGGTCGTCACTCGGGATCGGGTCAACGTCAGCGGGAAGCGAATCCAGCCATGTGTCGATTTCCACCCCTGAAGACTCGGCACGTTTACGTGACGGCTCTTTTTCTATATCTCTTCTCTTCTCTTCTCTAGGGCGTAACGTTACGTCACTAGTTACGTCACTAGTTACGTCACTTTTTTGTGCCAAACGTTCCCGATATCGAGCCTGTCGCTCGGCTGCTTTTGATCGACCCGAGTCGTCAGGTTCAACGTTGTGTTCCTCAAAAAAGTTAGGAAATACAATGCCATTCTCGGTTTCAACCACCCACCCCACGGATGCCATGGCATCCCCAAATCCAGGAAGATCAGCCACGTCATCAATGACTGCGAGCATCATGTCACGAAGCTCCAGGTCATCATTGACACGCTTACCTCGGCGACGCATCACGCCCCATACCGATAACAGCGCTCCACACACAGCGTTACGCGTTACGTTACGCGTTACGGTCATGTCACGCTGCATGTTCTGGTTCACGTAAGCTGCCAGCTCACCCTTTTTGTCCATCAGGACATCAGCTATGGCACAAACCTTCGGATCGCGATAAAGGTCTGTCCGCATCTTGATCCAGTCATAGGCCATGACTACTCGTCCTTCAGGAGCTTTAGCACGGCTCCGCTGTCGGGAATTGTGACGCCCATGCGCTCGCAGAACTTCACCAGGCCGATGGCTCGCTCCGGCTTGTGTGCTTTCAGGTATTCGTCGAACAACTCACGAGCAATGAGACCCACCCGTAGCCGGCTGATGAGATCCGGCTGCCCCACGCGTTCTTTGTCCATGGCTACCCCTGCTTAGCGCTATCGCGCTCGTTCTGCTCAATGCGGTTGGCCTCGATGCACTCCCGTCCGATCCTGGCGATGGCCTGGTCGGTGTCCGAGAGAGTGAACTCAAGGGGCGGTAGGTCTTGGGAGGTTTCCCGGTGGTCGAGGATGAGGCGGGTCATGCTGCGTGCTCCTTTCCCTTCTGCCGCTCCTGCTTGGCCTTCTCGCGCCGATAGATGTTGTAGATGCGATGGCCTGCGGCGTACTGCGGCTCTTTGCTTCGTCCAGCCTTCAGATCGGTGAGCGTGCTGATAGGAACGCCGGTTTTTCCGCTGAGCGCCGTGATGGTCATGCACTCGTGCAGCTCGGTAAGGACTTGCTGCCAATTGATAGTTTCGGACATGAGGTGTTCGGCTCCGGTGTTGGTCGATGGGTTGTGACGATACTCCGTCAAAATATTTTACGCAACCCCGTTGACAACTGGAAACGGATTGCCGTAAAGTCCACATCACCAACCAGCCAATCCCCAGGAGATGACCATGAACGACAAGACCGAGACGCAGAAGGTGGATGTGCTGGCGGTGACTGAGGGTCATGTCATGCGCATCACGGATAAGGCAATGGAAGTGATGGCTCGTCGCGCCAATGCAATGACGGCATACGGTCATTTCACCTCTTCTGACATCGCTGCCACGGTTGCCAACGACCCTACCGGCGATACCGCTCGCTATCTCGCGCAGTTGATTGCATGGGGTATTGAGTGGCTCATCAACTTCCGCGAAATTCCCGACCTTCTTGAAGTGTGGGGATCGGAAAAGGAGATGTGTCATGGGTAAGAACCGATCGAATGCCTTGGCCTACATTGACTCGCTGATTGAATATTTCGACGGTACCGAGTCGACCAATGGACGCAAGTGCATCGAAATTCGCACCGCCATGAACGAGTTGGTGGCTTTCGCTAATAACGTCGCAACCCCTATGAGCGAGCCTCTGAACAGCGTGGCCGGTTCCACAAACAGGGATCGTAGGCGTTATTGGTTGGGCCAACTTCGCAGTGAAGCTCGTGCCCTTATCGCCCGCGTCGGAGGTGCCGCATGAACAACCACGCCCATCCCATCTTCGCCAAGCTTCTCAACACCTTCGGTGGCGCTGCCTATAACGCCGTGGACTTGAGCTATCCAAAGTGCCAGATCACGGTGCCAAGCATTGAGGTCACAATCCACCCCGAGCACTTGGATGCACGCGACGTTTACTTCGACAAGACGGGTTTCATCACCGACGAGCAGGTGCAGCGCGCTTACACGATTCTTGCTGAGCGCCACAGCGACGAACTGGATGCGATTGCGATGGCGATTGTGAAGGGAGAGTTGGTATGAGCGGCCATACGCCAGGACCTTGGTTTGTCAAGTCATATGGTGGTGACCAGTACGTGCGGCATTGGTGTGTCTCTGGCCCTTCCGTCCACATGTATACGTCCAATAAGGCATCACTTCCCGACATGTACCTCATCGCCGCCGCGCCGGATCTGCTTGAGGCACTTAAGAACCTCGAAAACGACGATGGATCTATCCCGAGTCATGCATGGGAAATGGTTCAGAAGGCCATCGCCAAAGCCACCGGAGAGAAGGCATGAGCATCATCTATACCGGAGAAGTTGAGATCGATATTGGCCAAAGCATCCGCGTTCACGCCTTTGACGACGAGCATGGAAATCCATCTGTGCTGGTTACCATCGCCTTTCCACGTGCCAATTTAACATTGCACTTGTCGCCTGAAAATGCCGAATCATTGGCACTCCATCTAAGTCAGGCTTCTGCGATTGCTTCCAAGTCGGGTGAGAAGTCATGACCCGCTCACGCTTCGAAACCACTGTCATCCTCCTCGGCCTGATTGGCGCCGCAATTGTGTGGTGGAGCAAAACTTCATGAGCCGTCGATTCGGTAGAAACCAAAAGCGTCGCATGCGTGACCAAATAGCTGAAATGCAATTGCGCCATGAGCAAGATGAATATCAGGCTTTTTACTTTGGCAAGCGAGAAGGATATATGGAGGCTAGCAAACGCTTTGAGTTGGAAACTACGCATCTTCGACAGCAATTGGAATACGTCACAAAGCGTGCTGTTGAAGCAACCCAGCTTATGCAACCTTCGATATCAATCATTGATGGAAAAATAGATGAGCCATCTAAACCTTGAGGATCTGTCACAGCGCGAGCGAGAGGAAATAGACAAGGCGCTCGCCATGCTTAATCCCTATCTGGCCATGTCCAAGGTGGACTGGTCGATTCCTATGACGAAGGATGAGGACATATGAACAAGAAATTCGAGCTTGTGACGGATAGTTTTATTGAGGTTTTCGGACGCAAGTTATTCCGCATTCGAGCACTCATATCCTTTGGCATCGTGTCAAAGGGTGAGATTGGCGGTTATGTGGAAAAGGAAGACAACATTAGTGAGGATGGCAACGCGTGGGTCTATGGCAACGCGCGGGTCTATGGCGACGCGCGGGTCTATGGCAACGCGCGGGTCTATGGCAACGCGCGGGTCTATGGCAACGCGTGGGTCTATGGCAACGCGCGGGTCTATGGCGACGCGCGGGTCTATGGCAACGCGCGGGTCTATGGCAACGCGCGGGTCTATGGCAACGCGCGGGTCTATGGCGACGCGCGGGTCTATGGCAACGCGCGGGTCTATGGCAACGCGTGGGTCTATGGCAACGCGCGGGTCTATGGCGACGCGTGGGTCTCTGGCGACGCGCGGGTCTCTGGCGACGCGTGGGTCTCTGGCGACGCTTCTATCTTTTGGGCTTCAAAAGTCGGAAGCGAAAACGGAACATTGACTGTTTGCCGTGCTAAGGCTGGGCTGTGTGTTTCCCGTGGATGCTTCTCGGGAACGGATGACGACTTTCTCGCTCGCGTCGATGAAGTACATGGGGCTGACTCCAAGATCGGTCGCGAGTATCACTTGCTCATCGAAGTTGCGCGCTCGCTTATTGACGTGACGACGCCAATTCCTGAAGAGGATAAGGAGACTACGGCGTGAGCACTCCCATTCGAGGCACCGAAGCTGTGAAGGCGATGCGAGATTTGTTTTCGGACTATCTCGTTGAGTGTGAACGTATCGAACGGTTCAAGGTTCGTGAGATAGGCGATAACGCAGGATTCTCGATTACGGAAGATGAAATGCTTGAAGTCTTCGAGCGCCGCCGCGACACCATCGCCGCCAAGCTTGAGAACAAAGGTTTCAAGGTGACGGCTGAGTCCAATGACACACTGCCATCGATTGCACGCGCAGCATCCCAACTCAATGAAAAGGAATAACATGAACATCAATGATCTTACCATCGGCCAGGTTCGCGAACTTACGGCCATGATTGGTAGCAAAACCATTCAAAAGTCATCGCCGTTCATCGGTCGTCACGTGATAGTTCGTGCTTACTCGGCAGGCGTACATGCGGGCGAACTGGTTAGCCAAGATGGCGATATCGTCGTTCTCAAGAATTCCAGGCGCCTTTGGAATTGGAAAGCTAAGTCCGGGGTAGCTCTTTCGGGTGTCGCGGTTCACGGTATTGATGCAAAGAACAGCAAGCTTGATGTCATTCTTGATGACATCTGCATTATTGGTGTGTGCGAAATCATTCCTACCTCATCTTCCTCCCAGGAGAGCATCAAAAATGCGTGAACGTAGGATGCAAGGTAATCCACATAGGAATCTAACAAGCTCCGGCTCCGGCTATGGCTACGGCTCCGGCTACGGCGACGGCGACGGCTCCGGCGACGGCTCCGGCTACGGCTACGGCGACGGCTACGGCGACGGCTACGGCTCCGGCTACGGCTACGGCGACGGCTACGGCTACGGCGACGGCTACGGCGACGGCTACGGCTCCGGTAAGGGCTAGGGAGGGGATGGAATGAACGCGATTGTGAAGCATGAAGAATCGACCGGTGTTGGCGTGCTTGCAACCCTGGCCAATCACTACGGCATGGA
>Ga0310811_10000963_pt1 | contig 36969 bp, 33 predicted proteins | sample YCmetagenome_FD_207642 | JGI IMG/M metagenome (GOLD analysis project Ga0310811, IMG submission 207642) | Soil microbial communities from experimental microcosm in Duke University, North Carolina, United States - YC | ecosystem: Engineered > Artificial ecosystem > Soil microcosm > Unclassified ... | reverse complement strand
CGATCAAAACTCCATTGTCGTCTGACGAGCGTTTTAATACATCGACAACAATCTTACTGGCCAGAACGCTTTTGTCCTTAACGCGAACATAAACCCACCATTTTCCATCTTCAGCAAGGGCATAATGTGGCTTGCTGTCACTTTCCTTTATCTCGACCACCAGCACCAGTTTATCATCTACATAAACTTCTTCAAAAATCGGTTCCAGTACAGGCCTTGCAAAAAGCTGGCAAGCTCGGGTGATCATATATCGCTCTTCGTCTTCAGATTTTACGCCTTTTATCGTGCCGTCATCCGCAACACCTATAAGTAACCGGCCGCCTTTATTATTGGCGAATGACACCATAGTACGGGCTATTTTCTCGCAACTGGTTATGGTCTTTTTAAAATCAAGTGTTACGCCTTCACCTTCAAAAATCAGCTTTTTGATATTCATTTTTCTCCTCCCTGATTAGGTTTTAGATAAGGTTTAAAAATCTCCATCCAATTTTGGGGTTTGCTTAGCTCTGTAAAACCGAACTGCTCATACAGTCCGTGTGCATCCAGTGTCGCGAGCGACCAGCGCCTTAATCCCTGAAACTCCGGATACTGCATAATGGTTTGCATTAACCATTTAGAGAGCCCTAAACGCCTGTACTCCGGAAGGATAAATACGTCGCAGATGTACCCAAATGTGGCCATATCAGTAACTACACGAGTAAAACCAGCTTGTTTGCCGTTATGATAAATTCCGAAACAAATAGAATTTTCAATGGCTCTTTTCATCCGGTCACGCGGTATTCCCTGGGCCCAGTAAGAATCATTGTTGAGATAGTTGTACACCGTCTCAAAATCGATCAGGCTTTTATCCGTCGAAATGATAAATCCCCTTTGCGCAAATACTTCGTCATTCATTATTGTTTTCATCAGATAGCCACGGTATTATGAGTTTCTGTTAAACTCAGATTACGGATATATATTTCGCTCGAAACGGTTACACATAACTCACCCTCCTTATTGAACATTTCGATAGGATAGGCCTTTACATGCTTCCCATTGGTATTCAGCATCTCTTCAATCTCTGCTATATCTTCTTCGGCGATATTTATATCGAAAAACAAATCAGTGCGGCCGGGCTTAAGATAATTGATCTGGGCCGATTTAAGCCACACACGTACCTTGTAATCCTTGTGTCTTAAAATCTGATGAAAAAGCAGGGGATAAAATGGATCTGCTGCCGCGAAGATAGTCCCCCCAAATATGGAGTGGTTATAATTATTGTTGATCAGGCTCTTGTTTACTTTCACTTTAACACCGCGAAAGTTTTTTGCAAACCTGATCACCCAAATGCGTTGAAAGAGGAGAGGGGGGTAAAAACGAAGCGCCCACTTCAAAACATTCTCAGATACCAGCATGATGGCTAAATATCCGAAAATTCTATTTAAACGATGTATTTGGACTGTAAAAAGAAATCAACATTTACCGGGTTATCACCATACCAATTTGTAACCGACGCCCCGTATGTTGATAATCTGTACGTTCGGATCGGCCTCTAAACGCTTACGTAATTTGGTGATATAAACGTCTAAACTGCGGGCATTAAAAAAGCTATCGTCGCCCCAAACGGTTTTGAGCAATGACTTTCGTGAAAGTATCTCCTGATCCTGCTGACATAAAAGCTTAAGTATGTCACTTTCTCTTGATGACAATTGCCAGCTTTCAATACCCTGATGAATGGTGTTTTTATGTGGATTAAATAGAATATTGCCGATAGAAAAGTTCTCATCCTTTTTTATTTTGGATCTTTGCAGCAACCGATTATCGCTTAGCAATACCCGTACTCGTACTACCAGCTCTTCAACGCTAAAAGGCTTTTTTAAGTAATCGTTTGCGCCAGATTCAAACCCGGCCACAACATCTTTAGGTTGCGACCGGGCCGTTATGAAAAGGATAGGTGTGACCTTATCGTTGAGCCGGATATGTTTAGCTACCTCGAAACCATCCATTTTGGGCATCATCACATCCAATGCCAGGATATCCGGTTTGTGTTCCAGGTACTTCTGCAAGGCTTGTTCGCCGTTGGTGCATAATATTACCTCGAAGTTTTCGTGCTCCAGGCTCTCGCGTACAATATGCGCCAGTGCCAGTTCATCTTCAGCTAAAAGTATCCGTGTTTTGTTCATTGATTATAAGGGATAGATATAATAAACTCGCTTCCTGCATTAAGTTCGCTTTCGGCCATAACGCTGCCGTTATGCGCCTCGACAACATATTTCACATAACTCAAACCAAGTCCGGTTCCTTTCACGTTGTGCACATTTCCTGTGGGCACGCGATGAAATTTATTGAACACCTGGCTGATATGCGATGCCGGTATGCCGATGCCATTATCTTTCACCGAAAATAAGGCATTGTCGCCAACTTTATAGCACGTAATGATTATTAAAACCTGCTCGTTAGAATATTTTATGGCATTATCTACCAGGTTCACCAACACATTCCTGAAATGCAGTTTATCGGCATTGATCGTTTTTATATCGCTCTTGTTCTCATAATAAATAGTTACCGGCTTGTTAGCCTTTAACTTTTCAACTTCTATCACATCATTTATCAGCTCATCTACATTTATACTTTCTTTTACCAGTTTCACTTCATCATTACCGAATGCAGCAACATTCAGAACCCTGCTTACAATATCATTCAAACGCGTAAGCTCATTCCTGGATGTCTGCAGGTAACGCTGCGTCTTTTCGGGATCATTCAACGCGTTATATCTCTGCAAGCCTTCAATGGCTACGGTCATCGTGGCTATTGGTGTCTTCAACTCGTGGGTCATATTGTTGATGAAGTCATCCTTCAGCTCGCTCAGTTTCTTTTGCTGCATGATGGTTTTGAAAATGTACCAGAAGCAAAATACAGTCAACACAACCAGGAGTACAGACATTAACAGAGTGATCAGCATCTCTTTAAAGATTGCTTTTTGTGGATTTTTTATCACTGCCCTTACAAAGAATTCGGGGCCAACTATACTCATAAACATCCTGAAACCATGATATTTGTAGTGATACTCCGTGGTTTCACTGTAGTGTGAATTTAGCTTGGCCGCTGCTGTTGGTGAGGTGGAAATTACCAGGTTAAATGGCGCCCGGATATGTAACTTATTTAACTCTGCCTTCAGATAATTGTTAATTTTAACGCTATCCGACGCCCGAAAATCCTTACTAAGGGCATAAACAGTGTTATTTAAAGCCGGGTCAAACTTCATGATGCGATCTTCAGGTATATCCATTTCGCTTTTGTCATGACTGATCGTCGAGCCAAGTATACCATGCGAACTGATGTCATAAATACTGAAACCTTGCAGAATATTGTGCATCAAAACAGGATTATCAAAGGCAGTCTCGGCAATTAACTCTCTCAGACTGGCTTTATGACCTATCCTTTTCTTGTAAGCATTTAATTGAGAAAAAGGTATCAGGCTATTGTCTTTTATCCGCCAATATAAATTGGAAATTGAATCGATGGACAAGTATTTTAGGTTATGATCATCCGTTTCAGTTATAGTATCGATTTTCAGGTGGGTTTCAGGAGGGGAGAGGCGTCTTGCAATAACCGTGCGCAATGAATCCAGGTAATCTCTTTTGCAATCATTGATGGCACGTTGCAAAGCTACATCGATATTGCTGTCAAATTTTTCTTTATTTACTGAATAGGCATTTAGCGCCCAATACACCTGGAAAGCTATGATGCCGAACAGCGATAAAGTGATCAGTAAAAATATAATGTAGAGCTTCCTGCGCATCGGTTGGTTTGAATAATACTCTAATATATGTTGAGCTATTCAAACGACGTAAATCTGTTAACATACGTTAACATAAAGAAAGAAGAATATAAACTCATGTCAATTTCGACGAACAAGCTTGGAAATGTGCAGGAGCAGTGAGGAGAAAACTTATACGATCTGCATAATCCGCTTACATGATGTATAAGATTTCTCTTCGCCCCATCACACTTTCCATTACCGCTCATCGAAATGACAATTTTTATTTTTTAGCTAAAGAATGCCTTTAACCACACCACCGTCAGCTCTTAAAGCCGCACCGTTTGTGGCTGATGATAAAGGACTTGCAACATAAGCTACCATATTGGCAACTTCGACGGTACTGGTAAAACGTTGTAACAAGGAAGTTGGCCGTATGTATTGAAAAAACTCTTTCTCAATATCCTGGATACTTTTATTCTGATCCTTAGCCAGTTTTTCGATAAAATCTCCGGCACCTTCTGAAAATGTCGGACCTGGTAACACGGTATTTACAGTGACGCCGGTACCTTTGGTCAACTCGGCTAATCCACGTGAAACTTCGCTTGAAATGAAAATAATCCGTCCCCAGTTTTTAGCAATCATTTTATCAAAATAAGCCCGGGCCAAACGCACGCCGCTTAATACATTTACTTCAAAAAATTTCATCCAATCCGCATCCGGAATATCTCTGAATGGTTTTGGCTCGAATATCCCGACATTGTTTACCAGGATATCAACTTCAGGCAATTGCTGAATTAAGTTTTCAACGTCTTTACTATTTGAAAAATCGGCAATTAAACCATGAATATCCTGGCTGCCGGTTTCTTCTTTTAATTTACTCACAGCAGCTTCAACACGTTCTTTGGTGCGACCGTTTACATAAACCTGTGCATTTTCATTTGCTAATTGTTTAGCTATCGCATAACCGATACCGGCGGTTGACCCGGTAACCAACGCTTTTTTGTTTTTCAATTGCAGATCCATTTTGTTTTTCGTTTTGGTAAATGCGAATGTAAAGGCAAATATTGTTCGATATGTTTTTAAAGTGAAAAATTGGATGGTGTTAACAAATAGATAAGTAACTAATGTTTTGGTTTTGTATATTTCTTTGCATTTTTCCGGCTCTCTATAATAGTTTGATTTTTTAGGCTATCTGCTTTTTTTCGTGCGGCATTCGAAGCTTCATTTAAAGCAGCGGTTGAATCTTCACGTGTTGGAATGTGATCGAACTTTTTGTCGAAAGAATACTTGTCACCATTCTTATCGAATATGTCGATTTTTAATGTATAAACTTTCTTTTGTTGAGCATTAATCTTAAGAAGAGAAAACAAAACAATAAAAATAGCCAAGTATAATTTCATAAGAGACTCGATTTTTAAGTGAAGATATCGAATATGGGTAACAATTTATAAGCTAAATTATAGATTGCAAGCAAATATATGTATTTCACATAATTAATATTATGTTAAGTAAGTATTCCATTTTAAAGGCCCGCATATTCTGCAGGCCTTTAAATATCTTCCCTATCGATTACTTACCGGCAGGTAAAGCATCTATTTTCTTTTGAGTATCGTTGGCATTATTGGTATCCTTAACACCCAGGTAGTACGATTTTAAATTTGTTAATGCATCTCTTGAATCCGGTTTCAACTCAACTGCTTTTAACAGATATGGCTTAGCCTGGTTAAATTGATCGGTTGCTTTTTTCATAGCTGCATCGTATGATTTCTGATCATTCAGGAATTGTGCTGCATTGTACTGATCAATTGCCGGCGCCATGGTTACATAACCCAAGTTTAACACAGCTTCGAAATAGTTAGGATCCATGTCCACTGCCTTTTTGTATGATTCAGCAGCTTTAGCAAAGTTTGTAGCACGATCTGCCTGTAATTTTGCAATTTGAGGATTCGCTGTAAATTTCGCACCTGCTTTTAATTTAGCCTGAGCTGCTTTATCAGCCTTCTGTAGCTTGGTAACTTCTTTTTGAGAGCCTTCCGCTATTTGTGAGTAAGTCAAACCTGCATAGTAGTATAACTTCTTATTGTTTGGGTCCGCTTTGATAGCCGCTTCAATTTTGGTAACCAAATCACCTTGCTGACCAGCCTGTAAGCTTGTTTCGATCTCGGCTTTACGTAAATCTCCATTGTTTGGATATTTTGATGATGCTTCGCTGGCAATTTTTACTGCATTAGCTGTATCCTTATTTAACATATACAGAATAGGCATATCCATGTATATCTTTTCTTTATCCTTATAATCTGTAGCTAATAGTTTTTTGTAGCTATCTATAGCATTAGGATAGTTTTTTGCGTTTGCTGCAGATACACCTGCGTAAAGCATTGCAGTAGTGTCGCCGGGTAATATTTTTTGCTCGGCTACGAAAGCATTATAAGCTTCATCATAGTTTTTAGCCTGGTAAGCTTTCACGCCTTTATCCAATTGAATTTGAGCCAATTCGCGGCTGGCATGATCGATCAAACCTTTAAATTCGCCTTTGGTATCAGTTTCTTTTGCTTTAGCAATTGCTTCTTCTGCTGTCGCAGTTTCGGTAGTCGCTGCAGATGCATCAGCTTCATGAGCCGCTAATGACGCATAAATAGCTGCCTTTAAAGCATAGGTTTGTGGTAATGTAGCTGTTTTAGTATTTGCTGCTGCTTTATCTATAGCGGTTTTTGCGTCCATCAACGATGGTTTTGCAAGGGTAAAATTTGCTCTTGATAGCGGGTCATATTTTTCATATGCAGCCTGAGCATTACTCAACTCACCTTTTTGAGCAAATGCACTTACAGTCATTACCCCTAAAAGGCCTGTCAATAAAAATTTGATTTTCATATGTTATTGATTGGTTACTAATTTAAGTTTTTCGCTTACACGGTCCAGTTGATCCTGGTTGCCTGTTTTTTCATAAACCATTTGCAGTAATTGAAGGCTTTTGACATCATTGGGGTTTATTTCTGCCGCCTTCTCCAGCCACTGCCCTGCCCTGGAAATATCTTTTGCGCTATCGTTATTATGTTTCAACACGCCCATCTTAAAGTACAGAACACCAAGGCTATATACCGGTTCATATAAAGAACCGTTTAACTCAATTGCATGTAAATATAATGATTCTGCTTTATCAAATTTATTTAAATGATCATAACAATTGGCACCAATATAAACCACCTCTTCATTATTTGGATTTTCATCCAATAATTTTGACAGCAAAGGCTCTAATGCACGATAATCACGCTTGTTATTATAAATATTGGCCTCATCGAGCAACAGGAATTTATCATCAGGTAAATGTTTCCGTCCCTTTTGCAATATCTGCAAAGCTTTAGCAGTATCCCCTATCGCTTTAAACGTGTTTGATGCGGCTTCAATATATTCAGCTTTGGTGCTGTCAGTTTTTAATAGGTCGGTGTAATACTTACCGGCATCGAGCAAATTCCCCAGCCTGTTATTAGCATAAGCGATATATGCGTTCAGATTTTTGAAATCCGGAGCATATTTCTTGGCTTTCTGAAACGTTGCGATGGCGTTGTTAAAATCCGACATTCGCATGTACTCAAAGCCCTGGCGCAGATAAACATTGGCAATACAGTTCTTGCAATAATCCAGTTCGGGCTGATATTTATAACTTTTTTTATTAGCCAGTAGTTTGTCCAGGTGACGGCGTGTCTGATCAAAGAAATTTGCCGGCTGCTTGGTTTTATTGGTCGAATCGATATAAACGATACTGGAATAAACAACCGCCTTATAAATATTCTTCTGCAGATCGGCTGAATCAGAATGCGTTTTTATCAGACTGTCGACCGATTTTTTAGCACTGGTTAAGTATTTAAGGTCCTTTTTCTGTTTATAAAAGGCCATATTATTAACCACGCTCTTAAATACTTCTGTTTGACCAAAAGCAATTGAAGCAGAAAACAGCGATATAACAACCAGTAATATTACCTTGCGGCCAGCCATTCTTTATTCAGTTTCTTCGCCAGTTGACGATTCTGTATCCGGATTTTCAGTTCCCTCAGTATTGTCAGATCCTTCGATATTATCTTGTGTCTCTTCGTCCTCGTCATGTTCGATCTTTGCTACTGAAGCAATCTCATCATCCCCTTTCAGGGTTATCAGCCTCACTCCTTGCGTTGCGCGACCCATGGTTCTCAATTCACTGATTGCGATACGAATAATAATACCTGATTTGTTAATGATCATCAGATCTTCTTTATCTGTAACACCTTTTATGGCAACAAGTTTTCCTGTTTTATCAGTAATGTTAAGTGTCTTTACACCTTTACCGCCACGGTTAGTAACACGGTAGTCGTCAATATCAGTACGTTTACCATAACCTTTTTCAGAAACTACCAGAACAGTTGTTTCAGGGTTATCGATACTGATCATACCTACCACTTCATCATTCGCATCTTCCAGGCTAATACCACGAACACCGGTTGCAGTACGGCCCATCGGACGAACCGTAGACTCGTTAAAGCGAATTGCGCGACCAGATTTTAGTGCCATTACGATCTCGCTGCTTCCGCTGGTCAGGTTAGCTTCCAACAGCATATCGCCTTCGTTGATATTGATGGCGTTGATACCATTAGCACGCGGACGTGAATAAGCCTCTAACGAGGTTTTCTTGATTGTACCTTTGCGGGTGCACATGATAATAAAGTTATTTTCAAGATATTCCTGGTCTTTCAGACTGGTTAGCTTGATATAAGCTTTGATATTCTCTTCCTTAGGAATATTGATAATATTCTGGATTGCACGGCCTTTAGAGGTACGCGAACCTTCCGGAATTTCAAATACACGGAGCCAGAAACAACGACCTGCTTCTGTGAAGAACAGCATATAGTTATGGTTCGATGCTACTAACAGATGCTCAATAAAGTCTGCGTCGCGGCTATTGCTGCCGATAGCGCCTTTACCGCCCCTGCCCTGTCTGCGATATTCAGTAAGCGGGGTACGTTTGATATATCCCTCATGAGAGATTGTGATCACTACGTCTTCATCCTCAATGAAGTCTTCGGTCATCATTTCGGCAGATGAATGCACAATTTCTGTTTTGCGCTCATCGCCGTATTTTTCTCTTATCTCGGTAAGCTCGTCTTTAATGATCTGGATACGTAAGCCTTCATCAGCCAAAATAGACTTTAAGTATTCTATCAGCTTCATCAATTCAGCGTATTCAGCTTTGATCTTATCACGTTCCAGACCTGTTAACCTTCTGAGGGTCATATCCAGAATAGCACGTGCCTGTATTTCGCTCAAGCCAAATTTGGTCATCAACCCGTCGCGGGCTGCTTCCGGCGTATCTGAAGCACGTATGAGGGCAATCACTTCATCCAGGTGATCTAAGGCGATCAATAATCCCTCGAGGATATGCGCACGTTTTTCAGCTTCGGCAAGCTCAAATTTGGTACGGCGAACAATCACCTCCAACCTGTGCTCCACAAAGTGATGGATCAAATCTTTCAGATTGAGCATCATCGGCCGCCCATGTACCAGCGCGATATTATTCACGCTGAACGATGTTTGCAGCGAAGTGTATTTGTACAGGTTATTTAGTACGATAGCCGCATTGGTATCCCTCCTGATCTCATAAACGATACGTATACCTTCGCGGTTAGATTCATCGCGGATGGCGGTGATACCATCGATCTTTTTCTCATTAACCAGATCAGCAGTACGCTCGATCATGGTAGCTTTATTTACCTGATAAGGTATTTCTGTTACGACAATACGCTCACGGTCGTTATTGTAAGTTTCTATCTCAGCACGGGCCCTGAGCACAATACGGCCACGACCGGTTTCAAAGGCGTCCTTTGCTCCTTCATAGCCGTAAATAATACCTCCTGTCGGGAAATCCGGGCCTTTGATGTGCTTCATCAATTCCGGAATCTCGATCTGGCGGTTATCCATAAATGCCATTGTGGCATCAATAACTTCCGTTAGGTTATGTGGCGCCATGTTGGTAGCCATACCTACTGCGATACCTGATGCACCGTTAACCAGCAGGTTGGGGAATTTTGATGGCAGTACGGTAGGTTCTTCAAGCGAGTCGTCAAAGTTTAGCTGGAAGTCGATAGTGTCCTTGTTGATATCAGCCAGCATCTCTTCAGATATCTTTTCAAGCCTTGCCTCAGTATAACGCATCGCCGCCGGGTTATCACCGTCAATAGATCCGTAGTTACCCTGGCCTTCTACCAACGGGTATCGCAAGCTCCATTCCTGTGCCATACGCACCATGGTATCATATACAGACGAGTCACCATGCGGGTGATACTTACCCATCACCTCACCGACGATACGTGCAGATTTTTTATACGGTTTGTTATTGCTAAGCCCGAGGTCAAGCATGCCGAAAAGTACACGCCTGTGAACGGGTTTTAAACCGTCGCGGACATCGGGTAATGCCCTTGATACGATAACCGACATTGAATAATCAATGTAGGCCGATCGCATTTCTTCATCAATATTTATTGGAATTATTCTGTCTTCTCCCGGATTGTTTCCGTTTCCTGTTTCGTCAGCCATTTTCTTTTGTGTAGAATCTTCTGGTTTTAGTTGCGGTTTAAAATTTGCTTTTTTACCGACCTGCGAAGTTAAAAAAATACTTCGTTTTGGGACAGGTTATTTATACACATTCACTATGAAATGTGAGTAAATCAGGTAACAAATTGAATATAGATAACGTGGGGTAATGCCTGATTATTTCATGCGTTTCCAATACTCTTCAACCACCATTCCGTCTGGCAAGGTCGTCCTTAACGTAAGTGTATCATTACGAATGGTATAGAGATATGGAACGGGAATATTTAAAACTTTGGACGGAGGTCCGCTGAAAGTTTGTGTTTCAATGCAGGTGTCGCCATGCAGCACATAGTTGCCGGCTTCATATTTTTCAGGTGCAGCGGCGCTATCGATGGAATATGACTCAAAATGCTCTTTATCGTACTTGCGCTGCAATTTATAATCGGTAGGCGCTCCCTCCTTTTTGCCGTTATAAATGCCACCTGCATACTCCCACGCGCCTTTTAACGACTGCTTAGCAATAAATGAAGACGCGATGATCGCCAAAACAAATAACAACACAAGCATGCCCGACTTTTTCATCATACCCAGTTAATTCCTTTTTTTAACAAGCCTAACGTTTTTTCTTCCTCACTATTGGGTTCAGGGTGAAAATTATATACCCAGTTTGCGGTTGGTGGCAGGCTCATTAAGATCGATTCGATACGACCGTTAGTTTCAAGGCCGAATTTTGTTCCGGCATCATATACCAGGTTAAACTCCACGTAGCGGCTGCGGCGCTGGTATTGCCATTGCTGGTTTTCTTCAGTAAACTCTTTATTTCGATTGCGATTTACCAGCTCGGTATACACCGGCGCAAAGGATCGGCCTATGGCTTTTGAGAACTCAAATACCTGTTCCCAGCTTAGTTCGTCAGTTGCGGTCAGGCGATCATAAAATATGCCGCCTATACCGCGTGTCTCGTTCCGGTGTTTGATAAAGAAATAATCATCCGCCCAAAGTTTAAAGCGATGGTAGAAGTCATGATGATAGCTATCGCAGGCAGCTTTTAGCTTACTGTGGAAATACTTGGCATCATCCTCAAAAACATAATGTGGTGTCAAATCGATACCGCCTCCAAACCATTTAACTTCTGAACCCGGCATTTCGAAATACCGGATATTCATGTGGATGATAGGCACCATTGGGTGATTTGGGTGGATTACGATAGAAACACCGGTAGCAAAAAAGTCTTCCTGATCCACATTCAGTGCTTTTTTCATCGTCTGCGGAAGTTGACCATGAACGGCTGAGAAGTTCACCCCTCCCTTTTCAAAAATGTTCCCGTTTTGAATGATCCGTGTGCGACCGCCACCGCCACCTTCTCTCTCCCATAACTCTTCTTCAAAGCGTGCTTTGCCATCGCATTGCTCAAGGGCCGAGCATATTTCATCCTGTATTAGCCGATAATCTTCAGCTACTTGTTCTTTCGTAATCATCACGGCAAATTTAGTTGATTCAGTTGGATTGAGTTGGATTAAGTTGATTGAGTTCAACTCGATTGATTCATTTGAGATAATTGGTTAAATGGATTACTTATTTAGCAAACAGACTGTTTAACTTAATCAACCACTTAACCTAATCAACTCAATCAACTAACCTCCACATAATCGAGATCTTTATGAAAACTTTCTTTTAATTGGCTCAGGCAGAATAGCGCCAAAACAGTAAGTATGCCCATCATAATGTACGCACTGTTGATCATGCCATAATGCAATACAAACACATTAAAAAGTGCATTGATCGGGATCAACGACCCACGTATAAAATTTGGAACCGTTGTAGTAACAGTAGAGCGTATGTTGGTTCCAAATTGCTCGGCTGCGATAGTTACAAAGGTGGCCCAATACCCTACCGCAAAGCCCATAAAAAAACAAAGCCAGATGAATTGGCTATTGGTAATTCCTTTAGCGCTTAGATAAGCTACAACACTCAAAGCTGATAATATCAAATAAATTAGCATTGTCAGCTTTCTTGATTTGGTCAATTGGGCCAATATCGCTGCAAAAATTCCACCTACAGAAATACCTACATAGCTGTAAAGTATCCCGGTACCGGCACTTAAAGTATCCTTTGCACCTAAGGCCTTTCCAATTTCAGGTGATTGGGTAATCAAAATGCCTACTACATACCACAACGGCGCACCGATAAATATGCAGCACAGGTATTTATAAAAACGTTTCCAATTGGTAAACAACATCAGCATATTACCTTTTGATACTTCTGAGGCTTTAGCGACGGTTTTATACATCCCTGATTCAAAAGTTCCTAACCGTAACAAAAGCAATATAATGCCTAATACACCCCCAACATAGTAAGCTGTACGCCAGTCATATTTACTCACCATTGCTGCAGCTACCGCACCTAAAAGACCAATAACTGCCACGAGCATGGTTCCATATCCCCTGTTCTCTTTACTCAGGGTCTCACTAACCAATGTAATACCGGCTCCAAGCTCCCCTGCTAAACCTATACCTGCAATTAGCCGGATTATCGCGTACATGTTTACATCATGCACCATTCCATTAGCAAAATTGGCTACCGAGTATAAAAGGATCGACCCGAATAACACTTTAATGCGCCCAAGCTTATCACCCAGTATACCCCAGAATATGCCGCCCACCAACAGACCCAGCATTTGCATATTAATGATATGTACCCCCATCAGCCTGTTCGCGTCGCCATCGGCTACACCAATGTCGTGCAAGCTTTTAACACGAACGATTGAAAAGATTACGAGATCGTATATATCTACAAAGTAACCTAAGGAGGCTACTAATACCAGTAAAACAGCGTTTCGGGTAAGTTTAGGAGAAATAGTTTCAGTCATAAATTGCAATAATTGGGTGGGCTAATTTAAATAATTATTCATTGAAGCATAAAAAAACCCCTGCAAACTATTGCAGAGGTTTCAAAATCAGAATAAGTTTAATCTATATCTTTTTCACTTTTACCGCCTGTAATCCTTTTCTGCCTTCTTCCACATCGTACTCTACGCTGTCATTATCCTTAATGGCATTTACGCCTCCCTGTACATCTTTAAAATGTACAAAAAGATCTTTGCCCTCATCGGTAATGATAAAACCGTAGCCTTTTTGTGTGTTAAACCATTTTACTTTTCCAGTTTTCATAATTATTAATACTGTTAAAAAAAATTTGTAATAAGATTAAAAACTAAAGGCAAACTGGAATAAAATTGGTTTTAACTCGCAGAAAGCATTATAATATTAACCCGTTTTTCAAATATATAAAATTATTTAAAAAATAAAAATTATTTATTTGGTTGAGGGGTTGTACGCAGATAAGATTTGATAACCTTGTGTCCCTTAGGGAATTTGGCCGGTATATCTTCAGTTTTAATTGCAGGTACTACAATTACGTCTTCACCATCTTTCCAATCAGCTGGTGTAGCCACACTGTATTTGGCTGTAAGCTGTAAAGAATCGATCACACGCAGTATTTCCTGGAAGTTCCTGCCTGTTGAAGCCGGGTATGTAATAGTCAGTTTTACAGTTTTATCCGGTGCAATAACAAATAGTGAACGAACCGTCGCAGTTAATGATGCATTTGGATGGATCATATCATACGCCAGGGCAATTTCGCGGCTCTCATCCCCTATTAATGGGAAATTTACTTCAACGTCCTGTGTTTCGTTAATGTCATTGATCCAGCCTTTGTGCGATTCAACTGAGTCAACGCTCAGAGCGATCACCTTTACATTACGCTTATCAAATTCGTCTTTTAACGATGCTGTTTTACCTAGTTCGGTAGTACACACCGGTGTGTAATCCGCAGGGTGTGAAAACAATACGCCCCAGCTGTCGCCGAGGTATTCATAAAAATCGATCTCGCCTTTTGATGTTTGCGCCTTAAAATTTGGGGCCACATCGCCTAATCGTAAGCTCATATGAGTAAAATTTAATGGTTTATATAATTTAAAAAATCACAGCATCGCTGTGCTATTGACGGCAAATTGCAAAATATCTATCAAATACATATACATTATAGAATAAAATTTACACCAACATTATACAAGATTTGTTGTTGAAGCTAATGTTGAAGCTAATTAAGAACCTTAAAGCTGATACTTACCCCATGGCACGACATACCTATCAAACAGGAATAATTGGAAATTGTGCGTTTTTGGCGCATGTAAATAAGAATACTAATATCGATTGGCTTTGCTGGCCCCGTTTCGACAGCACCTTCATTTTCGGAGGATTGCTCGATAAGAAAAAAGGCGGCGAGTTTTCCATTTTACCAGAAGGCGATTACACGTCTCACCAGTATTACCAGGAAAACACCAACATACTGATCACGGAAATAACTGTAAAAAGCGGTGGCGTATACCGCATAACCGATTTTGCTCCGCGTTTTTATCAGAATCAACGGTATTACAAGCCTTTAATGCTGATCCGGAAGATTGAGGCAATAGATGGTTCACCTCGTATCAAAATAAAATGCGAACCTGTTTCCGAATATGGTGAGATCAAACTGCAGGTAAACCGCGGCAGCAATCATATCCAGTATCTGGGTGGTGATGAAAATATCCGGCTCACTACAAACATCCCCATCAGCTATATTTTTGAAGAACACGCTTTTGTGCTGAATGAATGCAAATACCTGGTGATGACCTACGGCGAGCCACTAGAAGCGCCGTTAGTAAGCACTGCCGACCGCTTTCTGCATGAAACTACCCGTTACTGGCAAACATGGATCAAACACTCCTCTATTGCCACATTTTATCAGCCTTATGTGATCCGCTCTGCTTTGGCCCTTAAGATACACCAGTTTGAAGATACAGGCGCTATAATCGCCGCTAGTACAACAAGTCTGCCGGAGTCGCCCGGAAGCGGGCGTAATTGGGATTATCGCTATTGCTGGCTGCGCGATACTTATTATGTTATAACCTCACTCAACCACATTGGTCATTTTGAGGAGATGGAAAAATACTTCAATTATGTTACTGATATCTCTTTTTCTGAGGACTTTAGGTATCAACCTTTATATGGCATCACAGGTCAAAAACGGTTAACCGAAAGGATACTGAATGACCTGGATGGTTACATGGGTAATCAGCCTGTCCGGGTGGGAAACCAGGCTTATGAGCACATCCAGAACGACATTTACGGACAGGTGCTTATATCAGTCCTCCCGTTGTATACAGACCATCGTTTTATCTTCTCAGAACGCAAGGATTCTGCACGTTGGGTTGATTACCTGCTTACCAAAATAGAAAAGACAATAGACGAAAAGGATGCAGGTATATGGGAGTTCCGTAACATGGCAAACATTCACTGTTACAGTAACCTTTTCCAATGGGCCGGTGCTTGTGCTGCTGAAAAGATGGCCCGGACAATTGAAAATAAGAACCTGACCAAAAAGGCTATTTTATTAAAGCGACGAGCTGCTAAACACATCGAAAGCTGCTATGACCCGAAAAGAAAGGTATATAAAAATTCAGCAGACAGTCCCAATCTTGACGCCAGTACCTTGCAGCTGATCATGATGAATTATCTTGATCCGGCATCTAAAAGAGCTAAGGATCATCTGGCTGCACTAGAAAAAGAGCTAAAAGGGTCTAATGGATTATTTTACAGGTATTTATATAAGGATGATTTCGGTAAGCCGCAAGCTACTTTCCTGATCTGTGCCTTCTGGTATGTAGAAGCTTTAGCCGCGGTTGGCCGTATAGATGATGCGCTAAAAGAGTTTGAAAATCTGTTACAGTTTTCTAATCACCTCCTGCTTTTCAGCGAAGATGTTGATGAAAACGATGGTAGCCAGTGGGGTAATTTTCCACAGGCTTATAGCCATGTTGGATTGATGAATGCAGCGTATCGTATAGCAATGAAGTTGGACAGGCCGATATTTTTATAGTCAATAGTGAATAGTGAGTGGTGAATCGCGATTATTAATGACTATTCACCACTCACCACTCACCACTCACCACTCACCTCAATGTTTCACAAAACTATTTTCAGCCAATGTTTTTAACAGTCTGCGGGCTTCAGACGGGGTTCGCAGGTAGAATTTTGCGGCAGAAACATTACTTCCTATTTTTATGGTGACAGCATTATCTGGCAATGCTTTAAATATATCTTCATCGGTATAATCATCACCTAAAGCCATGATGAAATCGTATTTATCGCCGTCAACCATAGTTAAAGCTGCCTTGCCTTTATTGATCTCCATGTTCTTCACCTCTACTACTTTATTGCCTGGCAGCAGTTGCAGGCCCTTGTCGTTTGCGATATATTTCAGCGTATTCATCAGCTCCCCTGCCCGCAATTCGCCCAAACCTTTTTGGGCCTTGCGGTAATGCCAAACTAATGAATATGATTTTTCTTCGATAAAGGTGCCGGGTGTGCGGTCGACATAAGTTTCCATCACCTGCATAATATCATGTTTCCATTGGGCGGAAAGTCCGGGCAATTTATGCCATATAGAATGCTGTTTTTTAAACCATGCGCCATGCTCAGCTATCAGATCTATACTGCAGTCGGCAAACCATTCGCCAAGTATATCGTGTTTGCGGCCACTGATAAGTACAACATGATTGGCAGGATCTTCCGTTAATTGATCGATAATCGTATACAGATCCTCGTCTGGAACTGCCTGATCGATAACCGGTTTAAAATCTACAAGCGTGCCGTCGTAGTCCAGGAATATGATCCGTTTTTGTGTTTTGGCGTAACGGTTTATAATAGATTGCTCGGTAGCTGAACCAATATATCGCGTGAGCATAGAGCGCTGCAGTTGCTTTACCTCGTTCAGCTTATCCATAAATATTTTTACCCAATGCGACACATTGAATTTGGAAACCATTTGCCGCATTTGCACCATTCGCCTCCTTTGCTCCTCAACAGGCATATTAATGGCCTGTATGAGTGTTTGAGCAACCTCTACGGTATTATTAGGGTTAACGATAAGTGCATCTATCAGTTCTTTTGATGCCCCTGCCATTTCGCTTAAAACAAGCACACCATCATTATTTACCCTGCTGGCTACATATTCCTTACTTACCAGGTTCATTCCATCGCGCATTGGCGTCACGAGGCATACATCGGCAGTAGAATATAATGCCGATAACATTTCCAACGGCATCGACCGGTAATAATAATGGATTGGCACCCAATCCATCGTACGATATACAGAATTGATTGTACCTACCCTTTTATCGATCTGGTCGCGCAGATGCGCATATTGCGGAACGGTATCACGGGAAGGCACTACCACCATGTAAAGCGCAATTTTCTCACGGTAGTCCGGATAATGTTCTAAAACATATTCGAATACCTGTAGGCGTTGAAGAATACCTTTGCTGTAATCGAGGCGGTCGATAGTAACAATAAGTTTGGTGTTTTTAAAGCTATCATGTATGAGCTTTATATCTTTTTTTACTTCCGGATCACGGGTCAATTCTGCATACTTTTTATCGTCAATACCCATCGGGAAAGATTCTACAACTATAGACCGCTCGCCGTCTGTAATAATATTGGCTGATGATTGTATTGGCAATATCCTGGTAGAGGCATTGATAAAATGGCGTACATCGTCGAAAGTATGGAAGCCAACCAGGTCGGCCCCTAAAATCCCGTTCATTAACTCAGCACGCCAGGGTATCAGCCTGAACATTTCATAAGATGGGAAAGGTATATGCAAAAAGAAGCCAATTGAAAGATCGGGGTTTTCTTTCCTGAGCAGGCTTGGTAAAAGCATCAACTGGTAATCATGCACCCAAATAGTGTCTCCGGGTTTCGCAATATCTAATATTCTCTGTTTAAATTTGTCGTTTACCTGCTGGTAAAACTCCCAGTTCGATTCTTTATAATTAGCATAGGTAGAAGCATAATAGTGAAATACGGGCCATAGCACCTCGTTCGAAAAACCTTCGTAGTATTCTGTGATCTCTTCCTGTGATAAAAAAACAGGGAGTAAACTTTGTTCTTTTAACTGTTTGGTTATCTTCTTCTGAACCGTTTCGTCGGTTATTTCAAGCCCGGGCCATCCTATCCAAATATTATCGCTTTGTTTATAGATCGATCCTAAGCCTGTTGCTAACCCGCCTTCGCTCGGTAACAGCGTATATTCGCCATTATTTTCCTGGATCTTTACTGGGAGCCGGTTAGAAACAATTATGGTTTTAGGCATATCAAGAGTTTTTATCCTTAATAAATGCCTAATGGGTATAAGTTGTTTTAATTATTGTGCATAAAAAGCACAAAAAAAGCCGCCCCACAGCTTGGAGCGGCTTTTTCTTATCAGCAATTTTACAATTACTTAACTTGTTTGTAGAATGCGATGTGCGCTTCAGGAGTGATTTTTACCAATACTTCTTTAGTGTCGCTTTTCAGGTCAACAAAGTATGCAGTTTCGTCAGCATCCGGGTTTAATTCAGTGTTGTTTTGGATAACGATCACTTCATTAACATTGTAACCTTTGTAGTCTTCGTTAATTTCTTTCAAAGCTTTAGCAGGGATAGCTTTAGCGTCAACATCCTGGGTTAATGCAACAAACTCACCAGTCAGGTTGTAGAAAGCAGTTTTCTTAACGTTGTCAGCAATAAAGTCTGCTTTTTGGAATGAACCGTTAACAGTCCAAACTACGTTAGTAGCATCAGCAAAATCAACATTGAATTGGTTTAAAACTGTGTAAGAAACGTTAACATCAGTTTTAGCTTTTTTGGTGCCATCTGCGGCAAATACGCTAGCGCTAAACAAGGTAGCGATAGCAGCAGTTATAAATAATTTTTTCATTGTCTTAAATTTTAAATCCGCAACAAAAATACACGTCAGTTGCTAAATTTTAAAATATCAGATAACTTTTGTAATTATTTTATAAAGTTAAGGTACTTTTTTTGTTTTTCGTAAAATACCGGCGAATACTTAGTGTGTTTTTTACATTATTGCAAAGATTTTTGCCAACACTTAGTGTATTTTATACAATAAGTAAATTTCTTAACAATTTCCTTGCAATTTGATGACATAAGGCACATTGTGGTAGCAAATAATTTATAAAAGCGCTTATCTATTTCTGATAATTTGAAAACTATATATCAATGAAATTACCCGTAATATGATATAGATAATAAAACAGTAGTATTTAAAGACTAGAGTAAGTGTTGGCAATTACCGGCATTAACCATTATCGGCAAAGCCCGGATATAAAGTCATCCCGCCATCCATAAATATAGTGGTTCCGGTAATGTAATCTGCTTCGTCAGATGCCAGCCAGGCAGCAAGCTTACCAATATCTTCAGTTACACCGGGACGATTATAAGGTATTAATGTAAGCAATTTCTCTAATGCTTCGGGGGTGCTCCATGCAGCCTGGTTAATGTGTGTTTCTATAGCACCCGGACCTATGCTAACCACTCTTATCTTATGCGGAGCCAACTCTTGCGCCATGCTTTTCATCAGCATCATAACGCCGCCTTTACTTGCAGCATAATTTACGTGCCCTCCCCATGGAATTACCTCATGAACGCTGCTCATACAGATGATCTTCCCTGCTGCTTTACTTCTGTCCTGTACCACTCCCCTTCTGATAAACTCCTTAGCCGCCTCACGGGCACAAAGGAACTGGCCCGTCAGGTTGATACTGATCACTGTGTTCCACTGCTCCAGCGTCATATCTATGAACTTTGAATCACGCTGTAGTCCGGCATTATTCACCAGGATATCGACAGTACCATAGTGCTGAAACATTTCGGCAAACATAGCTTTTACTTCATCCTCCTTACTCACATCGGCATGAATGGCATAAGCATCGCCACCTGCAGCCATTATTTCGTCGACGGTAAGCTGGGCCACTTCGTGGGCATCGACATGGTTGATTACTACTTTTGCCCCGGCTTTAGCAAGCTCTAATGCTACACCTTTACCAATGCCGCTGTCGCCGCCGGTAACCAATGCCACCTGGCCTTGTAATGAGTACGAATTCATAGTATGCCTGTTTGCTATAAATATAGGAATCACAAATAAAGGATTTGGTTTTAAGGGAATATAAAGACACGATTAAGGGATTGGTGGGATTGATTCTTGTGTCAGAGCGTACTTTCACAAAAGTGCTCAAGCCCTTGTTGGCGATGTCACCTACAAGAATTATGTTCGTTATATTTCTGCTTTATAAGATTTTAGTGGTTTGTTGATGACAACATTAACAAGGCGAGATTCACGCGATTCCTTTAAAGCGAGTGCCGAGACATAGGGCAATTTAAATTATATTTATTTCAATATTCAAAAAATGACATGGAGACAAAAGATTATTATACAATTATCATTAGTGTAATCGCATTGATAGTATCAATATTTTCTAACTTTTTTCAAAAAACAAAGGAAGATAAAAGAGCTATTCGTAAAAATCTAAGTGATACATTAGAATCTGTAACTAAAATAAACATTGAAAATACTAAGCTTAGGCAAAACAATATAGAAATAACGCCTGAGAATATTGAGCTAAGAAGAAATTATAATACTCAACGACGAATACTTATTGCTCATGCGGATTATCTTATTTCAACTTATGACAAAATCGTAACTGAGATAGATTGTAATATAGTCGCGATAGCTTACTCAAATATTGGAGACCCCAACAGAGCAGAATTTTATTGGAAAAAAACAATCGAAAAATCTGTTTCACTGCCGATAAAACATATGAATCTAAGAGGTTATGCCTCGTTTTTATTTAATCAAGGAAAAATGGAATCAGGTAGAAATAAATATAGAGAAGCACTTATGATTGATCTTCCAGATACTGATAATAATCGTGATATGATTTCAGATACATATTTAATGTGGGCAAAATCAGAAAAAAGTTATAACAATGAAAATGAGGCTAATAAATTGATAGAAGATGCGTCAAGTTTTTGTTCCAGGATTGGCAATAAAGGTATACGTGCTCAAAGACAGAAACAAATTGAACACATGACAAATAAAAAAGAAATTGATGATAAAACGACATCTCAATAACTTATTAGACCTTACCTCCTTGTCATGTTTTGTCTTAAAAGTAGTTCCTACCCTACTAACCATTGTCTATTTATATCCCTAGCTTTATCGCAAATCTTCCACAATGATATTCTTCTACTGTTGCCTGGCTATATGCATTATCACCATTGGTTTGAACATACTTCTTTTGGTTGGTTATAGCAAAATTCAATTCTTAAGTGCACAACCTATTATTGAAAATGAGCCATCTGTTGCCATTATAATCCCGGTACGTGATGAAGAGGAAGACCTTGAACAAGCTCTGCAAAGCGTTTGCAATTTTGTCGTAACCGTTAAACAGGGCGGCATCTACTGGCGTGATAGTTTTTATTCGCTGGAGATGTTGAGGAATCAAAAATAATGGCAAGTGTTCACGAGCGTTCACGGCGTTGTGAGCGTGAGCAGTTAACACCTAATCTACAGCGCTTTTATATAATCCAGGAACAAATACAATGCTTTCTTTTTATCCTCAGTGAGGCTAAAATCCAGTTTGTGCATCAGGTAATCTTCCAGGTCGAAATCGTCGCGTTTAGGCAATTCCTTTAATAATTCAGGGCGATGATCAAGGCCAAACCTGAGCGATTTATTGAACTCGTCTACAAACTCCTGTGGGATTGGTTTATTAGAAATCCATGCAGCGAACATAAACGGCAAACCTGTCATTTTTTGCCATTCTTCAGCCAAGTCATATACGTATTTATATTGTTGCTTTTTGCCAAAGGTTCGGTCGCCAATTTGTACAAAAGCGGTGTGAGGATCAGTAAACTGGGCATAATCGGGGGCGTTCACGATTTGTTCAGGAGCTACCTTCCAGAAGTTCTTCATCAGCACCTTTGCCAGGTTATTCGAGCTGCGTGACTCAGGGTCAAGCTGAATGACTTTCACTTCGTGAATATCACAGTTGCTAAAAATGAACACGGAATTAACCGCGCCATTGGCACCAATGCAGTAGTCAGATACGATATGCCATTCAGGGAGATTCAATGCAGCGGCAACAGGAATTAAGCCGATGTCTGCCTTATCATCGATGAGTTTCTGGGCACAATCAGATGGCATATCAAGGCTCAAATCGATCTGATCGATTATTGAACTATGTTGTATTCCGTATATAAATGGTTTGGTATTGGTATAGCTAACAGCAGATATTCTGATCTTTTTCACAGGGTAGTTACGAATTATTTTAAATGTTGAGCATTGTTAAAATCGGCGATCTCGTATTTGTTGCCGTCCCAGGTTACTTTATAAAGCACCAGGTTTTGATGCGGAAAATTTTCCATTTCGGTAAGGGGCAAATTCTGCAACACGCAAAGCAACAACCTTAGAGCCCTGCCATGCATACAGATGAGTACCGTTTTCTCGTCAGGGTGACTCATGATCACCTTCAGTGCTTCTAGTTGCCTTGCCTTTACCTCATTCGGACTTTCGCCCCCTTCAAACTTACTATCGAGATTGCCATCCAGCCAGTCGCGCATCAGTTTCATAAATGAAGCCTTGTTCTCCGGTGTGCTTGGCTGACCTTCTAAAACGCCCCATGCCAGCTCATCTAATCCGGATAGTTTCTCATAAGGGAGCCCATCATCAATAAATGGCTGGATGCTTTGCTGTGTGCGTTTTAGTTCAGAAATATAGATCTTATCAAAGTGGATGTTTTTATACGCCTCGTGAAATAGCTGCGCCTGGCGGCGGCCTTCTTCGTTTAGATCCGTGTTGCGCCCGCGTCCTTGTACAATGCCTTGTTTGTTCAGGTCTGTTTGTCCGTGGCGAACGATATATAAAGTTTTTTCGATCATTAATGGTATGCTGCTTAGTTAATCACCGGCAGCTTATAATATTGTGGTTTTACTTCGTCAGGAAATTCAAAATCGGTGTAATCTGTCACTACATTATACAATGTATCGCGCTCAATCGGTTTCCGGCCAACCTGTTTGATCAGGTCAACCAACTGTTTGGTGCTCATGCCCGGATGTTGTTCTTCCGCACCGGCCATTGAATATATTTTTGTGGTATCGTCCAGCGTGCCGTCGATATCGTCTACTCCAAAATTCAATGATAATTGTGCCGTATTACGACTGATCATCGCCCAATAAGCCTTGATATGGTCAAAGTTATCCAGGTAAATACGTGCGATAGCATAATTGCGCAAATCCTCGATTACTGTTGTCTCTGGCACATGCGACATTTGGTTATCCTGGTTGCGGAATTTCAACGGAATAAAGGTTTGGAAGCCGCCTGTACGATCTTGTAGTTGGCGCAGACGATCCATGTGATCTACTCTATGCCAGAACTTTTCTATATGACCATAAAGCATAGTAGCGTTTGAACGCATGCCTAACTTATGCCACTCTTCATGTATCTCCAGCCATTGGTCAGCGGTACATTTATCCTTGCATATCTGATCACGGATCTCTTCATGGAATATCTCTGCCCCACCACCCGGTATTGATTCAAGACCTGCGTCTTTCATCATTTTCATACCTGTGGCATAATCAATTTTAGCTTTTTTGAAGATGTAATGGTATTCAACCGGTGTTAATGCCTTTACGTGCAGGTTAGGGCGATGGGCTTTTATTTTGCTGAATAATTCAGTATAAAAAGGCACATCGTATTGAGGTAAAACCCCTCCTACTATGTGTACCTCGGTCACCGGCTCAGTATCGTATTTTTTTACGATATTGAGCATATCTTCCATGGTATACTCCCAACCTTCAGAGCGTTGCTTGATCAGTCTTGAATAAGAGCAAAACTTGCAATCATAAACACAAAGATTGGTAGGTTCGATATGAAAATTGCGGTTGAAATAGGTATTATCACCATGCTTCTTATCACGGATATAATTAGCCAGCACGCCTAAATATCCCAACTCTCCTTTTTCGTACAGCAAAACGCCTTCGTCAAACGTGATGCGCTCCCCATCCAATACCTTTTGTGCAATGTGCTTTAAATCAGCAGAAAGATCAGGATCCTGCAATAATAAGCGTAAATTATTTCCGGCTTCCATTAAAAAAACTTTGCTGCAAAAGTAGCAAATGTTAATGTAATGAGCGTGTAAACATTAATTTACTGGTCATAAAACTTTAAGTTTGCCTTTATGAAAATCGAGACTATAGCTATCCATGCAGGTAATCATAATGACGAATCATCCAAAGCGGTAATTCAACCTATCACTATGTCGACCACATTTGTTCGTGAGGCAGATGGCTCATTTCCTGCGGGATATATTTATAGCCGTTCAAGCAACCCAAACCGCGCTGCACTAGAGAATGTACTGGCTAAACTGGAAGGCGGTGTTGATGCTGCAGCATTTTCTTCTGGCAATGCTGCAGGTATGTCGGTTTTTCAAACCTTGAAACCGGGTACACATATTATCGGTCCTGATGATATGTATCATGGTTTACGCAACCAGATCAAAAATCTTTTTGCTGATATACTGGAGTTCGATTTTGTCGACATTAATGATCCGACGGTTTTGGAATCATACATTAAACCCAATACAGGATTGATCTGGGTAGAAACACCGTCGAACCCCTTATTAAAGATAACTGACATAAAAGCGATAATTGCAACTGCACGTAAGCATAACATAAAGGTGGTATGCGATAACACCTTCGCCACTCCTATCGGGCAACAGCCTTTAACTTTGGGTGCTGATATAGCAATGCATTCTTCTACCAAATATTTTGGTGGTCACAGCGATTTAATGGGCGGCGCTTTAATTACAGCCGAGAAAAGTGACTGGTGGACAAAGATCCGCCAGGTGCAGGAAATGGGCGGCGCTATCCCCTCACCTATGGATTGCTACTATTTAACCCGGAGTATTAAAACGCTGCCATACCGGGTTAAAGGCCATGTACATAATGCTCAATTATTGGCTGAATACCTGGAAAACCATCCTAGGATTGAGCGGGTAATGTATCCGGGGCTACTATCACACCCACAATATGCGACTGCAAGAGCACAAATGCTCAATTTCGGTGGCATGCTGTCATTTTGTGTAAAAGGTGGTTCTGATGAAGCCCGTAAAGTAATCAACAAACTCAAAATATTTACCCAGGCCACCAGTTTGGGCGGAGTTGAAAGTTTGATAGAACACCGTGCATCAGTAGAAGGTCCCGATACCAAAACACCGCATAATTTGTTGCGTGTCTCAGTTGGACTTGAGCATATTGATGACTTAATAGCTGATCTAACCCAAGCCCTCGATTAAGGGAAAAGCTAAAAGGCCACTACTTGGTTGTGACCTTTACCTTTCGGCTTTATGCTTTCGCCTCTTCTTCTACAGTTTTACTGAAATACTGCATAGGCTCTTTACCATGTGCTCTTCTCAAAATACCGATCTGGCCAATATGATATGACTGATGATCGTTAATAAAGGCCCACAGACCTGCGACCGTGTTATCAAAAGGCGTAACTGGGTGTTTGCCTTCCATAACAGCATTTAATGCTTCTTCCGGAAGGTTGGCAAGGCCTTCACGAATTGCAACTGATGTCTCGTTCCACTTATTCCTGATCTGCTCAATAGTCGGAAATTCGCCTTTAGGCATTTTTCTTTCCTCCTCGGTTGAACCCTGTACAGTTAGAAAATGGCCCGTCCATGGAATTTCCACTTGGGTGCCACCGATACGAACCAGGCTTCGCTGTGCCCATAAGAGATGCCCGGCCAGCCATTTAATACTATTAAGTGGTTCCACAATGCATTTATTGGCCTCCTCGTCGTTTATATTATCGATGACATTATTGAACAATACATCATGCAGATCGTACTGTGCTAAAAGTTGATTTTTTGTTGACATAAGTTTTTTTATTCAAAATTAAATGCAAAACGCACCGGCAATGAGGTGTAAATCGGCCAATTTAAGTGTCATTTGCGCCAAGTTTAAGTTGAAGGACGAAAGGTAAAAGCAGAAAGGTTTGTCTGGCGACCTTCAGTTTTAGCTAAAAAATAAAATTTAATTTGGAGATATAGCCATTTATAAGCTATGTTTGCAACATTATTTGGTAGAAATACCGTCGATCATTACCTCTTCAAACAGGTTTTGATTTATAAAGAAGCGGCGAAGAGATCAGGCTCAGAGACCCGCTGGCAACCCTCCAAGGTGGAGAAGGTGCCAAATCCTGGCCCGGAGAATGGATCTCCGGGAGATATAAATTAATAACCATGAAAAAATTAAGTAAAACCTCACTCCAGCAATCTCTTTGTTCCCCAGGGAACCAATTGTCAATTTCTTACAGCTATTCCAAAGGCTGCATGTGTATGTGTTACTGTTGTTAATCCGTACGCCGGGTTTATCCAATTCATGCGTATTCAACAACGGTAAAGTATCTTCTTTACCCAAAACCAAAAACTAAGAGTTACTACGAACAAGAACTTACTAACACATTAAATTTTACTACTATGTCAACATTAAAATTTGAAACACTGCAACTGCACGCCGGACAAGAAGCTGATCCGACAACGGGCTCAAGGGCCGTGCCTATTTATCAAACAACCTCATTTGTTTTTAAAAGCGCTGAGCATGGTGCCAACCTATTCGCTTTAAAAGAATTTGGCAACATCTACACCCGTATCATGAATCCAACTACTGACGTGTTTGAAAAACGCGTCGCAGCATTGGAAGGCGGTGTAGCTGCTTTAGCAACCGCATCTGGACAAGCGGCACAGTTCCTGGCTCTGCACAACATTTTGCAGGTCGGAGAGAATTTTGTTACCTCACCCTACTTGTATGGAGGCACTTACAATCAATTCAAAGTATCGTTTAAGCGATTGGGCATCGATGCCCGGTTTGCTGAAGATGATAGTGCTGAGGCTATTGAAAAGCACATTGACGACAAAACCAAAGCCATTTATGTAGAAACCTTGGGTAACCCGGAGTTCAACATCCCTGACTTTGAAAAGGTTGCCGCATTAGCTAAAAAGCATGATCTGCCGCTGATCGTAGATAATACATTCGGTGCAGCTGGTTACTTATTCCGTCCGCTGGAGCATGGTGCGCATGTTGTTGTACAATCAGCTACTAAATGGATCGGAGGACACGGCACCAGTATTGGCGGTGTGATTGTAGACGGAGGCAATTACAACTGGGGCAATGGTAAATTCCCACAATTTAGCGAACCATCTGAAGGGTATCATGGATTAGTATTCTCGGATGTATTTGGCGTAGGCGGACCGTTTGGCAATATACAGTTCATCATTCGTGCACGCGTTGAGGGTCTGCGTGATTTTGGCCCGGCCTCGTCACCATTTAATTCATTCTTGTTTATACAAGGCCTGGAAACGCTTTCATTGCGCGTACAACGCCATGTTGATAATGCATTAGAACTGGCCAAATGGCTGGAGGCACATCCGCAGGTAGCAAAAGTGAATTATCCGGGATTGGAATCATCACGTTATCACACCCTGGCCAAAAAGTATTTAAAGAATGGCTACGGCGCGGTTTTATCGTTCGAGGTAAAAGGCAGTAAAGAGTTAGCCGGTAAGCTGATCGATAATTTACAACTAGTTAGCCACCTTGCTAATCTGGGTGATGCTAAAACACTGATCATACAGCCATCAGCAACCACACATCAGCAGCTTTCTGATGAAGAACAATTAGCGGCCGGTGTTACGCCAAACTCGTTGCGCGTTGCCGTTGGTATTGAACATATTGATGATATAAAAGCGGATTTTGAACAGGCATTCGCCAAAATTAAGCAGGGCGAAGCTGAATACAGCCTGAATTAAATGCAGGCCTTATAACGTTTTTTAGTTTTTTAAGTGATATAAAAGTTATTTCGGAATGTGGCTGATCAGTTCAGCCACATCCGCGGTAGCGAATAAACAGAATGAGCAGACAGACTTATACACACCCGCAAACATTTAAGCTCGAATCGGGCAAGAAGTTAGAGGGACTTGAAATTGGTTTCCATACGTATGGAAGATTGAATAAAGAGCGGGACAACGTGGTATGGGTATGCCATGCTCTCACCGCAAATTCCGACGTTTTCGACTGGTGGAAAGGATTGTTTGGAGCAAACGATTACTTTAACCCGGAAGAATACTTTATTGTATGCGCCAATATCCTGGGCTCACACTATGGTACGACCAATCCGTTGAGTGAAAACCCGGTAACAGGTCAGCCGTATTATCTGTCTTTCCCCGATATTACCGTTCGCGATATGGTGAATGCTCATCGTTTATTAGCTGACCATCTTGGAATAAATGATATCAAAATTCTACTTGGAGGCTCATTAGGTGGCCAGCAGTCTTTGGAATGGTCGATCATCGAACCAAACCGAATCAAGAATGTGATCCTGATTGCTACCAATGCACGCCATTCGCCATGGGGCATTGCGTTCAATGAATCGCAACGTTTGGCTATTGCAGCGGATAGAAGTTTTTATGCCAATAAGCCCGACGGCGGTTCAAAAGGATTGAAAGCTGCGCGCAGTATTGCTCTGCTCTCCTATCGTAGCTACAAAGCCTATTCCATTACGCAACAAGAGGACAACGACAAAAAGACGGATGATTTCAAAGCATCATCCTACCAAAATTACCAGGGCGAAAAGCTGGTGAAACGTTACAACGCTTATAGCTATTGGTATCTGACTAAGGTAATGGATTCTCACAATGTCGGTCGCGGCAGGCATGGCGTAGATAAAGCGTTAAGCCTAATCAAAGCTAAAACATTGGTGATAGGCATCAAATCGGACGTATTGTTCCCTGTTGAGGAGCAGCAATACCTTTTCAATCACATACCTAAAGCAGCCTTTGCTGAATTTGATTCATTTTATGGGCACGACGGCTTTTTGATAGAAACAGAGGTATTAACCAATATCATCACTTCATTTTTTAAAACAGACGTTAAAGGAAAAATTATAGAACTGCAACAATCCGCATAATGAGTAAAAAGTTAACTATCGGTCTTTTTGGCTTTGGCGTAGTAGGCCAGGGTCTGCATGATATTATCAAGACCAAAAATCTGAACATTGAAATTGTTAAAATTTGTATAAAGGATGGAAGCAAACAACGTAGCCTTCCATCCCATTTATTTACTACTGACAAAGACGAACTGCTGGACAATCCTGAGATCAATACGATTGTCGAGTTGATCAACGAGACTGAGCCTGCCTTCGAAATCGTTTCAAAAGCCCTGAAAACAGGCAAGAACGTAGTTTCGGCCAGTAAAAAAATGATCGCCACACATTTAGCCGAATTGATCGACCTGCAGCATCAATATGGCACTTCGTTGCTGTATGAAGGTGCTGTTTGTGGTAGTATCCCGATCATCCGTAACCTGGAAGAGTATTATGATAATGAATTGCTGCACTCTATTTGTGGTATTTTCAACGGATCATCTAACTACATTCTTTCAAAAGGTTTTATTGAGGGGCTTGATTACGCATCGGCTTTAAAACAGGCCCAAGACCTCGGTTTTGCTGAAACCGATCCAACTATGGATGTTGGTGGTTATGATGCTAAGTTTAAATTGGTGATAGCCGCCGCACATGCTTATGGCGTAGTGGTAAAGCCTGAAGAAGTATTCAATATCGGTATACAAACGCTTTCAGCTTATGATCTGCAATATGCACGCGAAAAGAACTTAAAGATAAAACTGGTTCCGGTAGCTAAAGAACTGGATGATAAGCATGTGGCATTATTTGTTCTGCCAAAATTTGTTACTGAAAGCGAGTTCCTATATAATGTAGAATACGAATACAATGGCGTTATCGTACAAGCTGCTTTTGCCGATCAGCAATTCTTCTTTGGTAAAGGGGCTGGCGGTCACCCAACTGGTTCGGCTGTGTTGTCGGATATAGCAGCCTTGCGTTACGATTATCAGTATGAATACAAAAAGGCTAAGTCTAAGAAAGACTTAAACTTTACCAATGATATCGAGATTAATATCTATTTACGTTATGAAGACGACGACCTGGTAGAAGCTTTGGGCTTTGAATACATTCATGAACGCTATCTGTCAGGCAATTATAAATTTGTTATCGGAAAGATCAATCTGCAAAAACTGATCGATAATCAACATCGTATATTGAACGAAAGGGCTTTCATAGCCTTTGCCGATCAGCTAAAAGGGGTCAGTTTAGCCCCGGCAAGAAAACAAGCAGAAGAAGTGTTGCAATAGACATTTCACTGTTTATGAAAAAAGGCTCCCAATCGGGAGCCTTTTTCGTATGTATGTGTTTAATTAAGGGCTGTGTTATATGGCTCTGTCGATATCCCATTGTTCCAGGTAATCGGCCACGCGGCGCAGGAATGATCCGCCCAAAGCGCCATCTACCACACGATGATCGTAAGACAACGACAGGAACATCATATGCCTGATTGCAATCATGTCCCCCTGCTTGGTTTCAATCACAGCCGGTTTCTTTTTGATAGCGCCGATAGCCAGTATGGCTACCTGTGGTTGATTGATGATCGGCGTACCCATCACATTACCAAATGAGCCGACGTTGGTGATGGTAAACGTTCCGTCTTTTACATCATCTGGCTGCAGTTTATTGTTGCGAGCACGATTAGCCAGGTCATTTACTGATTTGGTTAATCCTACCAGGTTCAGTTTATCTGCATTTTTTATAACCGGAACAATCAGATTGCCACTAGGCAAAGCAGTTGCCATGCCAATGTTTACGGCTGCTTTTTTGATGATCTGGTAACCATTTACAGATACATTGATCATCGGCATATCTTTTATTGCCCTTACAACCGCTTCAATAAATATCGGTGTAAAGGTGATCTTCTCTCCTTCTTTTTTCTCGAAAGCACTTTTGACCTTTTCGCGCCATAATACAAGGTTGGTCACATCTGCTTCTACAAATGAAGTAACATGCGGTGAGGTATGCTTGCTCGTTACCATATGATCGGCAATCAGCCTGCGCATCCTGTCCATTTCGATGATCTCATCCCGCCCAGAAGCTGAAGCTGTTTGAACAGCAACAGATTTTTCCTCAAATATTGGTTCCGGCTCAGGTGCCTTATAAGCAGGCGCTTCAACTTTTGGTTGATGCGCTTCATGAACTGGTGGCGTATATGAACTTTCTTGTGGCTCAGCTTTTTTATCTATGGACGCTGGGTTTTGAAGGTAATTCAACAGGTCATCTTTTGTTAAACGACCTTCTGCACCTGTACCTGGTATTTTGTCCAACTCTTCTGTACTAATACCTTCCTGCGCAGCAATATTTTTAACCAGCGGCGAATAGAACCTTCCAGAACCTTTGCTTTCTTCAGCTTCTTTGGTTTCCAGTTGATCCAACCCGGGTATGGATTCAGATATTACCGGCTCGTCAGCTGCTTCTTCAGGTATGTTGATCTCTTGTGGTTCGGCGGCAGCAGCAGGAGCTGCTTCTGCTTCGTCACCACCTTCAGTTTCTATAATAGCAATCACCGCGCCTACTTGCACCACCTCGTTTTCACTGCAAAGTTGTTGTATCAGTTTCCCTGAAACCGGGGAAGGAACCTCAGAATCCACCTTATCAGTGGCAATTTCCATTACCGCCTCATCTGCTTCAATATAATCGCCTGTGTTTTTATTCCATTTGATTATCGTAGCTTCAGCAACGCTTTCGCCCATTTTTGGCAGTAACAGTTGATATCTGGCCATATAGTTCTATATAATGTTGGTCAAAATTAGTTATTAGTTTTTAAATTCCTCAAGCAATAAGTGTAGCATATTTAAAGCCGCAATTGCCGTTCTTTCTATATTTTGTATGCGCTTATTGCCAAACTGGAACTTTCTTGTAATCGTCTTTTGTGCATTAGCCACTCCTATCCAAACAGTTCCAACTGGTTTTTCAGGTGTCCCTCCATCTGGACCTGCTATGCCCGTTACAGCAACAGCATAATCCGATTTAAAGTTAAGCAAAGCCCCTTGTACCATTTCAGTTACCGTCTCCTGGCTCACTGCGCCATATTGCCACAACGTCTCGTTTTTCACTCCAAGGATGCTTTCTTTCAGCTCATAAGAGTAAGAAACTGCACCGCCAAAAAACACTTTTGATGAACCCGCATGCTGGGTGATCAAATGCGCAATATATCCACCGGTGCAACTTTCTGCAGTTGATAAGGTAAGCCCTTTTTCGGCCATATAATTTAGTATAGCCTTTTCAAGGGCAATATCTTCCTGTGCTACTACTGATCTTCCAACGCGTTCAACGAGTCTTTTAGCAAATAATTCAACTTCATTTTTTAACAACGTCTCATCCTCACCGTACCCGCTTAAACGCAAACGCACCTGTCCAAGTTTGGGTAAGTACGCTAATTTTATATAAGATGGCAGATCATTCTCAATATCAGCTATTTTCTCCGCCAGGTATGATTCACCTTCACCGGCCGTCAGAATAGTTTTATGAATGATAAAAGGAAGATTGAAAGTAGCCTTAAGTTTTGGTATTACCGCTTCTTCCATTAAATACATCATCTCGTGCGGAACTCCAGGCATCGACATATATATTTTGCCATCATGGTTGAACCACATTCCCGGGGCTGTGCCGTTTGCGTTCAATATCACTTCACAGTTTTCGGGCACAAGAGCCTGTTGCCTGTTTACATCCAGCAAAGTTTCTGATGCTCCGCGTAACCGCCTGAAAATATTTTCTACGTTTTGCAGGGACTCTTTATTCTCAATCAATCCGACGCCAAAATATTCAGCTAATGTTTTCTTGGTGATATCATCTTTTGTTGGGCCGAGGCCTCCGGTTATAAGGATTATATCTGCGCGTTGATGGGCTTCAGCGAGAGCATTGAGAATATGTTGTCTATCATCTGATACAGATGATATTTGTTTTACCCGGACACCTATCGCATTCAATTTCTGTGCAATAAATGCTGAGTTTGTATCGACGATCTGTCCTATTAATATCTCATCGCCGATGGTAATTATTTCAGCTAACATCCCGCAAAGTAACTAATTTTATTGGTTAGGATTGTAATACTGATTGCTGGTATAATCGCTTCGCTTGGTCAGCTTCAAATCCTGTAAAATTGTTGCCTTCACACGGAGAGTCACGTTGTATGATTTGTAGTACCCGAAAGGCAGCCATTGCATGGACAGATCCCAGCAATGCAAGTCGCGGTAAATACCGAAGGACGTAGCACTACTTAGTTTGCTTGCCCTTAAGTCGTAGTTCGTCGTATATTGTATTTTCCATTTGGGGGTAACACTCAAATCACCACTTATCTGCACCGTATTGGCGACATAGGTAGACGTGTATGAGTTGTTATAACTGAAACTATAATTCACGGATAAGTTCCATGGTACGTTAAAATCCACATAAGCAGTTGGATCACTATTCAGCAACGCCAGTTTCGCAGCCTGTTCCGGGTTCATATTCTGTAATGTCCCGGGCTGTGGTGTTTGGGCATTCTGAGGCTTAAATACAGCTGGGTTCAAGCTGGCACTTGCAGATACACTAAACGAGGTTAAAGTAGGGAAATTCCCATTTTGGAAAGTATATTTATTAACCGGCACCTTGTACCTGATAATTGCATTATTCCCAATGGAGTCGCGCACCTGCGTTACGTAAGGGTCCAGGGTGCCATTAATGGATATGTTCAATTTTTGCTTAAACAGCGCAGTGTGTCCCGAAAATTGGATAGCTGAAAGCTTGAATGAGTCGGCAGCAAAATTGTAAAAAGTAGAAATATTAAAGCCCTCGAGTATTTTTATTTTCCTGTCAGTCCCAGACGTATCCGTTGCTTTGGCCCGCATTTTTGCTTCGATGTTATTGTCAATCGTCAGGCCTAACCCTGCGGTTCTGCCCGCCGTGGGTCCTCCGTACACCGCATTCTGAAATATGGAATATTTTTGATAACTGATCGGATAAGGTATGGTGGCTGAACTGATTGCATATTGATAATAACCAAAGGACGGATCAGAAAAGTCCGGGTGATAGCTAAAGCTTAGCGAAGGTGTGGCCACATATCTTATAGCCATCAAATTACTGTTTTTGAAGCTAAGAGTACTGTATATCTTGGTGGATAATGAAGCTCCCAGGTTGTACTGCCCTGCCCTTTTAAAACCGCTAAGTGTATCAAAAACAAGTGAATCCCGGCCAGGAACACTACCTCTTGCAAAATGCTCCTTATAATGTTGCAAATACCACCACTCCTGATAGTTTACGTTAGCGCTGAACTGGAAGTATTTGAACAAATTTTGGTTAAAGCTAATAGGAACATTGTGTTGAAAGCCGTTTTGAAAACGTTTTTTTAGCGTCTCGCTCTTAAAAAGTTCGGCCTCTGGCACGGCAGTTACTTTGTTGGTTCCTTGCAAACTGTATCCAACTGATATCTTTTGATACCATTTTTGTGTCCCTACCCTCTCTTTAGAATCAAACGGGCTGATTGTAGCCATGTTGAAGTTGAATGTCGGGAATTCCAGCGTCACCGTTTTATTAACCAGGTCCTGGCTCTGCGACAGGTTGGCTGTGAAATTGAATGGCGTACCGGCCCAGGTTTTACCGTAAGCGATACTTGAACGCAGCGAACTTGAAGTCAGGTTGTTCAGGTTGTATCCTTCTGTAGCCGGGTTATGCTGGAAGAATCCCGATGTACCGGCATTAACCGATGCACTAAAGGTAGTGCCCGGATGCGCATTGGAGTTCTGGCTGTGCGACCAGTCGATATGAAAGTCCTTATTTGCAGGATCGCCAGGCAAACCGTAATTGGTAGAACTATAACTTAATGACAATGTACCTGAGTACTTATAACGACTTAAATACCTGGCAGAGGTATTCACTTCGTAAGATCCCTTAGAGTAAAGGGTTCCCGTATTAGTCAAGTCGATATAGTCATTCAGGGCTAGATAATAACCAAAGTTCCTTAAATAAAAACCTAATTTCTGATCCTCACCAAATGTTGGAATAATAACACCTGATGATTTTGAATCAGGTTTTGGAAAAAACCCGAATGGTATGGCTAGTGGCAAAGGGATGCCTTCGATCTCGAGGAAGGCCGGACCTGATATGATCCTGTTCTTCTCTCCTATGCCTTTTGTGATCACAATACCGAAATGCGTTTCAGGATAAGGAAGGCTACATGTACTAAAAATAATATTGCGATACGCAGCTTCTGTTTCGTTTAATCTCTTTACCTGGCCGCCTGTTATAAAATTGCCGTCCTGCTCTGAGGATGCATTATATATCTTACCCTTTTTTGTCTCGTAATGAAAATATAGAGAATCGGAAGTGACTGGCTTGTCTTTTCCCTGCTTAAAGATCGGTCTCCCGATATACCTGTGGGTAAGAGGATCAATCTGGCCGCTGGAAAATATGAGCTTATTTTTTTGATCCACTCTTATATAGTCAGCATCTAATTCAAAATCCTCATTGATCACACGTGCCCTGCCATATAGATACAATATCTGATGTGTATCATCATATCTTGTAGAATCCTCAGCATGTGCTGTAACAATTGACTTCAATCCACCGTTCTTTTTAGTGGTATCGTTTTTGGCTGCCGGTGCTTTTGCGCCTTTAGGTTGCTTGTTGTTTCTGAGGAGCTTTCTATCACGCACAGAATCCAACTTAATAATAGTATCCGTAACCGGTTTGTAGCTTCTAAAATTGCTAACCTTTTCAGATGCTATTACGTTTACCGTTGAAATAATTACAAGCAGAAAAAACAGGCTTACGAATTTCAAAATTGAATATGAATAGTATTTTTGCAGGTATAGTTAACAGCGCTCAAAAATAATGAAACCATCAGATTATTCGTTATGAATTGTAATGAATAATCTGGCAGCACCGTTACCGTTAAAAAAACAAATAATATTGATGAAAAATAAGGCATTGAAAAGATTGATTTACAGTTTATTGGCAGTTCTAATTTCGCTACCTCTATTCTCCTTTAGATCAGTTACTCACATAAAAAACAACCCCATTGATAGTTCATTTAAACTCAAGACTATCATTGTTGATGCAGGCCACGGTGTGCGTCCTCCTGGTGCGGTAGGACACTTTTCGCCAGGTGCATCTGGTTCGTATTCCAATGAGAGAGATGTAACGCTTGCTATTGCTAAAAAATTGCAGATTGCGGTAGAAAAAGAGCTTACAGGCGTGAAAGCGGTGTTAACCCGTAAAACAGAAGAAGATGTTTCGTGGCAACACCGTGCCGATATTGCCAATGAAAATAAAGGTGATCTATTTATCTCGCTGCACTGTAATTCACTTGCCCCAAGACGGATAAGAGAAGTGGTTGGCCATAAACACCACAAACCTGTTTACCGAACTGTTGAGGTCCCTGACCGTTCAGGGAAAGGTGTATTGTTACTGGTATATGGAACGTGGCGCACTAAGGAAGAAGAAAACGCGATAAAGAACAACCAGATAGAAGGTGATTCGGACATGAACCAAACCAGCGCTGATATTAACGACCCGCTGACCATGATCCTGATCAACGACTATAAAACTAAGTTCCGTAAACAAAGCATCCACCTTGCTAACCTCATAAACGGCGAATTTATTGAAGACGGCAGACGAAGCGAAGGTATCCGCGAACAAGGAGTTTTAGTATTATGCCATAGTGCGATGCCTGCCGTATTAGTGGAAACAGGGTATATCAACAATCCGGATGACGAAGCGTTCCTGAACTCAGAAGCAGGACAGAATGAAGTGGTTGATGCTATTATACGCGCCCTAAAAACTTACAGGGACGGA
>Ga0310811_10000962_pt1 | contig 36976 bp, 38 predicted proteins | sample YCmetagenome_FD_207642 | JGI IMG/M metagenome (GOLD analysis project Ga0310811, IMG submission 207642) | Soil microbial communities from experimental microcosm in Duke University, North Carolina, United States - YC | ecosystem: Engineered > Artificial ecosystem > Soil microcosm > Unclassified ... | reverse complement strand
ACGGCGACCACCTCATCGACGCCGTCAGCGCCACCACCCTCGAGGCGAGGCTCCTCGGTGTACGTCGCGGCAGCCCCCTGCTACGCCAGCGCTGGCTGGCGTCCTCGCCCACCGGCCAGCCGCTGGCGTGGTCCGAGGACAGCTACCGTCACGACGCGGTGATCATCAGCGTTCGCAACTCCATGTCCGCCAACACCCTGGCGCGCCTGTCGGGGAGGGACACGGCGAGCGGGAGTCCGGCGCGGGGGTAGCCGGTGGATGCGGCGCGGGGAGAGGCGGACGGCGAGGTGTCCGGCCGTCCGGCGGCCCTCCGGACGTGATTTTCCCGGCCCGGACCCGCGATCGCGCAGGTCCGGGCCGAGGCGGGATGGCGCAGCGCGACGGGGGGGAAGTGGGATCGCCGCGCTGCGCCAGTACTCAGTCGTCCGACCGGCCCAAAAGGTTGCCGGGGAGTTTCAGTGGACTGCCTGGTGGCTCGGCGGCCGCGTCGTACACCGCGCGAAAGTACCTCGCCGGTACGGACGGCTGGGACACCGTGCTCTGACATGTCGGAATTCCCGGCTCTGCCGCCCGCCGTTCACCAGTGAATCAGCGGTCGACGGAGGCGGATTCACAGGTTGGCTTGCTAGAGTTCCATGCTCATGGCAGCGACCGCGCTCGGCGCGACGGACAACGCCGCGCGCCAGGCGTTCGACGCGTTCTTCACCAGCCATCACCGCGAATTCGGCCGGCTGGCCTACCTGCTGTCCGGCGACCAGGACGCGGCCGAGGACATCACGGCCGAGGCCTTCGCGCAGGCCTGGGGGTGCTGGGAGCAGGTCTCGCGCGCCGACTCGCCGCCGGCGTACGTGCGGCGGATCGTGGTGAACCTCGCCGCGGACCGGATCCGCGGCCTGGCCAGGGAGCGTAAGGGCCGCCGGCTGCTCGGCGCGACCTGGAGTGAGCGCACGCACGGCCCGGACATGGCCGTGGTGGCCGACGTGCGGGCGGCGCTGCGGCGGCTGCCGGAGCGGAAACGCGCCTGCGTCGTGCTGCGTCATTACTACGGGCTGAGCGAGCAGGAGACGGCCCGCACGCTCGGGATAACGGTGGGCACGGTCAAGAGCCAGACCTCGCGGGGGGTGGCCGAGTTGGCCGCGATGCTGGGAATCGGCACGGACGGGACGACGAAGGAGAGGAGGCGGCGGGGTCGTGGCTGAGCGCGGCGAGCGGGATCCGAACCGGAATCCGAACTGGAATCCGAACCGGGATCCGAACCGGGATCGGAACCGGAATCCGAACTGGGATCGGAGCGGTGATCGGGATCGAGAGCGGCAGGGCGGCGACCAGGAGTTCTGGCTCGGCGAGATGCTGGAGGCCGCCGCCGACGAGTACGAGCCGGACGCCGACCGGCTCAAGGCGCTGGTGGCCGCGCGGATCGCGCAGCAGAGCGACGAGAGCGAGGCCCGGACCACGCGGCGCACGCGCGCCCGCGGCGGCGCATCACGCCGCCGCGGGCTCGGCCTGCCGGGGCGGCTCGGCCTGGCCGGGATTCCGGCGGGCGTGGCGCTGGCCACGGTCGGTGCCGTGGCCGCTTTAGCGGTGGGCGCGACGGCCACGATCGCCGTCACGTCCTCGAACGGCCGTCACTCGGTGACCGTCGCCGCACCGACGTCCAGTCCGAACCCGGGCGGCTCGGCGACGCAGGGCTCGGGGCCGAGCGAGGGCGCGAGTCCGGCGGCGACCACCGAGGCAACCCGTCGGGCGACGACCGCATCCTCCAGCGCCACGAGCAGCGGGTCGCCCGAGATCTCAGCCACATCCGCTCTGGTCGCCGGGGTGTCCTCGATCGGCCAGGCGAGCAACGCCAACTGGTCGGAGCTGGACCTCTCGGTGACGATCAAGCAGCCGCTCACCGCGATGCACGTGACCGTGAAGGTCTCGAAGTGCAGCGGCCTGTCGAGCACCGGATCGTGGAACTCGGGCGCGAGCGGCGAGTTCACCGAGGTGACGGCCACGGGCTCGGGCGGCTCGATCACGTACGAGTTCGAGCTGGCCAAGGGCGAAACGGCCACACCGGGCACGCTTACGTTCGCGGTGCAGTTCAACCACGCGACCAGCGGATGGAAGGCGCAGGACGACTCGTTCTACGTCTCGGCCCGCACCTCGACCTCGACGAGCGCGTCCGGCGTCGGTGGAGCGTACTGAAGCAGGCCGATCACGACCTGAAGTAAGCCGATTACGCCGCGACCGACGCGATCTCGCGGCGCGGTCGCCGTGCCAGGCGAGCGAGGGGTCTCGCGAGCTGCGCTTGGTTTACGTGTGCCGCGACTGACGCGATCTCGCGGCGCGGTCGCCGTGCCAGGCGAGCGAGGGGTCTCGCGAGCTGAGCCTGGTTTACGTGTGCTATGCCGCGACCGACGCGACCTCGATGCCGGCCGTGTCCAGCGCCAGTTTTATCCGGTGCCGCAGCTCGCGGGTCACCTCGAAGTTCTTCTGCGGCGCCGTCCTGGCCTGCACCCGGATCACCACCGCGCCGCCGTCCAGGTTCTCGATGCCGAGGACCTGCGGCGGCTGCTCGTCCAGGAACTTCGGCCGCCAGTCCTTGTCGGCGTACATCTCCTCCGCCATCACGGACAGCACCTCCTGCACCCGGCCGAGATCCGCGCCGTAGCCCACCGGCACGTCCACCACCGCTCGTCCCCAGCCCTGCGACTTGTTGCCGACCCGGGCGATCGAGCCGTTGCGCACGTACCAGATCTGGCCGTCCGCGTCGCGCAGCTTGGTCACCCGCAGGCCCACCTCGATCACGGTGCCGCTGGCCAGGCCGGTGTCGATCACGTCGCCGACGCCGTACTGGTCCTCGAAGATCATCGTGATCCCGGCCAGGAAGTCGGTGATCACGTCCTTGGCGCCGAGGCCGACCGCGACGCCCACCGCGGAGACCGAGGCCAGCAGTGGGGTGATCGAGATCTGCAGCACCGAGATGATCATCAGCGTGCCGACGGAGAAGATCACCGTCGAGCTGACCGACCTGAGCACCGAGCCGATCGCCTGGGTGCGCTGCCTGGCCCGTTCGGTCGCGACCAGGCCCGAGCCCTCCAGCATCCGGCCGGCCCGGCTCTCCGCCACCTGCGCGGCGTGCCGCACCACCTTGTTGATGGTGCGCGCGATGAACTTGCGCAGCAGCACGCACACCAGGATGATGCCGATGATCTTCAGGCCGTTGTTCAGCAGCAGCGAACCGTGCGAGTCGACCCAGGTCTTCACGTCTTGCGTGGTCACGGCCGTGGTGGTGACCGTGGGCGTGGGTGTGCTGGTGGCAGCGGCGGCTATCGCGGACACGGGTCGGTGAATCCTCTCGCTCGGACGTCCGACAATTTAGCGGATCCGGATGAGCGGGTTCGGCGCCCGGCCACCGGCGCCCGAAGCACTCGACCAGTGCCCGGCGGCCAGCGACCGCCCCCACCGGCGCGTTCCACCGACCCGTCGGCCGATGGCCGCCCGCCGGTCCCCCCTTGTTCGGCCCGAGGTGGCCGACGCCGGGAATGATCCGGTTCGGGCACCGGCGGGAACGGATCGGCGTACCCGGACGTTGACTACCGTTGACCACACTTCGGCCGCGAGACGAGCCTGCGAGCAGGCTCGCGGCGTGCGCCGGAGTGAAAACGCAGTGGCGCGGGAACAACTCCGACAGCCACACTAGGTTGTGTGCGGTCGCCGCAGGCGGCCGCGCAGATGATGCCCCGCGAGGGGCGACGCGGTCGGGTGTGTGATTGCCAGCCCGGGCAGGGTCCCCAGGGACCCGGATCGGCCAGGCAAACCCGGCGCGCGGCGGAGGGGCCATGGTTCCGTCATGGCCGTACCGCCCGCGGGTTCGACGTAGACGGACACCGGCGTCGTCGGTCGAGGGGTACCCGGAGTCCGGTGCGAGCCACGTGCCGGGCGCTGACGAAGGAGCCTCCGTTGCCCCATTCGCTGGTCCTCAACGCATCCTACGAACCGCTGTGCGTCGTTCCGCAACGCCGCGCCGTGGTCCTCGTCCTCAACCAGAAGGCCGTCACGCTCGAAGGCACGGGCGCCAGCCTGCACGCCGCGGGAGCGCGCGGAGTCGGCTGGGAAGTGCCGGCCCCCTCCGTGGTCAAGCTCACCCGGTACGTCCGCGTCCCGATGCGCCGCGGGGTCCCGCTGACCCGCCGGGCGATCTTCGCCCGCGACGGCGGCCGCTGCGTGTACTGCGACGCGCCCGCCACCAGCGTGGACCATGTCTTCCCGCGCTCGCGCGGGGGCCAGCATGCATGGGAGAACGTCGTGTCCTCCTGCCGGCGCTGCAACCACGTCAAGGCCGACCGCCTGCTGGGCGATCTCGGCTGGCGGATGAAGCGGCCGCCGGTACAACCGAACGGATCGGCCTGGCGAATCCTCTCGTCGGGTCGTACAGATCAACGCTGGCTGCCGTACCTGCGCGGATACGGCGCCGACGTGGATCTTCTGCCGTTCGAGGCCTCCGGCCCGAGCGGTCTTTTCGTTTCTGAAGACCTTCCCGACGGGGTCACGGTCGCCGCCGAGCCCCCCGTCGCGGCGGTCGCGTCCGTCGCGCAGGTCGTGAAGCCGGGCATCCGCCCGGCGATCAGCCCGCTCGCCGCCTGATCGAAGATCGCACTTACGTCCCCGCCGCCGAGCGGGGACGTAAGTGTGCCCGAGGGGATGGCGCATGGCCGGTAGATACGAGTTGGCGCTCGCCTCCGACGCCGCCGCCGTGACCGCGGAGCTGCTGCTGCCGGGCGTACCCCCGGGCCGGGCGCTCGCCGCGTTCACCGACCCGGAGCTCGTGCGGAGCTGGTGGACTGCCGAGCTGACGGTCCGCCTCGCCGCCGGCGGCGAGTACCTCGCCCGCTTCCCGGCGCTCGGCCAGACGATGATCGGCGTCGTCGAGGAGTATGAGCCGGGCCATCTGCTCGCCATCACCTGGGGCTGGTCGCGCCAGCCGGAGGCGGCCGGGCGCTACGGGGTGACGGTCTCGGCCGGGTCCACCGCGCTCGGCGAGGGGCCCGGCACCCGCCTGGAGGTCGTGCACGCCCCGCGCGCCGGGGTGGTGATCGCGCCCGACGACCCGGCGCCCGGCGAGCATCTGGCGGGCTGGGGGCATTTCCTGCCCCGAATGGCCGCGAGTCTGACGATCCGTTGAATCTCGAACCGCCGAGGTCCGACCGCCGGATATCCGAGCCGATGAGATCGAAACCGGCGCGCCGGGGTTTCCCCGGACGGCCCGGCACGGAAGAATTACCCGCATGAGCCCGGGGCCCGATCTGCTCGCGCTGGCCCGCGCCTACGGCGTGGCCACGGAATACCACGACTGGCGAGGCCGCCGGGTGGAGGTGCCCGCGACCACGCTCATCGCCGTGCTCGCCGCTTTCGGCGTGCCCGCGAGCACGACCGCCCTGTGTCGCAAGGCCCTGCGCAACCGGCGGATCCGGCGTCCGCTGCCCTCGTGCATCGTGCTGCGCGCCGAACCGACCGGCGGCACCGGGCGCGGCGACGAGGTCACCGTGCACGCCGCGGCCGATGCGGCGCCGCGGCTGTGGATCGAACTGGAGAACGGCGGCCGCCGCTACGACGTCTCCCCGGTGCGCACCCGGACGAGCGAGGTCGAGGGCTTCGCCGAGTACGACTACGCGATCCCGCCCGGCCTGCCGCTCGGCTGGCACCAGCTGTGCGGCCACTTCGGCGGCGAATCGCACACCTGCCCGCTCGCCATCGCCCCGAACCGGCTGGAGACGGCCTCGGCCGGCGGCCGCGGCCGGGCCTGGGGCTTCACCCTGCAGTTGCACGCCATCCGTTCGCAGCAGTCCTGGGGCATGGGCGATCTGGCCGACCTCACCCAATTGGCTCTGCTCGCGGGCAACGACCTCGGCGCCGGGTTCCTGGTCATCAACCCGCTGCACGCCTCCAGCGGCGTCCAGCCGATCGACCCCTCGCCCTACCTGCCGGCCTCGCGCGGCTACCCGGACCCGGCGCACCTGCGGATCGAATCCACGCACGAATACGCGTACGCGCCGCCACCGGTGCGCCGCCAGGTCGACTCGCTCGGGGACGAACTGCGCAAGGCCGGCCCGGCGGGCGACCTGATCGACCGTGACGCCGTGTGGGAAGCGAAGATCAGCGCCCTGCGGCTGCTCTACGAACTGCCGCCCGCGCTGCGCGGCCCAGGCCGGGACGCCGACTACCGCGCGTATCTGCGTCGTGAGGGCGAACCGCTGCGTACGCACGCCACCTGGATGACGATCGTCGCGCGGCACGGCCGGGACGAGACGAGCTGGCCGCGTGGCCTGCGCAACCCGCAGAGCGCGCGGACCCGCTCCTTCCAGAAGGCCGCGGCCGCCGAGATCGACTTCCACTGCTGGCTGCAGTGGCTGCTCGACGAGCAGTTGGCGGCCGCGAAGACCGCGTGCGGCCGAGCCGGGATGCCGTACGGGATCATCCACGACCTGGCCATCGGCGCGCAGTCGAACGGCGCCGACGTGTGGGCCGACTCCGAGGTCTACGCGCACGGCGTGATGGTCGGCGCTCCGCCGGACGAGTTCAATCAGTCCGGTCAGAACTGGGGCTCGCGCCCCTGGCGGCCGGACAAGCTCGCCGAGACGGGCTATTCGTCGTATCGGAAGATCCTCCAGGGCAACCTGCGTCACGCGCACGGCCTGCGCATCGACCACGTCATGGGCCTGTTCCGGCTGTGGTGGATCCCCGAAGGCGCAACGGCCGATCAGGGAACGTACGTCACCTACGACCACGACGCGATGCTCGGCGTGCTCACGCTCGAGGCGCACCGCGCGGGAGCAGTGCTGATCGGCGAGGACCTCGGCACGGTCGAGCCGTGGGTGCGCACGTCCCTGGCCAGCCGCGGAATCCTCGGCACCAGCGTGCTCTGGTTCGAGCGCGACTCGAACGGCAAGCCGCTGCACGCCGCGCGCTGGCGCACCGAAAGCCTCGCGACCGTCACCACGCACGACCTGCCCCCGACCGCGGCCGTACTCTCGGGTGACGCGATGGACGCCACTGACTGGCTCGCCACCCTGCGCCGCGAGGGCCTGCTGCGCCGCGGCGCGGGCGAGCCGGAGACCGTCGACGCGCTGCACAGGTACCTCGCGTGGACCCCCGCGCGGCTCGTCGGCGTCTACCTGCCCGACGCCGTGGGCGACCGTCGCCCGCACAACCTTCCCGGAACCGACGCCGACACGTACCCCAATTGGCGGTACCCGCTGGCCGACGGAGCGGGCGCGCCGGTGCTGCTCGAGGACTTCGCGAGCAACCCGCGCGTACGCTCACTGGCCCGCGCGCTGCGCATACTGGGTTGATCTTCGCCGCGAATACGCGACCTGGCTGCATGGCCGGGACACGAGTCGAGTAACGTTGTGCTGTGACTATCAGATCAGCAAAGCGTTCCGCGGTGCGCGCCGGGACCGTGGCCGCGCTGACCGCCCTCCCGCTGCTGGCCGCGGGTTCGGCCTTCGCGGACAACTTCCAGGGCGAAGACGCCGGTCCCCGACTGTCCGTGCTGGCCACCATCGGGATCTTCGTCGGCATCCCGGTCGCCCTGTTCCTGCTGATCACCTTCCTGGTGATGCTGCCGTCGTGGGTCAAGGGCGACAGCAACCGGACCGAGATCGGCTGGGACGCCAAGACCGCCGCCAAGACCGAGGGCACCGCCCCGGCCGAGGACGCGGCCGACGGCCAGGCCAAGGCCGGCGCCGCCTCGAGCGGAACCGGTGGGGCCAGTGGCTCCTGGTGAGGCGACGGTGATCGAGTCCGCGCAGATCCAGCGGGCCATCAAGATCGCCGAGAAGCGCACCGGCCTGAACTGGTCGGTCTTCGTCGGCGACCTCGGCGCCGAGCCGCGCGCCGAGGCCCTGGCCAGGCACGGCGCCCTGGGTCCCGCCGCGGCCGAGTCCGTGCTGCTGGCCGTGGACCCCGCCAAGCACCGGCTCGAGATAGTGACCGGTTCCCGCGCCCGCAAGCGCCTGGACGACCGCTCCTGCGCCCTCGCCGCCGCGAGCATGGCCGGCACCTTCGCCGTCCGCGACCTCGACGGCGGCATCGCCCGCGGCATCCTCGCCCTGGTCGAGCACGTCCGTCGCGGCTGAGCAGTCGGCAGGCCGGGCGGCCGAGTAGCCGAACGCCGGGTGGTTGAGCAGCTGAACGCTAGGCGGCCGAGTAGCCGAACGCCGGGTAGTTGAGCCGATGGGGCCGTTCGGCGGAGCGTTTCTTGCCACCGAGCACCACGGCTCTCCGTCGCCATGGGCAGATTCCGCCCCGAATCCCGCGGCCAGGCCGAAGTCGTGCGCGTACGGATCCACCCCGCACTGCGCCGGACCGGCATCGGCCGCGCGCTCATGGAAGATCTCGAGCACGAGCCACAGCTCACGGCTTTCACGAGATGTTCCTGGACACCGCAACGAAGATGCCCGAAGCGATGGCCTTCCATCAGGCGTCCGGCTACCAGGAGCCGGGCCGGGAGACCCGCTCTGACCGGTCATGGGCGCTCGTGTACTCAAGCCGAGCTGCTCACCCCGTCCCGGAAGACACCGGCACGGGCGGGCCGAGTATTCGGCTGCAGGCGATCAGCGAACCTACCCCGCAGCGCTCGTCGCCGGCAGCTCCTTGAGCAGGTCTTCCGCGGTCGCGCCGCGTCGCCAGTAGCCGGTGAAGGTGACCCGCTTGCGGTCGATGCCGCGGCCATCCCGTCCGCGGCCGCCGCCGAACCCGCTTGCGCCGCCGCCGAATCCACTGGCGCCGCTGCCGCCCCCATCCCCCCGCCTCCCGCCCACCAGGTGCCGTCTCAGCCGCCTGACCTCCGTCGCTTCGCCGGCGATCCAGGCGTAGGGGGTGCCGGCGGGGAGGCGGGCGGCCGTGACGGCGTCGGTGAGGGAGGGGCCCACGCCGCGGACCAGCCAGGTGATCTCGGCGTCGGACCAGGTCTGGAGGGGCTGGACGTCGTCGCAGTGGGCGATCTCGATCCAGGCGCGCACGGGGGTGGCGGGGCTGATCCACTCGAGGATGCCGGCGATCGCGGGGAGGGCGGACTCGTCGCCGGCGACGAGGATCCAGTCGGTGCCCGGCGGGGCGCGGAAGTCGATGCCGGCGTTGTCGGCCTCGTCGGGGCCCAGAGCGGTGATGCGGTCGCCGGCGAGGCAGAGCAGGGCCCAGGCGGCGGCAGGGCCGGGAGAGGTGCGGACGGCGAAGTCGACGTCGATCTCACCGAGTTCGCGGCGCTGCTCGCGCACGGTGTAGGTGCGCATCAGGGCGCGGCGGTTAGGGTCCATGGCGCGCCAGGCGACGTACCACTGGTCGCCGGCCTCGACGGGGATGTCGGCGAGTTCCTCGCCGGGCTGCGGGAAGAACAGCTTGAAGCGCTGGTCGCGGCCGCCTGAGGCGAACTCGGCGATTCCGCCGGGGACGGGGCTGCGGAAGGTGACGCGCTGCACGCTCGGGCTGACCCGGCGGGTGCGGGCGACCTCGAAGTCGAAGAAGCGGTAGTTGCCGGCTGCCATCTCAGGCCACCTTCTTCGCGTGCTGCAGATCGGTCGCGATGCCCTGCACGATCGGCGCGATCGCGGTGTACGAGTAGCGCGGCCGCGAGTTCCAGCCGACGATCTGATCCGCCTTCACCGCGGGCAGCGCGGCCCACGTCGCATTGCCGGTCAGGTCGGCGGGCTGCAGGGCGGTCGTGCGGCTGTCGAGCAGGATCAGGTCCGCTTGGTACTTGCCGGCGTTCTCCCAGCTCGGGTTCTCGAAGAAGCCGCGGACCACGTTCGTCGGCTGGATGAATTCGACGCCGAGCTGCTCGGAGTAGCTCAGGTCCGGGTAGACCTTCGGGTCGCCGGCGTAGAGCAGGTCGGCGCTCGCGGAGGCGGCCCCCGGCTTCTCGGTCCATCGGGTCCGCCCTGCCGCTGGAGAGCCTGGCCGGGCCGAAGACGCCGGCGAGGCGGGCAGGGGCATGGCAGGGTCCTCACTCGGAGCAATGCGACTTAGGTTAGCCTAACCTGATCGACGATCAAGGCCCAGGAGCCCCACGGCGACCCGCCGAGCACGCCCGGCACGATGCCGGCCAATGGGATTACCCGCCGCGCTCCTGTGCGCCCCGCTGTGCGCCGCGGGCCGGACCGTCGCGGCCCGTCCCGCACGACCTCAACCAGGCCGCGTGCCACGCCTCGACCTGATCGTGCGTCGGTAGCGAGGTGATCGCCGAGGGCGCCCCCGACGCCGTGATCACGGCCGACGTGGTCGGGCGCTCATTCGGCCTGCGGGCGCGGATCATCCCGGATCCGGAGACCGGCATACCGCTGGTCATTCCTCTTCCCAGCAAAGTTACCGCCAAGTAGTATCCGCTTGAGAGCGCCGACCGACAACTGACGTCGGCGGCGACCGAGCAGCGGAAGGCAGACGATCCATGTCCGCAACCGAGAACAAGCCGGAGAACACGCGAGACCGGCCGTGGGTGATGCGCACGTACGCGGGCCATTCCACCCCGGCCGAGTCCAACGCCCTCTACCGGCGCAACCTGGCGAAGGGGCAGACCGGCCTGTCCGTGGCCTTCGACCTGCCCACGCAGACCGGGTACGACGCCGACGCCGAGCTCGCGGCGGGCGAGGTGGGCAAGGTCGGCGTGCCGATCGCGCACCGCGGCGACCTGGCCCGGCTGTTCGAGGGCATCCCGCTCGCCGAGATGAACACCTCGATGACGATCAACGCCACGGCGATGTGGCTGCTCGCGCTCTACCAGGTCGTCGCCGAGGAGCAGGGTGCGGACCCGGCGCGGCTGGCTGGGACGACGCAGAACGACATCATCAAGGAATACCTCTCGCGCGGCACGTACGCCTTCCCGCCCGGCCCCTCGCTGCGGCTGACGACGGACACCATCGCGTACACCGTCGGCGCGATGCCGAAGTGGAACCCGATCAACATCTGCAGCTACCACCTGCAGGAGGCCGGCGCCGAGCCGGTCCAGGAGATCGCGTACGCGCTCTCCACCGCGATCACCGTGCTCGACGCCGTGCGCGACTCGGGCCAGGTGCCGCCGGAGCGCTTCGACCGCGTCGTCGAGCGGATCTCCTTCTTCGTCAACGCCGGCGTGCGGTTCGTCGAAGAACTCTGCAAGATGCGCGCCTTCACCCGGCTCTGGGACGAGATCACCCGCGAACGGTACGGCGTCGCCGACGCGGCGGCGCGCCGCTTCCGGTACGGCGTTCAGGTCAACTCGCTCGGGCTGACGGAGGCCCAGCCGGAGAACAACGTGGCGCGCATCGTGCTGGAGATGCTCGCCGTCACGCTCTCCAAGGACGCCCGCGCCCGCGCCGTGCAGCTCCCGGCGTGGAATGAGGCGCTGGGCCTGCCGCGGCCGTGGGACCAGCAGTGGTCGCTGCGTCTGCAGCAGGTACTGGCCTTCGAGTCGGACCTGCTCGAATACGGCGACCTGTTCAACGGCTCGCACGTCGTCGAGGCGAAGGTCGACGAGCTCATCGAAGCGGCGAAGGCCGAGATGTCCCGGATCGAGGAGATGGGCGGCATCGTGCCGGCCGTCGAATCCGGCTACCTCAAGGCCCAGCTGGTCAGTGCGCACGCCGAGCGCCGCGCACGGATCGAGGCCGGCGAGCAGATCGTCGTCGGGGTCAACAAGTTCCGGGAGACCGAGGCGAACCCGCTCACCGCCGACCTCGAAGCGGCGATCCAGACCGTGGATCCGGCCGTCGAGCAGGCCGCCGCGGAGGCGATCGGGAAGTGGCGCGCCGCGCGTGACGAGACGGCGGTCGGCCTGGCGCTCAAGCGGCTGCGCGAGGACGCCGCGAACCCCGATGTGAACCTGATGCCCGCATCGCTCGACTGTGCGAGGGCCGGGGTCACGACCGGCGAGTGGGCCGCGGCGCTGCGCGAGGTGTTCGGCGAATTCCGCGCCCCGACCGGCGTCGCCGCGGCGGCCGTCGGCGCGCAGGTCTCGCCGGAGCTCGCCGCGCTGCGCGAGCAGGTGCGCGAGGTCGGCGAGAAGCGCGGCCGGCGCCCGCGGATGCTCGTCGGCAAGCCCGGCCTCGACGGCCACTCGAACGGCGCCGAGCAGATCGCCGTGCGGGCCAGGGACGCCGGATTCGAGGTCGTGTACCAGGGAATCCGGCTCACCCCGGCGCAGATCGCCGCCGCGGCGGTCGCCGAGGACGTGGACGTCGTCGGCCTGTCGGTGCTCTCCGGCTCGCACCTGCGCATCGTCCCGGACGTGCTCCGGCTGCTCGCCGACGCGGGCGCGGCCGACCTGCCGGTCGTCGTCGGCGGCATCATCCCCGAGGCCGACGCCGACGTCCTGCTGCGTCAAGGAGTGAAGGCGGTGTTCACGCCGCGCGACTACGATCTGACGGCCATTCTGGGGAAGGTTTTGAGCCTCGTGGCCTGATTCGCCCGATTTCGTGGTCTTCCATCGGCTTGACGGGTAATCAAGGCGAAAGGACCGGGTTCTGGAACACTGCTCTCCCGCAGCGTTCCAGGACCCGGTCCTTTATTCCGATTCACCCGAGAATTCCGCTCGGATTCACCGTGCCCGCGCCGATCAGGCGTTCGCGTCGGCCTTCGCCTCGGCGTCGGCGGTGACGCCGATCTCGTGTTCCTGGATGAATTCGTCGCCCAGGACCTGGTGCGCGGCGCGCAGGTGGTCCAGGTCGACCTCGCCGTGCTCGGAGGCGTGCCCGTCCAGCGCGCCCAGCACCCGCTCCACCGGCGCGTGGGTGCCGTTCAGGCGCTGCTCGGCGTACACCGCTATACCGAGCTTGAGAAGCAGCTTCGCACCGTGGCGGTGGATGTTCCACTCCTCGATGGTGTGCTCGGTCTCCTCGAAGGCCTTCTCCGAGACCTCCAATGCCTTCGCCAAAAAGCTCATCGCTATCCTCAGTTGTCCACGGGAGGCGACGGAGCGCTCCCCCTCAGGTATGACAGTCAATACCCGCGAACTGTACTCCACCGGAGGTGACACTGCGTAGGGTCCGTTACCGGGCAATGCAATTCAGGCCAACGACCTTTCGGCGACGCGGACCTTGCGGTCCCGGCCGGCCCCTCCGTGCTCACGCAGAGTTCTTCGACGATTCTCACCCGCAGCCGCTTGCGGGTTTCACCCTTTCGTGTGATGGCGACCCCGGCCCGCCGAGGTTAGGTTCCGCAGGGTCCTGCATTACGACCCACGGAACGAGGCACCCGCACGTGCGCGGTAAGAGACACATTATGTTGACGGTGACGACGATGGGCGCGGCCGCCGTGGCCACGCTGCTGCCCGGCGGCTGTTCGAGCGGCGGCGCCGCGTGCACCACGCAGAGCGTGACGGTGCGGAACGTGACCCTGCAGAGCGTCACGTCGGCGTTCGATCTGACCGCGACGGTGAAGTCACCGGACAGCAAGCCGCTCTCGGGAGTCTCGGTGCAGTTCTGGGCGTGGGGCACGCCGCCCGGCCAGAGCTCGTCGGTGGGCGTCCCCCTCGGCACCACGACGACGGACGCGTCGGGCCGGGCGATGCTGAAGATGCCGCCGATCATCCGGGACCACGTGGCCAGCACGCTCGAGGGGATCGCCGGCACGCGCTTCGTGAAGGTCAGCGCGAAGGGTCTGGCGGGCCCCATCGGCGGCACCGCGTACTGCGAGGGGAAGGGCAGCGCGCCGGTGACGTGCGGCTCGGCCGGGCAGACCTGCCCGGCCGTGGTGCTGCCCAAGGCTTAGACGATTGATTCGGGGATATGCCGGGGCGAAACGCCTGATCGGCGGCGCCTGGCCGCACGCCGCGACCCCTTACAGACGACCACGTATGCGCGGGGCCGCGGCGCACGCCCGGGCTTGCCGCTGAGCCGTTTCGCCGTTCAACCGGAGACCCGCAGGCCGGCGCCGGTTCCAGCGCACCCGCCATCCCGGCCTACCCCCGAATCAACCTTCTAACGGAGCACCGCGGGACGCCTAGAACAGCCGCGACTCGGCGTCGTCGAAGCCGCGCAGCACGTCGTAGTCCAGCACCTGGCAGCCGATCCCCCGGTCGGTCGCCAGGACCCGCGCCTGCGGCTTGATCTCCTGCGCGGCGAAGATGCCGCGCACCGGGGCGAGCAGCGGGTCCCGGTTGAGCAGCTCCAGGTACCGTGTCAGCTGCTCGACGCCGTCGATCTCGCCGCGGCGCTTGATCTCCACGGCCACCGTCGTGCCGGACGCGTCCTTGCACAGGATGTCGACCGGGCCGATCGCGGTCATGTACTCGCGGCGGATCAGCCGGTAGCCGGAGCCGAGGGTCTCGATCTGCGCGGCGAGCAGTTCCTGCAGGTGCGATTCGACGCCGTCCTTCTGCAGGCCGGGGTCCACGCCGAGCTCGTGGGACTCGTCGTGGAAGACCTCCTCCAGCTTGATGATCAGCTTCTCGCCGGCCTTGTTGGTCACCGTCCACAGGCCCGGCTCCTCCTTGACCGTGCACGGCGGGCTCATCCAGTTCAGCGGCTTGTAGGAGCCGCCGTCGGAGTGCACGAGCACCGAGCCGTCCGACTTGTGGATGAGCAGGCGCTTGGCGCTGGGCAGGTGGGCGGCGAGGCGTCCGGCGTAGTCGACGCTGCACTGGGCGATGACGAGGCGCATCCGCTCAGCCTAGTCCAGCCCGCCGCGGGCTCGGGCGCCGATCCGGGCTCCACGGCGCACGATGCGTACGACGATCCTATCGATCCGCAGATCTGACGTCCGGTCACACGTGAATCCCGCGCGCCCCCTCGGCCAGGTGTGAGGGACCTCCGGCGCGGTCATTCATTTCTGTGAGCGCACGATGACAGCTGCGAAGCCTCACGAAATGAAACGGGAGCCCACATGTCCCTGGACGTCTCTCCGGACCTGCTGGCCGCCGCGGAGCGCGGCGAGATCGCCGACTCCGAGTTCGCCGAGTGCGTGCGCGACTCGCTGCCCTACGCGTGGGGCATGATCAGCACCCTGTCGACGCGGCTGCACGTCGAGGGCGGGGCGTTCGCCGACAACACCACGCCGCCGGCCACCGAGCAGGAGCGCGGGCAGCTGCTGCGCGCGCTCGCCTCGGACGCCATCCGGGGCTGCCTGGAGCGCTACTTCGGGGTCAAACTCGCGTTCCAGAACTGCCACCGGGTCGCCGTCTTCCCGGCCGCCGACGGGGAGCCCGGAATGGAGTCGGGCGCCTACCGCCGCTTCGTCTCGCCCCGGGCCCAGCTGCTCAATCAGTCGCCGGAGCTGCGCGACTGCTGAGCCGGGGGGAGGAACGCTCCTGGCCATGGAGTGTTCACTCGTTCGAGTGCGCGGAAGGGAGTGGTCGTCCGGAAACTGTCAGACCCGTGTGGTGGGGTGGGAGCTGCGGAGGGAGACCTCCGCCGACGAGGGAACCCCGGCGGGGAGAGACCGGTCGAGGCCGACGCATGCGCAGTGGAGGGCGCGTGCGGGGAAGGCGGCCTCGACCGGTCTCACGGATCGCGCCGCGCGGATCTCCTCTCACGCGTTTCGCCGCTCATCGGATAAGCCCACCGCGCCCGCATTCCCACCGGCCCCGGCTGCCGGTACCGTGGATACTGACCGGTAACAAGTGGCCGTACCCCTTCGACGGGACGGTACCGAGCGGACAAAGGGAGTCGGCAGTGTCGCGAGACTTCAACACGGTGGGCGTGGTGGGCCTTGGCACCATGGGTGCGGGCATCGCCGAAGTATTGGCCAGGAACGGCATCCGGGTCTACGGCGTGGAGCAGAACGCGGCCGCGCTCAACCGGGGGCGGGGGCACGTGGCGCACTCCACCCGGCGGGCGGTCGCCAAGGGCAAGCTGAGCGCCGAGGACGCGGCGGCGCTGCTGGACCGGATCACCTTCACCACCGAGCTCGCCGACCTGGCGGAGGCCGACCTCGTCATCGAGGCGATCCCGGAGCGGCTCGAGCTCAAGCGCGGGCTGTTCCAGCGGCTCGACGCGATCTGCGGCGCGGACACGGTCTTCGCGACCAACACCTCCTCGCTCTCGGTGACCGAGATCTCGGTGGCCACCTCGCGCCCGGGCCGCGTCGTCGGCCTCCACTTCTTCAACCCGGCGCCGGTCATGAAGTTCGTCGAGATCGTCCGCACGGTCGTCACCGAGCCCGAGGTCGTCGCCGACGTCGAGGCGCTGGCCGCCCGGCTCGGCAAGAACCCCGTGCTGATCGGCGACAAGGCGGGCTTCATCGCGAACGCGCTGCTGTTCGGCTATCTCAACCACGCCGCCACGATGTACGAGGCGCGCTACGCGACCCGCGAGGACATCGACGCCGCGATGCGGCTCGGCTGCGGCCTGCCGATGGGCCCGCTGGCGCTGCTCGACCTGATCGGCGTGGACACCGCGTACGAGATCCTCGACACGATGTACAAGCAGTCGCGCGACCGGCTGCACGCGCCCGCGCCGATCCTCAAGCAGATGAAGACCGCCGGCCTGCTCGGCCGCAAGGTCGGCCGCGGCTTCTACACCTACGAGCAGCCGGACGTGCCGACCCTCGTCCCGGACGACCAGACCCCCGAGGGCGCCAAGCACGCCGCGCCGGGCCGCACCGTCGGCCGCATCGCCGTGGTCGGCTCGGGCACGATGGCCAACGGCATCGCCGAGGTGTGCGTCAAGGCCGGCTTCGAGACCGTGCAGGTCGCCCGCTCCAAGGAGAAGGCCGAGGCCTCCCGCGCCGCGACCGAGAAGTCGCTGGCCCGCGCCGTGACCAAGGGCAGGCTCACCGAGCAGGCCAGGGACGAGGCGCTCGCGCTGCTCACCTCCAGCGGCACCCTGTCCGACGCGGCCGACTGCGACCTCGTGCTCGAGGCCGTCGTCGAGGACCTCGAGGTCAAGACGACCCTCTTCCGCGAGCTCGACGGGATCTGCAAGCCGGGCGCCGTGCTCGCCACGACGACCTCCAGCCTCCCGGTCATCGACTGCGCGATGGCCACTTCCCGCCCGGCCGACGTCGTCGGCGTGCACTTCTTCAACCCGGCGCCCGCGATGCAGCTGGTCGAGGTCGTGCACACCGTCGCCACCGCCCCCGACGTGCTCACCACCGTGCACGAGCTGTGCGAGCGCCTCGGCAAGCGCCCGGTGGACTGCGGCGACCGAGCCGGCTTCATCGTCAACGCGCTGCTGTTCCCGTACCTGAACGACGCGGTCAAGATGCTGCAGGCGCACTATGCGACCGCCGACGGCATCGACACCGCGATGAAGCTCGGCTGCGGCTACCCGATGGGCCCGTTCGAGCTGCTCGACGTGGTCGGTCTTGACGTCTCGCTGGCCATCGAGCGCGTGCTCTACCTGGAGTTCCGCGAGCCCGGCTTCGCCCCGGCGCCGCTGCTCGAGCACCTGGTCACCGCGGGCTACCTCGGCCGCAAGGCGGGCCGCGGATTCCGGGACTACTCGGCGTAGCCAGGTCCGGAGTCCGGTGCGCGGGCTGCGACAATGGAAGCGTGAGCCGCCCGCGCAGGAACTCCAAGTGGTCGCGACCGTCGCCCGACCCGGACGACCTCGCGCGCTCCTTCGGATATCAGCGCACCGAGTCCGACGCGGTCGGCGAGGAGTGGATCGTCCGCCAGGTCACCGGCGCGGCCGCGGCCAAGAGCTACCGCTGTCCCGGCTGTGACCACGAGATCCCGCCCGGCACGCCGCACATCGTGGCTTGGCCGAGCGTCCCCGAATACGGCTCCGGCGGCGGCGTCACCGAGCGCCGCCACTGGCACACGGCGTGCTGGAACTCGCGCGGGAGGCGGCGCCGGCGCTGATCATGGGGCATTAGGCCGTCGGGCGCCCGGTTCGTTCGGGCCGTCCGGGACCGGCGGCCGCGCGCGTCAGCGGCAGCGACCGCGACCCGGGGCATCGCGTAGTCCGAGCCCGGGAGAAAGGCCTCAGGCGTCCCGGTGCCGGAAGAGCCAGAACGCCGGGACGATCAGCACCGCGGTCCAGATCAGCAGGGCCACGAATCCGCCGAGCGGGGAGAGGGTCGGCGTGCTGCCGGGGGTCGCGGCGTGGGTGACCATCATCGCGCTGCCCGCGTTCGAGGGAACGATCTTGTTGATGTCCTTGCCGAGGGTGCCGGGCAGGAAGTTCGTGATGATCGGAACCACGAAGAACAGGCCGACGAGCGTGGAGATCGCCGCGGCGGTGTGCCGCAGCAGGAAGCCGAGGGCCAGGCCCATCAGCGCGACCAGGGCCAGGTAGACCGGGACGGCGAGCAGGGCGCGTACGTTCGCGCCGTGGCTGAGCGACAGGTCGACACCGTGCTTCGTGTAGAACGGGCTGGCCACGCCGTATGAGGCGAAGGCGATGATGATGCCGGTCGCGAGCACGGCGAACGTGAGCACGGCGGCCTTGGCGAGGAACAGCATCGAACGGCGCGGGAACGCGGTCAGCGACGTGCGCATCATGCCGGTGCCGTATTCGGTCGAGACGACGAGGACGCCCAGCACGCCCATGACCAGCACTCCGAAGTAGACGCCGGCGACAACGGAGGACATGTCGACCGTGGCCCGGTTCGTCGCCGAGAGGGTGTCCCAGTTCGCCGACGTGACCGCCGCGATCAGCAGCGAGATGCCTACCGACAGCACGACGCAGATCAGCAGCGTCCAGTACGTCGATCGCACGCTGCGGATCTTGGCGAACTCGCTGTCCAGCGCTTCGCGGAAGGTGATGCGCCGGATCGGCGCGTCCATGTGGAAGCTGCGCGTCGTGGTGGCGGTCACTGAATACGCTCCTCGACCTGCGGTGCCTGCGATTCCTGCGGCGTTCCCCAGCCCGCCGCGGTGAAGCCGTCGGGCGGGCTCTGGTCGTCCGACTGTCCCGCGTGGTACTCTACCGAGCCGGCCGTCAGCCGCATGAACGCCTCCTCCAGCGAGGACTGAACCAGCGTCAGCTCGTGCAGCCAGAGGCCCTCGGCCCCGGCGACGTCACCGATCTGCGCTGGCTGCGTGTCGTACACGTGCAGGGACTCGTCCGCCTGCCGCTCGACCCGCCAGCCGCGCAGCGCCAGCTTCGGCGCGAGCTCGGCCGGCTGCGGGGAGCGGACTCTGACGTAGCTGACCGAGTTCTTCGCGATGAACTCGGCCATCGGCTCGTCGGCGAGGATCTTGCCGAGCCCGATCACGACCAGGTGATCCGCCGTCAGCGCCATCTCGCTCATCAGATGGCTGGAGACGAACACCGTGCGGCCCTCGGCGGCCAGCGCCTTCATCAGGTTCCTAATCCAGAGGATGCCCTCCGGGTCCAGGCCGTTGACCGGCTCGTCGAACATGACGATGCCGGGGTCGCCGAGCAGCGCGGCCGCGATGCCGAGCCGCTGGCCCATGCCGAGGGAGAAGCCGCCGGACCGCTTCCCGGCCACGCTGTGCAGCCCGACCAGGTCGATCACCGCGTCCACCCGGCTGCGCGGAAGTCCGTTCGCCTTCGCCAGCACGAGCAGGTGGTTGTACGCGCTCCGGCCGCCGTGCACGGCCTTGGCGTCGAGCAGCGCGCCCACCTCGCGCAACGGCGCGGCGAGCCGGTGGTAGGGCACGCCGTTGATCGTCACGGATCCGGACGTCGGCCGGTCCAGGCCGAGGATCATCCGCATCGTGGTCGACTTGCCGGCGCCGTTCGGACCCAGGAACCCGGTCACCTTGCCCGGGGCGACGGTGAAGTCGGCGTGGTCCACCGCGAGCCGGGTCCCGTAGCGCTTGGTCAGCTCGGTCGCTTGGATCATGAGGTAGAGCCTGCCCGAATAGTCTGGAATCAACCATTCGGGCAGGCCTAAGGGGGGAACGCCGCGGCGGCCCGGCTCACGCGTCCCGGCGTACCAGCAGGTAGGCGGCCAGCGCCCAGAGCACGGCCGTCCACAGGGCGAAGACGCCGTAGCCCTGCCACGAGCTGATCAGGAAGTTGTCCGGCAGCCGCTTCGCGGTGATCACGAAGCCGGCGTTCGTCGGCTCGTAGGTGTAGAGGTACTTGCCGATCCGGCCCGGGATCAGCTGGATCAGGTTGCTGATCACCAGCAGCAGCGCCACGATGCCGGTGATCGCCCCCGCGACGTGCCGCAGCAGCGCGCCGACGACCAGCGCGAACAGGCCGAGCATCGCGAGATACAGCCCGACGCCGAACACCTCGCGCACGTTCGCGCTGTTCAGGTTCACCGTGACCAGGCTCTTGAAGGTCTGCCGCCCGATGAAGAACCCGACGAACGCGATGACCTCGCCGATCACCAGGATCAGCAGGGTGAACACGATCGACTTGGCCGCCAGCATCCGCACCCGGTGCGGGCTGGCCAGCAGCGTCGAGCGGATCATGCCGGTCGAGTACTCGCTCGCGGTCACCATCACGCCGAGCACCGCCACCGCGAGCTGGCCGATGAACAGCCCTGAGCCGGTGATCGAGCCGATCGGGTCCAGGTAGAGGTTCGCCTGCTGCGTCGGCGACGCCTGCTTCCAGTTCACCACGGTCAGGTAGGGGAACAGCCAGCTGAAGAACAGGAAGGCGATGACCAGTGCGATCAACGACCAGTAGGTCGAGCGCACCGAGCGGATCTTCGTCCACTCGGCCAGCAGCAGCCGGCCGAAGTGTGCGTGCCCGGTGCCCGCCCCCTGCGGCGCGGTCGGGGTCAGAACGCTGTCACGCGCGGCCATCTGCGCCTCCCCAAGCCGGTGCGGGCCCCGGTGCGGGCCGGTGCGCGAACTCCCCGGTCTCCCGCGTGAGCTCCATGTACGCCTCTTCCAGCGAGGCACGCTGCGGCGTGAGCTCGTGCAGCACCAGGCCGCGCGCCGCCGCGAGCTCGCCGATCTCCGGCGCGGTGCTTCCGGTGACGATCAGCGCGCCGTCCAGGTCCGTGTCCGCGACCGTCCAGCCGCGTTCCCCGGCCGCCGCGCGCAGGGCCTGTCCCTGCGGCGTGCGCACCAGCACGGCGGTGTCCGAGAACTGCGCGATGAACTGGCCGACGGGCATGTCCGCCTGCAGCTTGCCGCGCCCGATGACGATCAGGTGGTCCGCGGTCACGGCCATCTCGTTCATCAGGTGGCTTGAGACGAAGATAGTCCGGCCCTCCCCGGCGAGCGCCTTGAGCAGTTGCCGGATCCACAGCACGCCCTCCGGGTCGAGCCCGTTGACCGGCTCGTCCAGGATGAGGATCTTCGGATCGCCGAGCAGCGCCGCCGCGATGCCGAGCCGCTGGCCCATGCCCAGCGAGAACCCCTTCGTGCGCTTCTTGGCCACCCCGCTGAGCCCTACCAGCTCCAGCACCTCGGACACCCGGCGCTTGGGTACACCCTGGGTCTGCGCGAGGTAGAGCAGGTGGTTGAACGCGCTGCGCCCGCCGTGCACGGCCCGCGCCTCCAGCAGAGCTCCCACGTAGCGCAGCGGGTCGCGCAGGTCCCGGTAGGCCAGGCCGTCGATGAGCGCGCTGCCGGAGCTCGGCCGGTCCAGCCCGAGTATCAGCCGCATCGTCGTCGACTTCCCGGCCCCGTTCGGCCCGAGAAAACCGGTGATCCGGCCGGGCTCGACCGTGAAGCTGAGGTGGTCCACGGCGGTCGTGTCGCCGTATCTCTTGACGAGGTCCCTGACTTCGATCATCTGTGCCCCCTCTCCCGTCCACGGTACTGCGCGGGCCACGGCCGTGCGCGGGAAAAGGGCGAGGGCCCCCTCGGCGTCTACCCACGCCGTCGAAGGAGCCCTCGGATCCGCAAATCTACCAGTATAAGAGGTCTGCTGGAAATCGAGCCGCTACGCGTCGCGGCGCTTCAGCAGGACGTAGGCGACGGCCAGCAGGAGCGCGGTCCAGCCGGAGAGCACCGCGAAGCCCTGCCACGGGGTGAGCAGCTGGCCCGGATCGACGGACGGCGTGTAGACGTAGGCGCCCGCGATGCTCGGCCACCAGGCGTGCACGTGCGCGCCCCAACTGCTCGGAAGCAGCTCGGTCATGTTGCCGAGGACCATCACGATGGCGGCCACGGCGGTGATCGCGCCCGCGGTGTGCCGCAGGATTCCGCCCATTGCCAGCGAGAACAGGCCGATCACGGCGAGGTAGAGTCCGCCGCCGACGACCGAGCGCAGGTAACCCGGCTCACTGAGCGTCATGGTGATGTGCGCCTTGACGATCTGCTGGGTGGCGAAGAAGGAGCCGAAGGCGACGATCTGGCCCACGATCGCGGCCACCACGCTGAAGACGACGATCTTGGCCGTCATCACGATCATCCGGCGCGGCTGGGCCTGCAGCGTGGACCGGATCATGCCGGTGGTGTACTCGGAGGTCACCGTCATCACGCCGAGCACCACCATCGCCAGCTGGCCGAGGCCGATCGCGATGGGGAAGTAGACGCCGAGCGGATCCGCGGCGAGCTCGTGCTGGCGCGCCGGGCTCAACTGATTCCAGTCACCCATGCGCATCGCGAGCATCAGGGAGATCATTCCCACCGATACCGCGATCAGCGCGATCAGCGACCAGACGGTGGAACGGACCGAGCGGATCTTCGTCCACTCCGAACGCAGCGCGCCGCCGAATCCGGCGCGGCCCCTGGCCTCGGGCAGCGGGGCCAGACCGGTGAACACGGGCACCTTTTCGGTCAGGGTACTCATGCTGCGGCCTCCTTGGCGGCCGGGACGGCCGCGTGGTACTCGACGCTGTCCTTGGTCAGCTCCATGAACGCCTGCTCCAGCGAGGCCTGGATCGGGCTGAGCTCGTGCACCCGGATCTGGTTGTCGAAGGCCAGGTCGCCGATCTCGGCCATGCCCAGCTTCGTCACGACCAGCGCGTCCTCGCCGTCCGCGCGGACCGCGCCGCCCTTGCCGGTCAGCACCGCGCCGAGCTGCTCGAACTGCGGGGTGCGCACCCGGATCGAGAGCTCGGAGTTGTTGTCGATGAACTCCTGGACCGTGCAGTCCGCGACGAGCTTGCCGCGGCCGATCACGATCAGATGGTCGGCGGTGTTCTCCATCTCGCTCATCAGGTGGCTGGAGACGAACACCGTGCGGCCCTCGGCGGCCAGCGCCTTCATCAGGTTCCTGATCCAGAGGATGCCCTCCGGGTCCAGGCCGTTGACCGGCTCGTCGAACATCAGCACCTTCGGGTCGCCGAGCAGCGCCGCGGCGATGCCGAGCCGCTGGCCCATGCCGAGCGAGAAGCCCTTCGAGCGCTTCTTCGCCACCGCGCCGAGGCCGACCAGGGCGAGCACCTCGTCCACGCGCTTCTTCGGCAGGTTGTTGGTCTGCGCGAGGCACAGCAGGTGGTTGTAGGCGCTGCGCCCGCCGTGCACGGCCTTGGCGTCGAGCAGCGCGCCGACCTCGCGCAGCGGGTGCGCGGCCTGGCGGAACGGCTTGCCGTTGACGGTGACGGTGCCGGAGGTCGGGGCGTCCAGCCCCAGGATCATCCGCATCGTGGTGGACTTCCCGGCCCCGTTCGGGCCGAGGAACCCGGTCACCTGACCGGGCTTCACCGAGAACGAGAGCCGGTCCACGGCCAGCTTGTCCCCGTAACGCTTGCTGAGGCCTACCGCCTCGATCATGGTGCGCTCACTCCCGGAGCTTGGTCTCATGTACGGACGGGCCCAACCGTAGCCAGTGCGCCGAACGAGCGTCGTCCGCCCCTGGGATGGTCCGCCCGATTGACCGGTGCTACCTCAGACGGACCTGGAGGATCCTCCGAGAACGGCGCGTCGCCGCGCCGATCGGCTTCGGTGCTCCGACCCATGGATACGCTGCCGCCCGCGCTGTTCACTGGGTGCAACCGTGGAAGGGAGTGGGCCGCGTGGAGTTCATCACGGCGGACAGCTGGACCGACGCGCTGCGGATCAAGACCGAACGGCCCGGGGCGGCCCCGATCGCCGGCGGCACCGACGTCATGGTCGAGCTCAACTTCGACCTGCGCCGGCCCGAGGCGCTGCTCGACCTGAGCCGGATCAGGGAGCTGAAGGACTGGGACGTGGTCGGCGGCAGCGTGCAGCTCGGTGCCGGGGTCAGCTACACCCGCGTCATCGAGGAGCTCGCCGACCGGCTGCCCGCGCTGGCCATGGCCGCGCGTACGGTCGGCTCGCCGCAGATCCGCAACCGCGGCACCGTCGCCGGGAACCTGGGCACCGCCTCCCCGGCCGGCGACGCGCACCCGGTGCTGCTCGCGACCGGAGCCGTGGTCGAGGCCGAGTCCTTCGAGCGCGGTGTGCGGAAGATCCCGGTCGAGGGCTTCTTCACCGGCGTCAAGCGCTGCGCCCTGGAGCCCGACGAGCTGATCCGGGCGGTGGTCATCCCGACCGCCGCCGGGCCGCAGCAGTTCTCCAAGGTCGGCACGCGCAACGCGATGGTGATCGCCGTCTGCTCGTTCGCCATCGCCCTCGACCTGGACGCGCGCACCGTCGGCACCGGCATCGGCTCGGCCGGGCCGACCCCGCTCGCCGCCCGCGCCGCCGAGCGTTTCCTGGCCGAGGAGCTGGACTGGGACGCGCTCGCGGTCTCGGAGGCCGCCGCGCACCGGTTCGGGAGGCTCGTGGCCCAGACCGCGCAGCCGATCGACGACGTCCGCGGCACCGCGTCCTACCGCAAGCACGCACTCGAGGTGCTGGCAGTGCGCGCGCTGGGCTGGATCAGGGGGTGCGCGTGACCGGCACCGGGATGCGCCTGGAGCTGACGCTCAACGGAAAACGGCAGGTGGCGACGGACGTCCCCGCCAATACGTCGCTGCTCAACGCGCTGCGCGACCACTTCGGGCTGCCCGGCGCGAAGAACGCCTGCGAGCAGGGGGAGTGCGGCTCGTGCACCGTCTTTCTCGACGGGACGCCGGTTTGTTCCTGCCTGGTCGCCGCGGGCCAGGCGCAGGGCGCGCGGGTCGGCACCGTCGAGGGCCTGGCTGACGAGGACGGACTGACTCTGGTGCAGCAGGCTTTCGTCACAGCCGGGGCGGTGCAGTGCGGGTTCTGCACCCCGGGATTTTTGATGGTGGTCCGTGACCTCCAATTGCGGGCCCGAGGTCGTACAATCATAAACCTCGATGACGACGAGGTCCGTGAAGCGCTGGCCGGGAACCTGTGCCGCTGCACCGGATACGAGAAGGTGATCGACGCCGTTCGCGCGGCGCTCGCTGATCCGGACGTTCCGCGGCGGTCCGTGGGGGCAAGCGGATGAGCGGGACCTTCGTCATCGAGAACTGCGCCGTCGCTACCGTGGACGGGCGCGGTTCCGAGTATGCCGTCGGTTACGTGGTGGTCTCCGACGGCAGAATCGTGCAGGTGGGCCCCGGAGCTGCCCCGGTCCTCCAGCACGATGGAGCCCGGGTGGTGGACGGTAGTGGGTGCCTTGCCACCCCCGGGCTCGTAAACTCGCACCACCACCTCTACCAGTGGATCTTCCGGGGTTTGGCCAGGGACGCCACCCTGTTCGACTGGCTCACCGAGCTCTATCCGCGCTGGGCCCGCATCGACGAGCCCGCGGTGCGCGCGGCGGCCCGAGCCGGGCTCGGCTGGCTCGCGCTCAGCGGCACCACCACCTCCGCCGACCACCACTACGTGTTCCCGCGCGGCTCCGGCGACCTGCTCGGCGCCACACTCCGGGCCGCCCGGGAGGTGGGCGTCCGGCTTGACGCGACCCGCGGCTCGATGGACCTCGGCCGCTCCGCCGGGGGACTGCCGCCGGACTCGGTCGTCGAGGACCTGGACGAGATCCTCAGCGCCAGCGCCGACGCCGTCGAGCGGTACCACGACCCCTCGCCCGGCTCGCTGACCAGGATCGCGCTCGCGCCCTGCTCGCCCTTCTCGGTCACCGACGAGCTGATGAAGCAGTCCGCGGTGCTCGCCCGGGAGCTCGGCGTCCGGCTGCACACGCACCTCGCCGAGACCGTCGAAGAGGACGCATACTGCCGCGAGCAGTTCGGGGTCACCCCCGCGGAGTACGTCGAATCCCTCGGCTGGATGGGTGCGGACGTCTGGTTCGCCCACGGCGTGCACCTCGACGACGCCGCGATCGCTCGAATGGCCGCCACCGGCACCGGTCTGGCGCACTGCCCCAGCTCGAACGGCCGGCTCGGCGCCGGCCTCGCGCCGATCAAGGCCTTGCTGAAAGCGGGCGCGCCGGTCGGCCTCGGTGTGGACGGAGCGGCGTCCCAGGAATCCGGCATGCTCGTCGAGGAGCTGCGGCAGTCGGTCTACGTCTCCCGCTACCGGGCCCTGACCGGAGCCGCCGACCGTTCCCTCGACGCCCGAACCGCCCTCTACCTCGGCACGGCCGGAGGCGCCCGGGTGCTCGGCCGCCAGGACGAGATCGGTTCGCTGGCCCCCGGCTACTGCGCGGACATCGCGCTGTGGAAACTGGACGGGCTCGGCCACGCCGACATCACCGATCCGGTCGCCGCGCTCGTCTTCGGCCCTCCCGCGCCCCTCAAGCTGCTGACCGTGCACGGCGAGACCGTCGTCGAGGACGGCGAACTGCGGACCGTGGACGCCGCCGAACTCGCGCGCGATGCGCGGGCCGCCCACCTGCGGATGATGGAGGAGGACCGATGACCGCCACCACCTCCGCCGCCGTGCACAAGGGCGTCGGCAGCAGCACGCTCCGACCCGACGGCATACTCAAGGTCACCGGCGAGTTCGCGTACTCCTCGGACCTGTGGGCCGAGGGCATGCTCTACGGCTCGACCCTCCGCAGCCCGCATCCGCGGGCCCGGATCGTGCGCATCGACACCTCGGCCGCGGCGGCGACGGCCGGCGTCCACGCCGTCCTGACCAGCGTCGACATCCCCGGCAAGAAGACGTACGGCCTGATCGCGGACGACTGCCCGGTCCTCGCCATCGACGAGGTGCGCTATCACGGCGAGCCGGTCGCCGTCGTCGCCGCCGACGACCTGGACACTGCCCGGCGCGCGGCGAAGGCGATCGTCGTCGAGTACGAAGTCCTCGAGCCGGTCTCCGACATGCGGCGCGCCGCGTTCGACGACGCAAGCCCGCGCGTGCACGCGGATCGTGCCGACAACATCGTGCGCTACCAGCCGGTGCGGCGCGGGAACCCGGACGCCGCGGATCTCCGGCACCGCGTGGCCGTGGTCGTCACCCGCGAGTACGAGGTCGGCATGCAGGACCAGGCCTTTCTCGGACCCGAATCAGGCCTTGCCATACCGACTGAGGACGGCGGCGTCGACCTGCACGTCGCGACCCAGTGGCTGCACGTGGACCAGGAGCAGATGGCCCCCTGTCTCGCGCTGCCGCCGGAGAAGGTGCGGCTCACGCTCGCGGGTGTGGGCGGCGCGTTCGGCGGCCGTGAGGACCTGTCGATGCAGATCCACGCCTCGATGCTGGCGCTGCGGACGAAGCGGCCGGTCAAGATGGTCTACGACCGCAAGGAATCGTTCTTCGGCCACGTCCACCGGCACCCGGCCCTGATGAAGTACACGCACGCCGCCGACGCGGACGGCCGTCTGGTCTACGCCAAGGCGCGGCTCCTGCTGGACGGCGGCGCGTACGCCTCGACGACGGACGCGGTCGTCGGTAACGCGGCGTCGCTCGGCATCGGGCCGTACGAGTGCGACGACGTGCTCATCGAGGCCTACGGCCTCTACACGAACAACCCGCCGTGCGGAGCGATGCGCGGCTTCGGCGCAGTTCAGGCTTGCTTCGCCTACGAGTCGCAGATGGACGAGGTCGCGGCCGCGCTCGGAATGGACCCCGTCGAGGTCCGCCGGATCAACGCGGTGAAGGAGGGCTCGATCCTCCCGACCGGCCAGCGGATCGAGGGCCCGGCGCCGTTGCGCGAGATCCTCGACGAACTGGTCACGATGCCGATGCCGCCGGAGCCGAGGCCGCAGATGCCGGGGGAGCGGCGTGAACTGCCGCCGGGCGGATACGGCAACACGACCAGGGGCGAGGGCGTGCGCCGAGGGGTCGGCTACGGCGTCGGCATCAAGAACATCTGCTACTCCGAAGGCTTCGACGACTTCTCCACCGCGCGCGTGCGCCTGGAGATCTCCGGCGGTGAGCCGATCGCCTCCGTGCACACCGCGGCGGCCGAGGTCGGCCAGGGCCTCGTCACTCTGCAGGCCCAGATCGCGCGCACCGAGCTCGGCGTGGACCACGCGGTCGTTCTTCCGGCGGACACGCGAGTCGGCTCGGCCGGCTCGTCGTCCGCGTCCCGCCAGTCCTACATGACCGGCGGCGCGGTGAAGACTGCCTGCGAAGCCGTCCGCATGGAAGTCGTCGAACTGACCCGGCAGAGGTTCCCCGAGCTGCTGCCGGACGACGATTCCTGGTCCGACATCCACCTCGCCGACGGCGCGCTGTACCTCGGCGCCGGCAGCGCGACGGGCGCCCGCCCGCTGGCCCGACTCAGCGACGTACTCGGCACCGACGTCGTCGAGGCCACCCGCGAGTACCATCACCGCCGCACGAATCCCCTCGACCCCGAGACCGGCCAAGGGGATTCGCACGTCCAGTTCGCGATGGCGGCCCATCGTGCCGTCGTCGACGTGGACGTGGAGCTTGGCCTGGTCCACGTAGTCCAGATGGATGTAGTCCAGGACGTGGGCAAGATTCTCAACCGGCTCTCGCTCGAAGGCCAGATCCAGGGCGGCACGGCGCAGGGCCTCGGCCTCGCCCTGATGGAGGAGATCCAGACCCGCGACGGCCTCGTCCGCAACCCGTCCTTCACCGACTACCTGATCCCGACGATCCTCGACATGCCGCCGCTCAACATGCGCATCCTCGAGTTCGCCGACCCCGACTCGCCCTACGGCCTGCGCGGCGCCGGCGAGCCACCGACGCTCTCGTCGACGCCGGCGATCGTCGCCGCCGTCCGCGCCGCCTGCGGCCGCCCGCTGCGCCGAATCCCCTTACGCCCCGAGCAGATCGCCCTCGCCGAGCGAGACGGCGACGAGGGCGGTGACGGAGATGTCTGACCTCACCGACCACATCGAGGCCTGGCACACCAACGGCAGCCCGTACGCGCTGGCCAGCATCATCGACGCGCGCGGCAGCACCCCGCGCGACATAGGGCCGGCCTTCGCCGTGGACGGCACCGGCCGCGCGGTCGGCAGCGTCTCCGGCGGCTGCGTCGACGCCGCGGTCTACGACCTCTGCCTCCGCGTCCTCGGCAGCGCGTCCGACGGCCCCCTTCGCGAGACGTACTCCGACACGGACGAGGACGACCTGGCGCCCGCCCTCGTCTGCGGCGGCGAGATCACCATCGAGGCCCGCCGCGTCGACCCCCGGCTGGAGAACTCCCCGGTGCCTGAGCCCTCCGAGCCGCCGCGGCTGCTCATCTTCGGTGCCGTGGCGTTCACCGACGCCCTCGTGAAGATGGGCAGACTCGTCGACTTCCACGTCACCGTCTGCGACGCCCGCCCCATCTTCGCCACCCGCGAGCGCTACCCGTGGGCCGACGAGGTCGTCGTCAGCTGGCCGCACAGATACCTCGTCGAGACCCCGACCGACGCCCGCACAGCCATCTGCGTCCTCACCCACGACGAGCGCTTCGACATCCCCGTCCTGCGTGAAGCCCTCCGCATGCCGGTCGCCTTCGTCGGCGCCATCGGCTCCCGCCGCACCTGCGCCCACCGCGTCGCCCGCCTCCAGGACCTCGGCGTCCCCGCGGCCGAACTCGCCCGCCTCCGCTCCCCGATCGGCCTCGACCTCGGCGCCCACACCCCCGAGGAGGTCGCCGTCTCCATCCTCGCCGAGATCATCGCCGTCACCCGTGGCGGCTCCGGCCGCCCCCTGAGCGAGACCGAGGGGCCGATCCACCGCCGCCGAGCGGGCCGGGCAGAGCCGTCCCTTGACACCTCCCCCTAGGATTCTGCTCGTGGCCGAACCCATAACCGTCGAGTTCGCGCTCGGCGCCGACGAAGTGACCAGCGCGCTCGGACTGCGCTCCGAGCGGAAGAACAGCCTCTACACCGCGGCCCTCATGGTGGTGGGCGCGGGCGTCTGCCTCGCGTTCTACCTGCAGGGCGACCGGCCCAAGATGTGGATGCCGGCGGCGCTGCTCGGGCTGTACGCGCTGATCATGCTCGTGTACGCGTACGTGCACCTGCCCCGGAGGATGCGCGCCGATGCGGCGCGGCTGGCCGGGACGGCTCGGGTGAAGTTCGCCGACGACGGGATCCGGTACGGCGGCGCGGGCACAGCCAAGGGGTACAGCTGGGGCAAGGTGAGCAGCGTGCTCGACCGGCCCGGCGCCTGGGTGATCACCGCGGGCAAGAAGTCCGAGGGCTTCATCATCCCCAAGCAGGCGGTCCCGGCCGACCAGGCCGAGCAGTTCGCGGTCTCGCTGCGCGAGTGGTCCGGCAAGGCGTACAAGCGGGGCAAGCGCTAGCCCCGAGCCACGCCCCGGACTTGCGGGCCCCCGCAACAATTGCGCGGTACCGTAGCCGCACTATGCGGCTGCGTGATCTGGTCGACAGCGCCGAGCTCGGTCTTCTCATGGTGACCGGGCAAGCCGGGCTGGACCGTGAGGTGCGCTCGGTCATGATCACCGACCTGCCCGAGCCGAGCCGCTACCTGCGCGGCGGCGAACTGGTCGTCACGGGTTTGCTGTGGCGTGCGTCTTCAGACCCGATGGGGGCGGCTGCGACGGGTATCGGTGAAGCCGCAGCGGACGTAGCTTCCGCCGCTGCCGAGCGCTTCGTCGCGGCGGTCGCCGAGGGCCACGCGGCGGCCATCGCCGCAGGTGACACGACTGACGAGGCGCTTCCGCCGGACCTGGTCGCCGCCTGCACCCGGCACCACGTCCCGCTGCTGCACGTGCCCGGACGGCTCTCCTTCGCCGAGCTGAGCGAGTGGTTCTCCCGCCGCACCTCCGAGCTGCGCGCGCACGACACCGGCGAGCTGCTGGCCCGGCACCGCCGCCTGCTCGGCGCGGGCGCGCGGCGCGGGGTGAGCGGGATCCTCGAGCTGATCGCCGCCGAGTCGGGGCTCGAAGGGCTGCTCATCAGCGCGGCCGGCGACGTGCTCGTCGAGCCCGGGATGACCGTCGTGCCCCAGCTCGTCCACGTCCTCACCCGCGAGGCGGTGCGCACGGCCGCGCTGCCGGAGCGACGGGTCGAGTACCGCGGCGAGAGCTACAGCGCCTTCACCGTCAGCGGCGACTCCCCGACGCCGGTCGACGATTGGTACGTCGTCTTCGAGGGCGACTCGCGCAACTGGCCGCCGCAGCGCCGCGACGTGGCCCGCGGCGCCGCGCGGCTGCTCAGCGCGGAACGCCAGTGGCTCGCCGAAGCACGCGAACCGCTGCGCCAGCTCGGGCAGGACCTCGCCCGGCTCGTCGCGGAGGAGGGGCCGGTCGCCGAGATCGTGGCACGGCTGCGCCCGGTCGGGCTCTCCGCGGTCGACGGCCTGCGCGTCGTGGCCGTCACCGTCGAGGGGAACAACCGCGCGATCCGCGTGCTGCGGGCCCTGATCGACGATCCGCAGGGTACGAAGCCGCTGCCGGCCGCCGCGTTGCCGGACGGCCGCGCGGTCGGCATCGTCGGCGAGCCGAAGGACGACGGCGACGCCGTCGAGCGGCTGACCGCGCGGCTGAAGGCCATCGGACCGGCGCTCGGCCCGGACCGGGTCCGCGTCGGGGTGAGCGACCTGGTGACGACGGCCACCGCGCTGCCCGCCGCCGTGCGCGAGGCCGGATACGCGCTCGGCCTCGCCGCCCGCGACCAGGAACGGCTCCGCGTCGCCGGGCACACCGATCTCGCCACGCACGAGGCGCTGCTCGCGCATGTTCCCGACGAGCTGCGCGCCGGCTACGTGAACCGGCTGCTCGGCCCGCTGCGCGCCCACGACGACCGGCACCATGCCGCCCTGGAGGAGACCCTCGACGTCTTCCTGCAGTGCTCCGGCTCCTGGAGCCGCTGCGCGGCGCGGCTGCACGTCCACGTCAATACACTGCGATATCGGATCACCCGGATCGCCGAACTGACCGGCCGCGATCCGACCAGGCTGGAGGACCAGGTGGACCTCTACCTCGCGCTGCGGGCCCGGTGACGCGGATGAGCGTCGTCGGCATCGTGCTCGCCGCCGGGGCCGGGAGCCGGATGGGCGGCCCGAAGGCGACCCTCGACTTCCGGGGCACTCCGCTGATCACCCGCGCGGTCCGGACCGCCCTCGCAGGGGGCTGCGACCAGGTCTGCGCGGTCGTCGGCGCGGAGATCGAGCGGGCCACCTCGTACGCCGAGGCCGCCGGGGCCTTCGTCGTCGTGAACGACGCGTGGGCCGAGGGCATGGGCGGCTCGCTGCGCGCTGGCCTGGACGCGGTCGAGGCCGCCGAGCCCCAGGCGTCGGCCGCGCTCGTGCTGCTCGTCGACCAGCCTTACATCACCGCCAACGCGGTCGCCGCGGTCCTGAGCGCGGGCCGCGGCCGTGAGGACGGCGGAGTGCTGGCCGCCGCGGTCTACGAAACCGGCCGCGGCCACCCCGTGCTCATCGGCCGCGCGCACTGGGAGGCGCTGCGCCCGACGCTCTCCGGAGACATCGGAGCACGCGCGTACCTTCAGGCCCATCAGGACGAGCTCATCCTCGTACCTTGCGACGCCGTGGCCGATCCACGCGATCTCGACCGGCCCGAGGACCTCGCCGCGCCCAGCTGAGATCCGACGACGTCCCCGGTGTGACGGAAATCGTTCTCACAGCGCGGTGCGCGACCGTAGCAAAGCTGATATGAAGGACAGCGACGCCGTCCTACCCACTCAATGATGCCCATATTTCACATGACGCGATCCGCGCTGCTCCTGCTCGCCGACTCGAGATTCCCGGCAGGCGCACACGCGCACTCCGGCGGCCTCGAATCCGCCGTCGCGGCGGGTCGGGTGCATGACACGGCCACTCTGCACGCGTTCCTGACCGGGCGCCTGCACACTGCCGCACTGGTCGCCGCATCGTTCGCGGCCGCGGCGTGCCACTGCGAGAACGCCGAGACGCTCGCCGAACTCGACCACGAGTACGACATCCGTCTGCTCTCGCCTACGCTCCGGAGCGCGTCGCGCCGCCTCGGCAAGCAGTTGCTGCGCACGGCCCGAGCCACCTGGCCTGTACCGCGCCTCAACCTGCTCGCCGCGTCGCCGGACGAAGGCTCGCACCACCCCGTCGTGCTCGGCGTGGTCTGCGCGGCCGCCGGGATAGCGCCGGAGGACGCGGCGTTGTGCGCGGTACAGGGCGCGCTCACGGTCCCGGCCGACGCGGCGATCCGCCTCCTGGGCCTCGACCCCGGCGAGGTCTCCGGCGTGCTCGCGAAGCTGGCCCCGCCTGCCGACCGGACCGCATCCAAGGCCCTGACCCTGGCCCGGATGGCCCAGCTCAAGAACGATTTCAGCATGCTGCCCGCGCTCGGCTCCCCGCTGCTCGACCTCGCCGCCGAGGACCACGCCACCTGGGAGGTGCGTCTCTTTGCCACCTAAGGCCGCGAAGCCCGCCGAGGCCGCGAAGGGCCCCGCGGCGTCCGAGTCCTCTGAGACCCCTGGGGCTCCTGAGGCGCCCGCTCGGCGCGGCCCCCTGCGGATCGGCGTCGGCGGACCCGTCGGCGCCGGCAAGACATCCCTGGTCGCGGCACTGTGCCGAACCCTGGGCGAGGAGCTGTCGATCGCCGTCGTCACCAACGACGCGCACGCCACGGAGGATCCGGCCTTCCTCGTCGAACGCGGCTCGCTCGACGCCGACCGGGTCGCCGCCGTGCAGACCGGCGGCAGTCCGCACGCCGCGATCCGCGACGACATCGCCGCCAACCTGGAGGCAATCGAATCTCTCGAGTCGGCCTTCAACCCGCTCGACCTGGTACTCATCGAAAGCGCAGGCGGCGGCCTGAGCACGACGTTCAGCAGGGGGCTGATCGACCGGCAGATATTCGTGATCGATGTCGCCGCGGGGGAGCGGGTGCCGCGCAAGGGCGGCCTGGGCATCACGTCCGCCGACCTCCTCGTCGTCAACAAGACCGACCTCGCGCCGCACGTGCCCGCCGACCTTGAGGTGATGCGCCGCGACGCCGCGGCCCGGCGCGCCACCGCTCCGGGCGGCATCGTCCGGGAGACGCCGCTGCCCACGCTGTTCACCTCGCTCAGCGAGCACCCCGGCGCGCCCGCCGTGGCCGACTGGGTCAGGGGACTGATTGTCGAGCACGGAAGCCCGGCGGTCGCGTGAAGGCCCGCGCCCGCATCGTGGCCCGCACCGAGCAGGACGGCACCACCGGCCTGACCACGCTCGCCGGCGAGACCCCGCTCCTGCTCAGACGCGCCGCGCACCCGGACGGCCTGGACACCGCCCGGATCCACCTCATGGGCGGCACGGCGGGCCCGATCGGCGGCGACGACCTGGCGTACCGCGTGGAGGTCGGCGAGGGCGCGAAGGTCCAGGTCCGCAGCATGGCGGCCACCCTCGCGCTGCCCGGCCCCGGGGGCGCCCAGTCCACCCTCGCCTTCGATGTGCGCGTGGGTTCCGGCGCACGACTCGACTGGGCCCCCGAACCCCTCATCGCCGCCCGCGGCGCCAACCACGCCGTCCTCGCCAACCTCGACCTCGCCGAGGACGCCGAGCTCACCTGGCGCGAGGACGTCGTCCTAGGCCGCGACGACGAGGGACCGGGCTCGGTCCGCTCCCGCACCCGCATCATCCGCGCCGGCCGCGTGGTCTTCGACCACGAATTCGCCGTGGGCCCCCGCTATCCCGGCTCCCTGGGCCCAGCCGGCACCGCCGGCTACCGCCGGGTGACCCTGACCGCCGAATTCACCAAGGGCGAGCTGCGCCCCACCATCAAGCTCGCCTTCTCCGGAGTCGACCTCCCCGACCTGTCCCACACGTTCACCTAGGTGGGAGCGTGCCCGCCCACGGCTGCCGTATCCCTCCCCGCACACTCCCGTAGGCTGCCGAACCGTGAAGCTGGAACCGTTCCCCGCTGCCCCTGCTGTCCCCGTTGTCCCCGCTGTCCCCGCGACAGAGACCGACGCGGTAGCCGAACAGGTCCGCCTCCGCCCGCTCGTCCAGACCCAAGGCACCGCCCCCGACCCGCTCCGCTGGATCGCAGGCCTCGATGTCGCCTACGCCGTCGACGATTCCTGCGTAGCCGGTGCCGTGACCGTCCTCGACGCCGAGACGCTGACCGTCGTCGAGACGGCCACCGCCCTGCGCCGCGTCGACTTCCCCTACGTCCCCGGCCTCCTGGCGTTCCGCGAGATCCCGGCCCTTCTCGACGCGCTCGGCAAGCTCACACGCGTTCCCGACCTGCTCGTATGCGACGGATACGGGCTAGCCCACCCGCGCCGCTTCGGCCTGGCGTGCCACCTCGGCGTGCTCACCGACGTCCCCACATTCGGCGTCGCGAAGACCGCCTTCATCGGCACCTTCGACGAGCCCGGCCAGGCCCGCGGCGACAGGTCCGACCTGGTCGACGGGGGAGAGGTCATCGGCCGCGTCCTGCGCACCCAGCCCAGGATCAAGCCCGTCTTCGTTTCCACCGGCCACCGCGTCTCCCTGGACGCCGCCACAGACCTCGCCCTGCGGCTTGCCCCCGAGTACCGCCTCCCCGAGACCACCCGCACCTCCGACCAAGCCTCCCGTCGGGCCTTGGCGGCCGGACTGGCCGTGGGGCCGGCTCATCCGGTGAACTAACCTGGACGAGTGACGAGCACCGAGATCACCGCCCACACGATCCTCCCCGCCCACCGCGAGGACATCGAGCTCAAGACCGCCGACGGCCTGACCCTGGTCGGCGAGCTCGCCCTGCCGCCGAACGGCCGCCCGCCGGCGGCCACGCTCATCACCCTGCACCCGCTGCCCACGCACGCGGGCATGATGGACAGCCACGTCCACCGCAAGGCCGCCTGGCGCCTACCCGCACTGGCAGATCTCGCCGTCCTGCGCTTCAACACCCGAGGCACCACCTCGGCCCGGGGAACCAGCGAAGGCGCCTTCGGCGACGGCATCGCCGAGCAGCACGACGTCGCCGCCGCGATCGACTTCGCCGACCACCGCGATCTGCCGAACCCCTGGCTGGTCGGCTGGAGCTTCGGCACCGAGCTCACCTTGAAGTACGGCTGCGAGCCCCAGATCCGAGGCGCCATCCTGCTCTCCCCGCCCCTCCACCGCGCCGGCGACGCCGACATCGTCCGCTGGGCCGACTCCGGCAAGCCCGTCAAGATCCTCGTCCCCGAGCACGACGACTACCTCAAGCCCGCCGAAGCCCGCACCCGCTTCGCCCCCCTCCTGACCCCCGAGGCCAAGTCCCGCGGCTGCGACCTCATCGCCGTAGACGGCGCCAAGCACCTCTGGGTCGGCGAGAAGTACGTCCGCATCGTCCTAGACGAAATCGTCCGCTCCGTGAACCCGGCCGCCGCCCCCCTCCCCGAGGAGTACGACGGCCGCGACGGCCCCGCCGAAAAGTACCCGGCGTAAGAAGACCGCCCCCACAAGCGCCGGTGCCGCCCCACAAGCGCCAGTGCCGCCCCACAAGCGCCAGTGCCGCCCCACAAGCGCCAGTGCCGCCATCACACGCGCCAGTGCTGCCCACGCAAGCGCCAGTGCCAGTGCCGCCATCACACGCGCCAGTGCCGCCCACACATCACGCGTAGGCGGCACCGGCGCTGTAGATCGCCGGATCAGTGGCCCGAGTACGGATTCTGCTGCCCGTACTGCCCACCCTGAGGCGGATAACCCCCCTGCGGCGGCTGCTGCCCGTACGGATTCTGCTGCGGCTGCGGCTGCCCGAACTGCGGCTGCCCGTACTGCGGCTGCTGCCCATACTGCCCGCCCGGCTGCGCCTGCTGCCCCGGCCCGTAATACGGATTCCCGCCGCCCCCGGCACCGCCGCCCGGACCGCCCTTCCCACCCCGGTCCCGCCCGCGCGTAAGCAGGAAGATCAGCAGTGCCAGCACAAGGACCACGGCCACCGCGATCCCGATGAACAGCGGCGCCTTAGAAGTACTCTTGCTCGCAGTCGGAGTCGTGGTCCCCGTGGTAGCGGCCCCGGTAGCCGATGCACCCGTGGACGCCGAAGCCCCCGGCGAACTCGTCGCCGCCGGCCCGCCCAGCGGGTTGGCCGTGCTCGAC
>Ga0310811_10000961_pt1 | contig 36984 bp, 31 predicted proteins | sample YCmetagenome_FD_207642 | JGI IMG/M metagenome (GOLD analysis project Ga0310811, IMG submission 207642) | Soil microbial communities from experimental microcosm in Duke University, North Carolina, United States - YC | ecosystem: Engineered > Artificial ecosystem > Soil microcosm > Unclassified ... | reverse complement strand
CCTTTCATTGATTGAAAGTCTATCAAGATAGCTGTCAGAATCAACAAAGCCTGCGTAGTATTTCTTTTAAATTCAGGCTGGGCGGTAACGAGTCAATTTCGTTGCGCACGCAAGGTACGCGGCCGGCGTGGCGGGCGCTCTGGCGCGCCCAAGGTGGGCTACAAAAGGGTCGGGACAGTACCTTCACGCGCATATCGCGCGGGCGGAAGTCCCACATGGCGACCGAATGCCACACTGAACGCGCTTGCGGAGCGATAGCCGACTCGCTCCGCCACCTCCGAGACGGTGCACCGGTTGCGCCGCAGAAGGTCCTTCGCGATCGCCATGCGCCAGGCCAGCAGGTATGTCATCGGCGCGACGCCCATCATGCGGTTGAAGCGCTCGAAAAACGCCGAGCGCGAAAGCGCCGCCTCCTTCGCCAGTTCCACTACCGTCCAGTCGTGCGCCGGGCGCTCGTGCATCGACCGGATCGCCGCGGCCAGACGCGCGTCGGACAGCCCGCGCGCGAGTCCGGGCGGCGCGGCGTCGCCCGCCACGTTGCGCAGCGCTTCGATGAACAGCACTTCCAGCAGACGCGCGAGCACGACATCGCGCGCGGGCCGCTGTCCGCGCGACTCGTCGACGACGAGCTGCACGACGGACGTGAGCCGCCGCTCGCCGCGAACATGCACGAGTTGCGGCAGGAGCGACACCAGCAGCGACGCATCCGGCGAGCCGAATGCGCAGTAGCCCACCAGCAGCCGGACGTCGGGCGGCCCGTCCGGATTGCCGTGCCTCACCTCGTCGGGAAGGAACGTAATGGCCGACGCGTCGGCATCGGCATCCGCGGCGTTCGACGGGTCGAGCCCCGACATCGTGAAGCCGTGCATCGAAGGAACGAGCACGAAATCGTTCGCCTGCAGGATGAGCGGTGCGCGAGCGTCGATGTCGAGCCGGCACGCGCCTTCCAGCACCACGCAGTAAAACGGTCGTCCGTCGTCCTGACGGCGCACGCGCCACGCTCCCGCGCCGCTGGCGATCTTCGACAGCGATGCGCGCGGCTGCAGCAGTGCGACGATTTCGGCCAGCGGGTCGGTCATGGCGGACTATTGCGAATGAATGGCGGACGTTTCATTGTAGCGAGTACGGCGACGCTCTCCTATCGTGATGGCTCACACCACCTCGGGAGCCCCCATGAAAACCATTCTGATTACCGGCTGCTCGTCCGGATTCGGACTCGAAACCGCGCGCTGTTTTGTGGAGCGCGACTGGCGGGTCGTCGCCACGATGCGCCGGCCCGACGAGTCCGTTCTGCCGCGCTCGCCGCGTCTGTCCGTGCTGGCGCTCGATGTCACCGATCCCGACAGCATCCGCCGCGCAGTGGACGCGGCCGGCCCGATCGACGCGCTCGTCAACAACGCGGGCATCGGCTGGCTGAACGCGCTGGAGGGCACGCCGATGGACGTCGCGCGCGATGTCTTCGAGACGAACACGCTCGGGACGATCGCGATGACGCAGGCGGTGCTGCCGCAATTCCGCAAGCGGCGCTCGGGCGTGATCGTGAACGTCACGTCGAGCGTGACGTTGCGATCGTTGCCGCTGCTGTCCGTCTATACGGCGAGCAAGGCGGCCGTCAACGCGTTCACCGAATCGCTCGCGCTGGAACTGCAGCCGTTCGGCGTGCGAGTGAACCTGGTGCTGCCCGGACGCGCGCCGCAGACGCGTTTCGGCGACAACGCCCGCGCGCGCATGCAAGACGGCTTCCCCGATGCGTATGCGGACGTCGTGCAGGGTGTCTTCGCGCGATGGGCGGAGGACAGCGCGCTCACGCACGCGTCGGACGTGGCGCAGGCGGTGTGGACGGTCGTCAACGATCCGTCGTCGCCGATGCGCGTGCCCGCGGGCGCGGATGCCGTTGAGTGGTTCAAGGAGGCGGCGAACCCGGCGGCGGGTCGTCCGTGATCGGGACTGCGTTCGCGGATCGGCACCGCATTCGACGAGTGCATTGATCGGCGGGACAACGAATATCACCCGGGCTTTCTGCGCGACGCGGCGCGGCCGCCGAAATACCGCGTTTTTCGCGACCGGCGGCTCCGCATGCTGTAGTCTTGGCACCCGTAAGAGTCAGGAAGTCAGCAAGGGAGAATTTCGCATGTCCAGTACATTCGTCTGCCGCAACCAGTCGTGCGGCACGTCTTGGGAGCCGAACGAGGTTGCCATTCATAACGAGGGCCAGGGTCTGTTGTTCCGCTGCCCGCTGTGCGGCGCGCGCAATTACGTCGAGCGTTTCGAGGCGGAAGACGGCTCGGTGGTCTACGAGCAGATCGAAGGTCGCCCGCTGCAATGAGCGCCGCCGGTCTTCCGATGAAACCCACCCCCGCTCCGTTCTCGCAGCTTGCGCTGCCCGACGCGACGCTCGCGAACCTCGCGCAACTCGGCTATGCCGAGATGACGCCGATCCAGGCCGCGAGCCTGCCGCTCGCGCTCGCCGGCCACGACCTGATCGCGCAGGCGAAGACCGGCAGCGGCAAGACCGCCGCATTCGGGATCGCGCTGCTCGCGCGGCTCGATGCGAAGCGCTTCGACGTGCAATCGATGGTGCTGTGCCCGACGCGCGAACTCGCCGACCAGGTCGCGCAGGAAATCCGCCGCCTCGCGCGCGCCGAGGAAAACGTGAAGGTGCTGACGCTGTGCGGCGGCACGGCGATGCGTCCGCAGGCGGCGAGCCTCGAACACGGCGCGCACGTCGTCGTCGGCACGCCGGGCCGGATTCTCGATCACATCCTGCGCGGCAACCTGAAGCTCGGCGCGATCAATACGCTCGTGCTCGACGAGGCGGACCGCATGCTCGACATGGGCTTCTTCGACGACATCGCGGCGGTCGCGCGCGAGTGTCCGGTCGAGCGTCAGACGCTGCTGTTCTCGGCGACCTATCCCGACGGCATCGCGAAGCTCGCGCAGCAGTTCCTGCGCAAGCCGCAGCAGGTGAAGCTCGATGTCGAGCACGACACGGAGCGGATCCGTCAGCGCTTCTACGAGGTCGACGACACGACGCGCCTGCACGCGGTCGGGCAGTTGCTGAATCACTTCAGGCCGGTCAGCACGATTGCGTTCTGCAATACGAAGCAGCAGTGCCGCGACTTGCTCGACGTGCTGCGCGCGCAGGGCTTTCACGCGCTCGCGTTGCACGGCGAACTGGAGCAGCGCGATCGCGACCAGGTGCTGATCCAGTTCGCGAACCGGAGTTGCTCGGTGCTCGTCGCGACCGACGTCGCCGCGCGCGGGCTCGACGTGTCGCAACTGGAAGCGGTGATCAACGTCGACGTGACGCCCGACCCCGAGGTGCACATCCACCGGATCGGCCGCACCGGCCGCGCGGGCGAGGACGGCTGGGCGTTCACGCTCGCGAGCATGGACGAGATGGGGCGCATCGGCGGCATCGAGCAGGCGCTTGGGCGCGAGGTGCCGTGGCATCCGCTGGCGGAGCTGACGCCGGCCGGCGACGGCCCGCTGCTGCCGCCGATGGAGACGCTGCAGATCCTCGGCGGGCGCAAGGAAAAGATCCGTCCGGGCGACGTGCTCGGCGCACTGACCGGCGACGCCGGCTTCGACAGCAAGCAGATCGGCAAGATCAACGTGACGGATTTTTCGAGCTATGTCGCGGTGGAGCGCGGAATCGCGCGCGAAGCCGTGCGGCGTCTGAATCTCGGCAAGCTGAAGGGCCGCAAGGTGAAGGCGCGGCTGATGGACGATTGACTGGATGTACGCGGCGACGGTGGCGTGCTCGCTGCCGTCGTTGCCTTCTTTCGCATGGCAGTCAGAAGCGATAGCCGAGATTGGCTTCGTAGTAAGTATCGCTGCTGACGTACTGATCCCTCACCTGGTGCGCGAGCGGCACGGTCAACTCGACGCCGGCCGTCAGATGCTTGCCCAGCAGCGCGCCGACGCCGAAATTCGCGTACGGGAAAGCGGCTGTCGTCCCGGCGCGCGACATCGACAGATCGTACGCGGTGAACTGCGAGTCGATCCCGGCGTGCAGCCCCCAGCCCGTCGCGGTGCGCAACGGCATGCCGGGCAGGCCCATCGGAAGCACCGGGTCGGCGCTGTCCGATTGCAGGATGATCTGGCCGCCGATCGTGATCGCGTCGGTCGCGCTGCCGACCACGGCCGATTCGACATCCGAAAAACTCAGACGCCAGCCGTCGAACGGACGCGTGAGCAGCGCCGACGTGTGAGCGCCCGCCACCTGCAACAGCGGGCACGAGCCGCTGGTGAGCGGCGAATGGCGCGACCAGCTCAGGCCTTCCTCATGGTGCACATCGTCGACCGCGCCCTGCACGAGACCGGTCGACCACCCGTTGATGACGCCGACGCGCGCCTGCCACAGCCATGCTTTCGTCGGCGAGCGGTCGAATTCCTGGCCGAAGCCGGCGAACGCCTGGTAGGTGTCGAACTGGTCGCTCGGCCGGCCGCCGACCGTTGCCGGGATGCCGCCGATCACGACCGGATTGCGACGGCTGTCCGGCGGGGTCTGCGCGAGCGCGCCAAGCTCGATGGTCTGCCTGACGCCGTTAGCCGCGATCCACGCGCAGGACGCGAGCGCGCTCTTGTAATCGCCGCCGATATCCGACTTCACGGGCAGATGTTCGCTGTAGCCCGCGCCGCACGAAAGCCAGCGCGACGGGTGCAGGTCGCGGGTCGACGGGTACTCCGGATGGCTTACCGTCGGTGACGGATCGTTGTCGCCAGCATTCGCGCCGAGCGAAAAGGCGGACGCCACGAAGGTCGCGCAGAAAGCCGCGACGACAGAAGAAAGACGCATTGCAGTGCTGAAAGAGGGATGTTGCGATGGTCTTTCTATTTACGGCGCACCCGGTGCAAAGGTGAGTGCCGGCGCGTCGTAAAAGATGAATCTGCTACTCGATGCGGCGCATGCGCGCTGTATCGATCGACTCGCCGGCGCTAACGCGTCGAATCCAGGCGCAACGAGCGAAGTGCGTCTGTCAGATTCCGATAGTCGATTCGCGCGCAACGACCGAGCATTCGCTGAATTCGCTGCATCGGTCTGGCCAGGATCAGGAAATCGCGGATTCGCGGTTTGGCTCCCGAACCTCGTCGGCCAGAATGGCGCCCGCCCTTTTCCTTTTGATTCCCCCAAACCCATGCTCGTCGTCCCGATCGCCGTGCGGCTCGCGCGGCCGGCGCGCATGCGCTAACCGCACGTGGCCCGAACGCCGTTGAACACGCGTCGTCGATCGCAACGACTCGCCGCCTCGATCGCGCTCTTCGCGATCTGGCTGACGGTATTCGCGCCGCTCGGCTCCCGGCTGCTCGCGCGCGAAAAGCCGCCTGCTGCGGCCATCTGCAGTGCCGGCCAGCCGCACGCGACGGCGGCCGGCGAATCGCAATCGCCCGCGCATCATCATCTCGACGCCTGCGGGTATTGCAGCCTCCTTGCGCATTGTCCCGCGCTCTGCGGCGCGTCCACCGTCCATCTCGCCGTCCGCGCAGTGCGATGCGACGAAGTCGCGTCGGCCGATCTTCCGTGCGCGCGGCCGTCCCGCTATCTGCGGCGTCCGTCGCGTGCGCCGCCCGCGATCGCCTGAGCGCAGCACCTCCTTCGATTTCCCTCTCTGATTCCGCCTCGCGGCAGCACGCGTCGTGTCGCGCGCCGTGTCGCGTCGCCGAGGCCTCTCTGGAACGACCGAATGCCCAGGTTCATCGCATCGTCGCGCGCGCCGCGCGACGTCCGCCCATTCCGCCCATACCGCCGCCATTGCTTCGCGGGTGCGGTGTTTTCCGTTTTTTCCCTGTCCGCGGCCTGCGCGGACGCGGCCGAAACCGACGCGGCCAACGCGCCGGACATCTTGCTGCCCCCGGTCGAAGTCGTCGCGAGTCCACCCGCGACGCCGCTCATCTCCGTCATCGATCCGGGGACGCCGCGTCAGCCGCTGCCCGCAAGCGACGGCGCCGACACTCTGCAGACCGTGCCGGGCTTCTCGTCGATCCGCAGCGGCGGCACGAACGGCGACCCGGTGTTGCGCGGGATGTTCGGCTCGCGGCTTGCGATCGTCGCGAACGGCGCGGCGATTGCCGGCGCGTGTCCGGGCCGCATGGACGCGCCGACGTCCTACGTCGCGCCGGAAAGCTTCGACCAGGTCACCGTCGTGAAGGGACCGCAGACGGTGCTGTACGCGCCGGGCGCGTCGGCGGGCACGGTGCTGTTCGAGCGCGACACGCCGCGTTTCGACGCAGCCGGCGTGCGCGCGGAGGGCAGCGTCGTCGCCGGGCAGTTCGGCCGCAACGACGAGAACCTGGATGTCGCGGCCGGCACGCCCGATGTTTATGCGCGCGTCACCGCGAACAACGCGCACGAGCAGGACTATCGCGACGGCAACGGCAATGCCGTGCCGTCCGGCTGGAACAAGTGGAACGCGGACGTCGCGCTCGGCGCGACGCCGGATGCCGACACGACGTTCGAACTGACCGCCGGCACCGGAAACGGCAACGCGCGCTACGCGGGCCGCGCAATGGACGGCGTGCGCTTCAGGCGCGACAGCGTCGGTCTGCGCTTCGCGAAGCAGCGCATCGGCACGGTGCTGCGCGCCGTCGAGGCGCAGGTGTACTACAACGGCGCGTCGCACCGTATGGACAACTTCACGCTGCGCGTGCCCGCGCCCGGCAGCATGGCGATGGCGTCGGACGTGAGACGGCGCACCGTCGGCGCGCGCGTGGCGGCGACGTTCGATGTGTCCGATCGCGTGCAGTGGATCGCCGGTGCGGACACCCAGGCGAACTGGCTCGCGTCGCGGAAGTCGGTCGCGCAGCAGGATCTGTCGGCGCTGCCGTGGACGCCGTCCGCGGCGCTGTCGAACGTCGGCCTGTTCAGCGAACTGATGTGGTTCGCGACCGATACGCAGAAGGTCGTCGCGGGTGCGCGGCTCGACCGTGCAGCGGCGACCGACGACCGCCCGAGCATTGGCGGCGCGATGAAGATGGGCGCGATGCCGAACCCGACGCACGGCGGCGAGCGCGCGCAGTGGCTGCCGAGCGGCTTCGCGCGCTACGAACAGACGCTGCGCGGCACGCCGCTCGCGGGGTACGCGGGGATCGGCCATACCGAGCGCTTTCCGGACTACTGGGAACTCTTTTCGCCGACGAGCGGACCGCCCGGTTCGATCAACGCGTTCGCGGGCATCGAGCCGGAGAAGACCACGCAACTCGACATCGGCGCGCACTACCGCACGGCGACAGTCGACGCGTGGATCTCCGCGTATGCCGGCTACGTGAACGACTTCATTCTGTTCAGCTACGGATCGTCGATGGGCAGCTCGACCACGCAGGCGACGAACGTGAACGCGCAGATCATGGGTGGCGAAGTGGGTGCGACGTGGAAGCCGGATGCGCACCTGAGGCTCGGCGCGTCGGCCGCCTATGCGTGGGGCCGCAATGCGGACACCGGCGAGCCGTTGCCGCAGATCCCGCCGCTCGATGCGCGCTTCTCGGTCGATTACACGCGTGGCGCGTGGTCGGTCGGCGCGTTGTGGCGCGTGGTGGCCGCGCAGCATCGGTACGCGCCGAAGCAAGGCAACGTCGTCGGCCAGGATTTCGGGCCGAGCGCGAACTTCGGCGTCGTGTCGCTGCATGCGCAGTACGACTTCAACCGGCACGCGCAACTGACGGTCGGCGTCGACAATCTGTTCGACCGGGCGTACAGCGAGCATCTGAACCTGGCCGGCAACGCCGGATTCGGCTACCCGGCGGGCACGCCGGTGATGGAGCCGGGCAGAACCGTGTGGGCGCGCCTGAAATTCAGGCTGTGAAATTCAGGCGATAAAGCGCAGGCGGCGACGGCGCGTGCTTCTTTGCTCGCGCAACCGAAGTTGCGGACGGACGGCCCGAGTTGCGGTAGTCTTCACGTCCTGAAAAAGCGAAAACCGGCCGACCGCGATGGAGAGCCGGTCGCGCCGTACGGACAACTGACAACCACAACCGCATCCCAGGCCTTCCGATCACCATGAGTTCCACGTCACTGCCGTCGTCGTCCGTTCACTCGTCCGCGTCCGCGCTCAGCCCTGCCATGGTGCGCCGGGCGGTGCTGTCGTCGATGCTCGGCAGCGGGCTCGAATGGTTCGACTTCCTCGCGTACGCGTACTTTTCGAAGACCATCGCGGCGGTGTTCTTCCCGAGCGCGAACAGCTTCGTGTCGCTGATGCTGACGTTCGCGACGTTCGCGGTCGGCTTCGTCGTGCGGCCCGTCGGCGGCGTGCTGTTCGGCCTCTACGCGGACCGCGCGGGACGCCGCAACGCGCTGTCGCTGCTGATCGTCTGCATGGCCGCGAGCACGCTGCTGATGGGCGTCGTGCCGGGCTACGCGCAGATCGGCCTCGCCGCGCCGTTGCTCGTCGTGCTCGCGCGATTGCTGCAGGGGCTCTCGGTCGGCGGACAGTTCGGCACGACGGCCGCGCTGCTCGTCGAGTACGCGCCCGCCGGACGCAAGATGTTCTACGGCAGCTTCAGCATGTCGGCGCAGGCGCTGTCGATTTTGCTGTCGGCCGGCTGCGGCTATCTGCTGACCACGCATCTGACGCACGCGCAACTGACCACGTGGGGCTGGCGCGTGCCGTTCATCGTCGGCGCGCTGGCGGCGCCGATCGGCTTCTATATCCGGCATCGCGTCGCCGAATCGCCGGAATTCACGCGGCTCGCCGACGGGCACGCAGCGCCGCCGCCCTCGTCGGTCGCGCCGTTCTTCCGCGAGAACGGCACCGCCGCGCTGTGCGCGATGGGCGTCGTGATCGTCGGCACCGCGAGCACGTACGTGTGGCATTCCTATATGTCGGTGTACGTCGAGCGGCAGCTGCATCTGCCGCTGTCCGACGCGCTGTTCGGCACGTTCGTGTCGGGCGTGGTGACGCTGTTTCTGTATCCGGTCGCGGGACGGCTCGCGGACCGGTTCGGCGCGTATCGGCTGTTCTATCCCGTCGTGATCGCGTGGATCGCGTGCGCGTATCCGCTGTTCGAATATGTCGTTGCCGCGCCGAGCGAAGGGCGCCTCTTCGCCGCGCAGATGGTCGCGACGGTGTTTCTCGCGGCGATGTCCGGGCCGCATCCGGGGATGCTCGCGACGCTCTTTCCGGTGCGCAACCGGTCGGCGGGCGTCGCGCTGTCGTACAACATCGCGGTGACGCTGTTCGGCGGGATGGCGCCGATGACCGTCACCGCGCTCACACACGTGACGGGCAGCAGCATGACGCCGGCGTTTTATCTGATTGCGTCCGGCGTCGTTTCGCTTGGGCTCGTGTTTTTCTGCCGGGCCGCGGGAGCGGGGAAGACGGTAGAGAAGTAGCGGCAGGCGTGCGTCTCACTCCGCCCGGTCCTCGGCCCGCAGATGCAGCGGCGGAATCACCGCCGCCAGCAACTGCAGCTTGCCGGTGAGCACGCCGCGCAACGCGATGAACTCGTCGGCGATCTTCTGCAGCACGTTCGCCGGCCCCTGCACGAGGATCACCTCCAGCACGCGGTTCTCGGTCAGATACACGTGCAGCGAACTGATCACCTCGTCGATGTGTCGTACCTGCAGGTCCGAAATGCGGCCTTGCAGGCCGCGCGTCTGCCGGTCGTAGAACAGCGTGATGGTGCCGGCCATCACGTCGTCGCCGATCTTGCGCCGGTGCTCGGCGAGATGGAAATTGACCATCTCGCCGATCGCCTGCGAGCGGCTGCTGTAGCCGCGGCTCTCCACCATGCGGTCCAGGTCCGCCAGCAACTCCGGCGGCAGCGAGATGCTGACGCGGCTCACCGGCGCGCTGGACTTGTCCCAGTCGTCTTCGCTCATCCGATGCCCTCAGAAAAGATGGCTGTAGCGCTCGATTTCCCAACGGCTCACGTCGAGGTGATACGCGTCCCACTCGTCGCTCTTGTAGCGGATGAATTCGTCGCGCAGCCCGGCGCCCAACGTGCGCTCGACGAGCGGGTCCGCCGCGAACGCCGCGACCGCTTCCTGCAGGTTCTGCGGCAGGAACTCGATGCCGCGCTCGCGACGCTCGGCCTCGCCCAGTTCGTACAGGTTGTCTTCGTTCGGCGCGCCCGGATCGAGACCCTCGCGGATGCCTTCGAGGCCCGCCGCGAGCACGAGCGTCGCCGCGAGGTACGGGTTCACCGCGCCGTCCGCGTTGCGCGACTCGCAGCGCCCGCCGCCGGCCGGCACGCGCACCGAGTTCGTGCGGTTGTTCGAGCCGTATGAATTGAACACCGGCGCCCACGAAAAATAGCTCATCGCGCCGCGCCGCACGAGCCGCTTGTAGCTGTTGACCGTCGGCGCGAACACCGCGCACAGCGCCTTGCCGTGCTTCAGGATGCCGGCGATGAACTGATAGCCGAGCGGCGTGAGGCCGAGCCCGCGCGGATCGTCGGCCGGATCGCACGCGAACAGGTTGCGGCCGCTCTCCAGGTCGTACAGCGACAGGTTGAAGTGCGCGCCGTTGCCGGTCTTGTCCGCGAACGGCTTGGGCATCATCGTCGCGAGCAGCCCCTCTTCCTTCGCGTAGTGCTTCGCCATGAAGCGGAAGAACGTGAGGCGGTCGCAGGTGGTCAGCGCGTCCGCGTAGTTGAAGTCGAATTCGAACTGGCCGTTCGCGTCTTCGTGATCGAACGAGTACAGGTCCCAGCCGAGCGCGTTGATCGCGCTGCCCACCTTGTCGAGCCACGAGAAATTGTCGACGAAGCCGCGCACGTCGTAGCACGGCTTCGTGAGCTTGTCGTCGGCCACCGGCACTTCGAGGCTGCCGTCCGCGTTCTGGCGCAGCAGGAACACCTCGCACTCGATCCCGAGGTTCAGGCCGAAGCCCATTTCCGCCGCCTTCGCGAGCTGGTTCTTCAACGCGACGCGCGTGTTCAGCGGATACGGCTCGCCCTTGAAATAGTTGTCGGCCGGCGCCCACGCGAGACGCGGCTCCCACGGCAGCTGGATCACGCTGCCGAGGTCGGGCACCGACGTCAGTTCGTCCTCGTTCGGCGCCTGGCCGAGGCCGTCGAGCGCGTAGCCCGTATAGCGCTCCGAGCCCTTCGCCATCTGCCCGAGGTGGGCGATCGGCACCACCTTCGCCTTCGGCACGCCGTGAATGTCCACATAGGCGCCGATGCAATACTTGACGCCCTTGTCGGCCAGCGTCTTTTGCAGACCCGCGATGTCTTCGCTTGCTTGCATGAAGTCCTCTTCAGTCCCTGCCCGCGTCGTCGTTGATCAGGCATCCGGATCGATTCGAATGGTGAGGCGGTCGTGCGCCGCCGCGCGTCCCGAAGCGGCGGCAGCGGCGGCAACAGCGGGACGGCGGCTCAGTGCCCGGTGACGACAAACGACGGATCGATGTAGCTGTTCACGTCCTGATGCGTCTTGTAGACGCCGTTCGCGACGTTGAAGTCGTCGGCGATCTTCGACGAGCCGTACAGCGAACTGAAGCCGTCCGCCTTCTGGAACGCCTTGCGGTCGTCGGCCAGCGACAGCAGCTTCGTGCCCTTCAGCAGCGGCAGATACGCTTGCGGCGTGAGGCCGACGCGCGCCGACATGATCTTCACGGCGTCCGGCTGTGTCTTCGGATCGTTGATGTACGACACCACGCGATCCCACACGAGCACCACCTTCTGCCAGTCCGCGCGGCGCGAAGCGGCGCTCGCCGGGTTCACCGCGAGCACGTCGTAGATCAGGCCCGGCTCGTCGGCCGACGTGTAGATCGGACGCGCGCCCGGCAGCGCCTTCATCGACTGCCCCGACACCGGCTGCCACGCGCCGACCGCGGCGACGCCGCCGGACGACAGCATCTGCGGCATTTCGTTGGTCTTCGCGTTCACGAGCGTGACGTCCGACTCCTTCATGCCGGCCTTCTTCAAGCCGTTCAGCAGCAGCAGGTGTTCGACGAGCCCCATCTCGACCGACACCTTCTTGCCCTTCAGGTCCTTCAGGCTCTTGATGCCCGGCTGGCCGACGATCATGTCGTTGCCGTTCGAGTAGTCGGTGAGCATGATCATCTTGCTCTTGCCGCCGCCCGCGCCGGTGACGAGCGCGTCGCCGTTGGTCATCGTGACCGCGTCGATCTTGCCGGCGGCGAACGCGTCCATCGACGCCGAGTAGTCGAACCACACGAAGCTCACATCGACGCCGGCCTCCTTGAACCAGCCCTTGTCGATCGCGACTTGCCACGCGACCCAGCCGGGCCAGTCGCTGTAGCCGATCTTCAGCGGCGGCGCCGCATAAGCCGTTGCGCTGGCAAGCAAGGCGACCGCCGGCAACGCGAGGCGGGCAATCCAGCGCTTCAGCGAGACTCCGGAGATTTTCAGGCTCATCGCGATTCCTTTCGTTCGTTATTACTATTGGTGAGAGGAGTAATACTGGCGCGGATAGATGCAGGAACGATGCCAGCGCTGAAAACGCGGTGTTTTCGTCGCGAACGGACGATGGATGCACAACGGCGGGGGGAGACAGAATTCGCGCTGGTGCAGCTGCGCACCAGCGCACGGCAACCGCCGCGACGAAGCGAGGTCAGCCGTTCATCACGCCGCCGCCGTTCACGCCGACGATCTGGCCGGTCATGAAGCTCGCCGCGTCCGACGCGACGAACTGCACGACGGCGGCTATCTCGTCGGGCGTGCCGAGCCGCTTCAACGGATAGCGGGCCGCCTCGTCGCGGATATACGCGTCGCCGAGCGCCTCGACCATCGGCGTCAGCACGCCGCCCGGCGCGACCGCGTTCACGCGCACGCCGTACGGCGCGAGTTCGCGCGCGAGGCTCTTGGTCAGCGCGATGATGCCGCCCTTCGCGGCGCTGTAATGGCACAGGTTCTCGCAGCCTAGCTGCCCGAGGTCGGACGCGATGCTGACGATCTGGCCGCGCCGCTGCGCTTTCATTAGCCGCGCGGCTTCGCGCGAGAAGTGGAACGCGCCGTAGAGGTGGACCTTGATCATGCGGTCCCACATCGCGTCGGTGAGGTCGGTGATCGGCGCCTCCTGCAACACGCCCGCGTTGTTGACGAGCACGTCCAGCCGCTCGATCCCGTCGAAGATCTCGCGCACGCGCGACGGGTCCGACACGTCGCCGGCCGCGATCCGGCACGCGCCGCCGAGCGCTTCGATCTGCTGCTTCAATGGCGCGAGCGCGTCGTTCGACGGCAAATCGTTGACGATCACCGTCGCGCGCTCGCTGGCGAAGCGCAGTGCGATCGCGCGGCCGATTCCGCTGGCCGCGCCGGTCACGAGACAGGTCCTGCTCGAAGGCATCGATGACACGTTGCATCCTCCATGGATTCTGTTCGACAGTGGGCTCGCGCTATCGGAACACGCCGAAACCGCGCGGGCAAATCGCGTTCGTTGGCATTCCGATGCAGTAGCCGGCGCGCCCCAACGTGAGTGCGAACCGCACCTTTATCGGGCGGCCGCGCCCAATCGCGCGACATCGCATGCGGGCTTCATCGCCGCCGATTCCGCGCGAATCCCCGCACCGACGCCGTCGGCGCAGGTTGGCAAGCTTTATGCGAGGCACGGATCGTCACGGGATGAGCACACCGCTCAGCTATTGACAGGAAAGCTAGGGTTCCGGTCCGCTGGCGTCATCGGCGGATGGCTGGTCCGAGAGCATTCCGGCTCCGGCTTCAAACGGGGCTCCACGGAGGGATAAAAGCCCGGGAGATGCGCTAGACGGCGCGCCTCCCGCGGCTATTCCACCTCTCGATCCAGGAGCCTCACGTATGCCGCTCGACCTGAAAAAAGCGCTGCGCTCGCTGTGCGCCGCGACCTGCGTCCTAGCCTCCGCCCTGTCCGGCATTGCGGCCGCCGATGCCGCGACGCCCCTGAAGATCGGCACGGTCGTCTGGATCGGCTACGGCCCGTTCTACGTCGCCGAGGCGCTCGACCTGTACAAGAAGTACGGGCTGTCGGTCAAACTCCAGTTCTTCACCGATCCCGGCCTCCTGCCCGCCGCGCTGACGAGCCACGCGGTCGACGGCGCGATGCTCACCTACGACCAGGTCGTCGGCTCGGTCGCGAAGGGGCTCTCCGAGAAAGTCGTGATGCCGATCGACTTCTCGAACGGCGGCGATGCGATCGTCGCGTCGGCGGACGTGAAGAAGGTCGCCGATTTCAAGGGCAAGAAGGTCGCGTTCAATCCGCTGTCGCCGTCGGAGTTCCTGCTCGCGTACGCGCTGCAGACGAGCGGCATGAGCGACAAGGACATCAGCGCGGTCAACATGACGCCCGAGGCGATTCCCGGCGCGATGCTGTCGGGCAGCCTGCCGGTCGGCGTGACCTACGAGCCGAACGTGTCGCAGATCCTGAACTCGGGCAAGAGCCGCTTTCACGTGGTCTATTCGTCGCGCAACGCGCCCGGCCTGATCGCCGACGTGCTCGTGTTCGACCAGTCGTTCATCGACGCGCATCCGGCCGAGGTGAAAGGCATCCTGCAGGCGTACGCCGACGGCATGGCCTATATGAAGAGCCATCCGGACGACGCCGCGAAAATCATCGCGAAGGCGCTCGGCGTGTCGCCGCAAGACGTGAAGGCGCAGCTCGACGGCGTGTACAACATCCCCGTCGCCGAAATGCCGCAGAGCTTCGTGAAGGGCCCGACGACGCGCTCGTACTACACGAGCGGCGCGGTGATCGCCGGCCTGCTGCAGAAGAAAGGGCAGATCAGCGCGATCCCGCCGACGGAGAAGACGATCGACGCGCAGTTCGTCAACCAGCTCGCACGGTGACCGCGATGGCCACGCTCTACCGCTATCGCGACAGCCTCGTGCCGAACACCGCCGCGCTCGCGTATGCGTTCGGCGGCTACGCGGCCGGCGTCGCGCTGCTGTGCGCGCGGAGTCCGTGGCTCGCGGCGGCGGGCGTCGTGCTGCTCGCGCACGCGATGATCGTCAGCGCGTACCTGCTGCACGACGCCGCGCATCAGGCGATGTTCCGCAGCCCGCGCGCCAACGCGCGCTGCGGCGCGGCGCTCGCGTGGCTGAACGGCGGCTGCTATGCGCCGTTCGACGCGCTGCGCCACAAGCACATGCGTCACCACGTCGATCGCGCGGACATCGTCACGTTCGACGCGAAGGGGTTCCTGCTCGCGCTGCCCGCGCCGCTGCGGCGCGCGATCGTCGTGCTCGAATGGGCGTACGTGCCGGCCGTCGAGCTGCTCATGCACGGCTATGTGATCGCGATGCCTTTCGTCGACGCGCGGCGGCGCGCGCAGCGCCGACACGTGCTGCTCGTCGCGGCGATCCGCACGGTGCTGTTCGGCGTGCTCGCGTGGATGTCGGCGAAGGCGGTGCTGCTGTATCTGCTCGCATGGCTCGTCTGCCTGACCGTGCTGCGCTTCGCGGATGCGTACCAGCACACGTACGACGCATTCCCCGCGCTGCGCGACGACGCGCCGATTCCCGCCGACAAGCTGCGCGACCGCGCGTACGAGCAGCGCAACACGTACTCGAACCTAGTGTCGGTGCGCTTTCCGTGGCTCAATCTGCTGCTGCTGAATTTTTCGTATCACAACGCGCATCACGACCGGCCGGTCGAGCCGTGGCACCGCCTGCCCGCCGCGCACGCGAAGCTCTATCGCGACGACGACAGTCAGGTCATTCCGATGTCGCGTCTGTTGCGCACGTTTCACCGGCATCGCGTCACGCGTTTGTTGTCCGCCGGCTATGGGTCGGTGGACGTGAGCGCGAAGCAGATGGACGACTTTTACGGCGCGGTGGGCGTGTCGTTCCTCACCGCCGTCTGATTCCGGTCCCGGAGATCCTTCACGATGAATGAAATCCTGATGCAGCGCCTCAGCTGGGTCGCGTACCGCAACCGCATCCTGAACGACGATGCGATCGTGCTGCTGCCGTGCGGCGCGCTCGAACAGCACGGCCCGCACCTGCCGCTCGGCACCGACGCGCTGCTGTCGAGCGCGGTCGCCGCCGATGTCGCGCGCCAGCTCGACGGGATCGTCGCGCCCGCGTTCAGCTATGGGTACAAATCGCAGCCGAAGTGCGGCGGCGGCCAGCACTTCTGCGGCACCACGAGTCTCGACGGCAACAACCTGAGCCAGATGACGCGCGACGTGATCCGCGAATTCGCGCGTCACGGCGTGCGCCGTCTTGCGCTGATCGACGGGCACTACGAGAACCAGTGGTTCCTCACCGAAGGCATCGAACTTGCGATGCGCGACCTGTCGATGCACGGCACGCGCACGCCGCCGCTGCGCGTCGTGCGCCTCGAATACTGGGATTTCCTGACCGAGGCGACGCTCGCGAAGGTGTTTCCGGACGGCTTTCCGGGCTACGCGCTCGAACACGCGGCCGTGCTCGAAACGTCGATGATGCTGCACTACCACCCCGAGCTCGTCGCGACCGATGCGATCCCCGACGACGGTCCCGCCGACTTTCCCGACTACGACAGCTACCCGGCCCGCACCGGCTGGGTGCCGCTGTCGGGCGTGCTGTCGTCGGCGCGCGGCGCGAGCGCCGAGAAGGGCGCGTGGATCGCGAGCGAAACGGCGGCGCGCATCGCCGCCGCGCTGCGCACCGAATTCGCCGACACCGCGCGCGCGAAGCCGCAACGGGAGGCGCACGCATGACCCAGGTTCTGCGCATGTGGCCGCTCCTCACCGCGATGCACCGTTACGACAAGTCGGTGTCGACGCGCGGACGCGGTGCGGGCACCGACATCGACGCGCCGATCCTCGCGTACCTGATCGAGACGCGCAACGGCCGCATCCTGTACGACGTGGGCTGCGACTATCGCAAGATCGCGGATCCTGAACGGCGCGAGCGCCACTATGCGTCGATCGGCTTGCCGGTTCCGCAGATGGACGAAGCGCAGCGCATTCCCGGGCATCTCGCGCGGCTCGGGTTGCAGCCGTCGGATGTCGATGTGGTGATGGTCGGCCATCTGCACTTCGATCATGCGGGCGGGCTGTGCGACGTGTGCGGCTCGGACATCCACGTGCACGCCGACGAACTGGCCGCCGCGCGCGCGCAAGCCGACGCGGGCTACTTTCAGGACGACTTCGCCGGCGACTACCGCTGGCGCGTGCAGCGCGACGAATACGACCTCGCGCCGGGCGTGCGGGCGATCAACACGCCGGGCCACACCGCGGGCCACATGTCGCTGTGGATCGAGCTGCCGCGCGGCAAGCCGGTGATCCTCGCCGGCGATGCCGCCGATCTCGCCGAGAATCTCGACGACGAAGTCGCACCCGGCCACTGCTGGAACGACCGCGAAGACCTCGCGCTCGCGAGCATCCGCAAGCTGAAGGCGCTCGCGCGCGAGACCGGCGCGGCGGTCTGGCCGAATCACGACATCGCGTTCTGGCGCGCGATCGGCGGAGCACGGGCATGGCACGCGTGACGACCGGCGACGAACGCAATGACGAAGGGCGGAGCGTGCCGGCCGCTTACCGCGGCGTATGGCGGCGCACGCTGCTGCGCGATGCACAGGGCCGCGAAGACCGCGCGACGCGCGTGTTCTGGATGCAGACGGCGCGCTTGCACGTCGACATTCGCGTGCCGGCCGACCGCCCGGATGTCGGCGGCGCAACCGGTCTCGACGACGACGCGCTGACCCGCGACGCGCTGATCGCGCTCGCGCGGCAGCAGGGGTTCGCGGGCATCACGCAGGTCGAGCGCGGCGAGCCGGAGGTCTGCACGTGGCAACGGCAGATCGACTTCAGCGCGCCGACCGACGCGCGCGATATCGGCACGATGCGCTTCGTGTCGCCCGATGTCGTGCTCGAAGACGGCATCGACGCGCACTATCACGAACGCTGGGAACGCGAGCGAGCGTCGGCGGGCGCGAACTGGGCGCGCTGCGTCACGCGCGAAGCGGCGCGCGCAGCGGGGCTGCTCAAGGCGAGCGAGCGCGATGGCGACGACCTGTACGCGTCGACCGCGCCCGCCTGCTTCATCGCCCGCAGCGGCAATGTCTTTCTGTTCGCGCGCACGCGCACGGCCGCGGCCGATGCGCTTCTCGCGCCGCATCGCAACCGCGCGCTCGCCGACGTCGTCGCGGACCCGCGCGTGCCGCTCGACCACGCGCGCGCGATGCTCGACTTCGAGATTTCGCTCGGCCATGTCGCGCATCCTGACCGCGAGCGCTGGACGATCGCGCTGTCGACGCTGCCGTGGCGCGAAGGCAAGACGGCGTTCGACGAGCGCTCGCTCGCCGCGTTCGGACTGGACGCGCGCGACCTCGCCGAGCCGGGCGCCACCCCACCCGTGCTTTCGCTGTTTGCGCCGTCCCCCACCGAAACCGAGGAGCGATGATGTCAACGACCGAACACGCGCTGCGCCGCGACCTGAGCGCGCCGCCCCCCTCGCCTGCCCGTCGCGCGCCCAGGCTGTGGACGATACGCGGCGAGATCAGCCGCCGCGCGTATCTGACGTTCGCGCTCGCGGGCCTTTTCGTGCCGCTCGCCGCGTGGTGGGCGCTCGCGTCGTCGGGCTTCGTCGACAGCGTGTTCCTGCCCGCGCCGCTGCAGGTGCTGCACCGGCTCGCCACGTGGTGGGCGAACGAAGGCCTCGCGGACGACATCGCGATCAGCGTCTACCGCGTCGTCGCCGGCTGGGCGCTGTCCGCGCTGATCGCGGTGCCGCTCGGCCTGTTGATCGGCACGTTCAGGCCGGTGCAGGCGATGCTCGAACCGCTGACCGACTTCATCCGCTACATGCCGGCGGTCGCGTTCATCCCGCTCGTGATGCTGTGGATCGGCATCGACGAAGGCTCGAAGATCGCGATCATCTTCATCGGCACGTTCTTCCAGATGGTGCTGATGATCGCCGAGAACGTGCGCGCGGTGCCGCTCGCGCAGATCGAAGCCGCGCAGACGATGGGCGCGTCGCGCGAAGAACTCGTGCGGCTCGTGATCTTCCCGTCGTCGAAGCCCGCCGTGATGGACACGCTGCGCATCACGATGGGCTGGGCGTGGACCTACCTCGTCGTCGCGGAACTCGTCGCCGCGAATTCGGGCCTCGGCTACGCGATCCTGAAGGCGCAGCGCTATCTGCAGACCGACCGGATCTTCGCCGGCATCCTGCTGATCGGCCTCATCGGGCTCCTGATCGACCAGGGGTTCCGCCTCGCGCATCGCGTGTGTTTCGGAAAATGGATGGCCAGATCATGAATCGTCCCCACTCCCACATCGCCGTCGAACGGCTGTCGAAGTTCTTCGGACGCGGCGAAAAGCAGGTGCACGCGCTCGCCGACGTCGATCTCGACGTGCGTCACAACGAATTCGTCACGCTGGTCGGCGCGTCGGGCTGCGGCAAGTCCACGCTGCTGCGCATACTCGGCGGCCTCGAAACGATCGACGGCGGCAAGGTGCGCGTCGACGGCGCGGACATCGACGGCCCCGGCGTCGATCGCGCGATGGTGTTCCAGCACTACAGCCTGTACGCGTGGCTCACCGTGCGGCAGAACATCCAGTTTTCGCGGCGGCTGAAGGTGAACCGGCGCGACCTCACCGAGTCGTCGGTCGAAGTCGCGAGCGGACGCACGGATGCGCTCTTGCAGTCGATGGGCCTGATGCACGTCGCCGATTCGTATCCGAACCAGTTGTCGGGCGGCATGCAGCAGCGCGTCGCGATCGCGCGCGCGTTGCAGAGCAAGCCCGCGATCCTGCTGATGGACGAGCCGTTCGGCGCGCTCGACGCGCAGACGCGCGAGGTGATGCACGACCTGATCCTCCACGTGCACGCGCTCGAAAAGACGACGATCGTGTTCGTCACGCACGACGTCGAGGAGGCGATCTACCTCGGTCATCGCGTCGTGCTGATGGCGCCGCGCCCGGGCCGCATCGACTCGGTCTACGACGTGCCGCTGCCCGGCAAGCGCGATCCCGACATGAAGCTCGCGCCGGCGTTCACGCAGTTAAAGCGCGAGATTCTCGCGCGTATCCGCGAGACGTCGGGCATGAAGACCGATCTCGACATGCTCGAACAACTGACGCGCACCGTCGCGTGAGCACGCCTCGCAATCGGGCATCGGGATGCGCGCGAAGCGCGCCGCTGGTGCAGGCAGCGTTTGCATGGTGCGCTCGCGTCGCCGCGAATCGGCGCGACGCACAGCGACGCACCGGATTCGGTCACTGGCACACAAATCGCTTAATTGGCATTCGAGAGGTGCGAAGCAATTTGCATCATCTTCAGGATCGCTAGGGTTCCGGTCGCGCGGCGGCAGCGCACGATGTCTGGTCCGAGAGCAATCCGGTCTTGCCGCCCGCCTTGTCGAGGCGACGGCGAGGCTCCACGGAGGGACAAAAGCCCGGGAGGTCGCGATGTCGGTCCGTCGCCCTCTCACGCTTTGTGGTCTCACTTCCAACAAGGAGCCTCCATGTCGCCGCAACGTCCCCTCGATCTCCCGCCCATTGCCGACGTGCTGTGGGACACCGTCATTCCCGCCGGCACGCACTGGTCCGGCATCCTGCGCCGCGGGCTCGCGCTGCGCATCGTCGACCTCGAAGGCGGCGCGAATCTGTCCGCCGTGTTCCATCGCCAGGAAGACCTGCTCGAACGCTACAACATGGCCGACACGCTGAAGGCGCAGCACACCGCGCATTTCACGAGCGGATGCGCGCTGTATTCCGACATGGGCCGCGTGATGGCGTCGATCACGGCCGACACGCTCGGCTGGCACGACCCGGTCGGCGGCGTCGGCGACGCGCAACTCTTTCGCGACAAGTACGGCGACACGCACTACCAGACCCATCGCAACGCGATGATCCGCAACGGCCGCGACAGCCTCGTGCTCGAACTCGCGAAGTACGGCCTCGGCGCGCGGGATCTCGTCGCGAACGTGAATTTCTTCAGCAAGCTCGCGTACGGCGAAGACGGCTCGCTCGGCTACGTGAGCGGCCATTCGCGCGCGGGCGATGCGCTCGACCTGCGCTTCGAGATGAACACGCTCGCGGCGTTTTCGACCGCGCCGCATCCGCTCGATCCGAACCCCGAGTACCAGCCGAAGCCGGTGAAGCTGATCGCGTACCGTGCGTATGCACAGGATGCGCGCGTGCCGGACGACGACCCGTGCCGCTCCGCGTGCCCGGAAAACGGCCGCGGCTTCATCAACACCGAGCGCCTGTTCGCCTGAGGAGACCGCGATGCCGATCATCGAAAGCCAGCTCGACCCGCAACGCGCGGCCTATGACTTCACGCTGCGCTCGGGCGAGCCGTGGCTGCACGAACTGAAGCGCGGCGACGTGCTGCGCATTCTCGACCTCGAAGGCAACCAGGCCGTCGATACGCTGTTCTACAGCAGCGCCGATCCGCACGAACGCTACAGCGCGCAGGACACGATCCGCGCGCAGCGCAACCTGTACCTGAGCGCCGGCAGCGTGCTGATGTCGAACCTCGGCAACCCGATGCTGACGATCGTCGCCGACACGTGCGGCCGCCACGACACGCTCGGCGGCGCATGCGCGGCCGAGAGCAACACGGTCCGCTACGCGCTCGACAAGCGCTACATGCACAACTGCCGCGACAGTTTCCTGAACGCGATCACGCACTGCACGTGCGGCTCGCACGCGCGGCTCACGAAGCGCGACATCGTCAGCAACATCAACTTCTTCATGAACGTGCCGGTGACGCCGGACGGCGGCCTCACGTTCGAAGACGGCATCTCGGCGCCGGGCAAGTACGTCGAGGTGCGCGCCGAGATGGACGTGACGGTGCTGATCTCGAACTGCCCGCAGCTGAACAACCCGTGCAACGGCTATAACCCGACGCCGGTGCGGCTCACGATCTGGGGCGCGTCATGAAGTTCGACAAGGTTCTGATCGCCAATCGCGGCGAGATCGCGTGCCGCGTGATCCGCACGCTGCGGCGGCTCGGCATCGCGTCGGTGGCCGTGTATTCGGAAGCGGACCGCCACGCGATGCACGTGACGATGGCCGACGAGGCAGTGTGCGTCGGCCCCGCCGCGGCCGCCGACAGCTATCTGAACGTCGCCGCGATCCTCGACGCCGCGCGCGCGACCGGCGCGCAGGCCGTGCATCCGGGCTACGGGTTTCTGTCCGAGAACGCCGCGTTCGCGCAGGCGTGCGAAGACGCGGGCATCCGCTTCATCGGGCCCCGTCCCGCGCAGATGCGCGCGTTCGGCCTGAAGCACACGGCCCGCGCGCTCGCGCGCGAGCACGACGTGCCGCTGCTGCCCGGCAGCGGCCTCGTGCCCGACGTGCGCGCCGCGCTGCGCGAAGCGCAGACGATCGGCTATCCGGTGATGCTGAAGAGCACCGCCGGCGGCGGCGGCATCGGCATGGCGCTGTGCCGCGACGCCGCGCAGCTCGAAGCGGCGTTCGCCTCGGTCGCGCGGCTCGGCGAGGCCAACTTCGCGAATGCGGGCGTGTACGTCGAGAAGTTCGTCGAGCGCGCGCGCCACATCGAAGTGCAGATCTTCGGCGACGGCCACGGCAACGTGATCGCGCTCGGCGAGCGCGACTGCTCGGTGCAGCGGCGCAACCAGAAGGTGATCGAGGAAACGCCCACGCCCGGACTGTCCGCCGCCGAACGCGCGACGCTGCACGCGAGCGCGGTGAAGCTCGCGCGGGCCGTGTCGTACGCATCGGCCGGCACCGTCGAGTTCGTGTTCGACACCGACACGCGCCGTTTCTACTTCCTCGAAGTCAACACGCGCCTGCAGGTCGAGCATTGCGTGACGGAGGAGGTGACGGGCGTCGATCTCGTCGAATGGATGATCCGCGAGGCCGCGGGCTCGCTGCCCCCGCTCGATACGCTCGCCGTGTCGCCTTCGGGCGCGAGCATCCAGGTGCGGCTCTATGCCGAAGATCCGAACCGGCAGTTCCAGCCGGGCGCCGGCGTGCTCACGCACGTCGCGTTTCCGGACGACGCGCGCGTCGACACCTGGGTCGACGCGGGCACCGAGATCGGCACGCACTACGATCCGCTCGTCGCGAAGCTGATCGTCAAGGGCGACACGCGCGACGCGGCGCTCGTCGCGTTGCGCGATGCGCTCGATCGCACGCAGCTGTACGGGATCGAGACGAACCTCGACTATCTGCGTGCGATCGCCGGCTCGCCGACGTTCGCGCGCGGCGAGCAGACCACCGCGTTCCTGTCGCGCTTCGCGTTCGCGCCGCACACGATCGACGTGCTCGACGGCGGCGTGCAGACCACCGTGCAGCAGACGCCGGGACGGCTCGGCTACTGGGACATCGGCGTGCCGCCGTCGGGGCCGATGGACGACCGCTCGTTCTCGCTCGCGAACGAGCTGCTCGGCAACGCGCCCGACGCGGCCGGCCTCGAATTCACGATGGTCGGCGCGACGCTGCGCTTCAACACCGCCGCGCGGTTCGTGCTCGGCGGCGCGCCGCTCGCGGCGACGCTCGACGGCGAACCGGTCGCGTTCTGGCAGGTCGCGCGCGCCGCGCCCGGCTCGGTGCTGAAGCTCGGCGGCGTGAGCGGCGCGGGCGTGCGCGCGTGCCTCGCCGTCAAAGGCGGCCTGCAGGTGCCCGACTATCTCGGCAGCAAGGCCACGTTCACGCTCGGCCAGTTCGGCGGCCATGCCGGGCGCGCGCTGCGCCGCGGCGACGTGCTGCATCTCGCCGAAGACGCGGACCGCGAAGAGGCAGGCGCGACGCCGGGTGCGATGCTGGATCCGGCGCGCGTGCCGGCGCTGTCGAACGCATGGACGCTCGGCGTGCTCGACGGCCCGCACGGCGCGCCCGACTTCTTCACGCCCGACGACATCGCGATGCTGTACGGCACGCGCTGGACCGTGCACTACAACTCCAGCCGCACCGGCGTGCGCCTGATCGGCCCGAAGCCGCAATGGGCGCGCGCGGACGGCGGCGAAGCCGGGCTGCATCCGTCGAACATCCACGACAACGCGTATGCGATCGGCGCGGTCGATTTCACCGGCGACATGCCGGTGATCCTCGGCCCGGACGGCCCGAGCCTCGGCGGCTTCGTGTGCCCGGTCACGGTCGTGCGCGACGAGTTGTGGAAGCTCGGGCAACTGCGGCCCGGCGACACCGTGCAGTTCGTTCGCGTTCCTGACGAAGCCGCGGCGCCGGCCGTCCAGAACGCCGCCGCGGAACGCGACTGCGTGCTGTATCGCGACCCGGACGCGGGCGACGGCATCGGCGTCGTCTATCGCCGCAGCGGCGACAGCAACGTGCTGATCGAATACGGCCCGCTCGTGCTCGACCTGAACCTGCGCTTTCGCGTGCATGCGCTGATGGGCTGGCTGAACGGGCATCGCATGCCCGGCATCGTCGATCTGACGCCCGGCATCCGTTCGCTGCAGGTGCACTTCGATCCGCGCGTGCTGCCGCGCGCGAAGCTGATCGACCATCTGCAGCGGGCCGAACGCGAACTGCCCGCCGTGTCCGACATGCGCGTGCGCAACCGCATCGTGCATCTGCCGCTGTCGTGGGACGACCCGTCGACGCGCATCGCGATCGAACGCTACATGCAGTCCGTGCGGCCCGACGCGCCGTGGTGCCCGAGCAATATCGAGTTCATCCGCCGCATCAACGGCCTCGCGAGCATCGACGACGTGAAGCGCATCGTGTTCGACGCGCGCTATCTGGTGATGGGCCTCGGCGACGTGTATCTCGGCGCGCCGGTCGCGACGCCGCTCGATCCGCGTCACCGGCTCGTCACCACCAAGTACAACCCGGCGCGCACGTGGACCCCCGAGAACGCGGTCGGCATCGGCGGCGCGTATCTGTGCGTGTACGGGATGGAAGGCCCCGGCGGCTATCAGTTCGTCGGACGCACCGTGCAGATGTGGAACCGCTACCGCACGACGCGCGAATTCGAGCCAGGCAAGCCGTGGCTGCTGCGCTTCTTCGACGAGATCCGCTTTTATGAAGTCAGCGAAGCGGAACTGATGCAGTTGCGCGCCGACTTCGTCGCCGGACGCGCGAGCCTGAAGATCGAGGAGTCCGAGTTCGACCTCGGCGAATACAACCGCTTCCTGCGCGACGAGGCCGCGTCGATCGCCGCGTTCAAGGCCACCCAGCAGGCCGCGTTCGACGCCGAGCGCGAACGCTGGCGCGCGACGGGCCAGGCCGACTACGTCGGCGAACCCGGCACGGAAAGCGCCGCCGCCGGCGCCGCGAACGGCGCACTCCCGGAAGGCCAGCGCGAGCTGACGGCCGACCTGTCCGGCAGCGTGTGGAAGCTGCTCGTGAGCGAAGGCGAGCGCGTCGAGGAAGGCCAGACCGTCGCGATACTCGAATCGATGAAGATGGAGATCGCGGTGGCCGCGCTGGAATCGGGCGTCGTCGACACGATCGACTGCCACGAAGGCGACGCGATCGTCGCCGGCCAGAGACTGATGGTGCTGCGCGCCGACACCACGGCCGCCGCCGCCGAAGAGGAGCCCTACGCATGAATCGCGACCACACCGACTTCCAGCCGCCGACGCTCGCCACGCTGCGCGCGCGCTATCGCGACGGCAGCCTGACGCCTGCGCAACTCGTCGAGTCGATTGCCGCGCGCTTCGCGCAGGGCGATCCGCATCACGCATGGATCCGCCCGCTCACGCAGGACGAGATGATGCGCTACGCGGACGCGCTCGCTGGCCGCGATATCGACAGCCTGCCGCTCTACGGCGTGCCGTTCGCGATCAAGGACAACATCGACCTCGCCGGCATTCCGACGACGGCCGGATGCCCCGCGTACGCGTACGTGCCTTCAAAGAGCGCGCCGGTCGTCGAACGGCTGATCGCGGCCGGCGCGATTCCCATCGGCAAGACAAACCTCGACCAGTTCGCGACCGGGCTGTCCGGGCAGCGCTCGCCGTATGGCGCGTGCCGCAACGCGCTCGATACGCGCTATGCGTCGGGCGGCTCCAGTTCGGGGTCGGCGGTGAGCGTCGCGCTCGGCGTCGCCGCGTTTTCGCTCGGCACGGATACGGCAGGATCGGGCCGCGTGCCCGCCGCGTTTCATGGCCTGATCGGCCTGAAGCCCACGAAAGGCGTGTTGAGCACGCAGGGCGTCGTGCCCGCATGCCGGTCGCTCGACTGCGTGACGATCTTCGCGCATACCGCCGACGACGCGCAGCAGGTGTTCGACGCAGCACGCGGCGTGACCGAAGGCGATCCGTACGCACGCGAATGGATGCCGCTCGCCGCGCCCGCCGGCGTCGCCGCGCCGCCGACGCTGGATGGCGTGCGGCTCGGCGTGCCGCGCGTGTCGCAACTCGAATTCTTCGGCGACGACAGCTACCGGCAAGCATTCGATGCCGCGCTCGCCCGCGCACGCGAAGCCGGCGCGCAGCTCGTCGAGATCGACTTCGAACCGTTCCTCGCGACCGCCCGGCTGCTGTACGAAGGGCCGTGGGTGGCCGAGCGGCTCGCCGCGATCCGCGAGTTCTTCGCGCGCGAGCCCGACGCGCTGCATCCGGTGATCCGCGAAATCATCGGCGGCGCGCAGCGCTGGAGCGCCGCCGACGTGTTCGCCGCGTTCGACCGGCTCGCCACGCTGCGCGTCGAAGCCGAGCGCGTGTGGCGCGACATCGACGCGATCCTGATGCCGACGTCCGCGACGACCGCGACCGTCGACGAACTCGAAGCCGATCCGATCCGCGTGAACTCGCGCTTCGGCTACTACACGAACTTCGTGAACCTGCTCGACCTCGCCGCGATCGCGGTGCCGGCCGGCCGTTGCGAAACCGGACGTCACGCGGGACTGCCGTTCGGTGTGACGTTCGTCGCGCCCGCGCATCGCGACGCGTATCTGCTCGACCTCGCGCGCGCGTGGCAGGGCGAGCGCGACGAAACACCGGCGCGCCGCATCGATAGTGACGCTGCGCCGGTCGTGCGCGTGGCGGTGGTCGGCGCGCATCTGTCCGGCGAGCCGCTGAACGGGCAGCTGACGCAGCGCGGCGCGCGGCTCGTGTCGACGACGCGCACCGCGCCGTGCTACCGGCTCTACGCGCTGCCCGCCGCGCCCGGCGCGACCGCGAAGCCCGGCCTCGTGCGCGTGGCCCGCGACGGCGCGTCGATCGAGGTCGAAGTGTGGGAGGTGTCGCTCGCCGCATACGGCGGATTCGTCGCCGGGATACCGTCGCCGCTCGGCATCGGTATGCTGTCGCTCGCGGACGGCTCGTCGGTGCAGGGCTTCCTGTGCGAGAGCGTGGCGCTCGACGGCGCCACCGATATCACCGCGTCCGGCGGCTGGCGCGCGTGGCTCGCGCTTTCACGCGCCGCGCAATAACGCGCAATAAACGTCCGCCTTGGAGGAGAAACGTCATGTCAACCAGCAGCAGCCGGACCGAATGGCTCGCGGTGCGCCGCGAGCTGTCTTCGCGCGGCAAGTGGACGCTCGGCATCGGCGCGTTCCTGCTGCCCGTGCTCGTGTGGTGCGTGGTCAGCTATGTGCCGTTCGTCTGGCATCCGCAGATGCTGATCACCGATCCCGGCAGCGTCGATTACTTCCAGCCGGGCATGCGCGTCGACAAGGCCGTGTTCGCGGACGAACTGCAGCACGCACGCGCGAATCACACCGCGCTGCCCGCCGGCACGCCGTCGAACCCGGTGTACCTGCCCGCGCCGCACGAAGTGCTGCGCGCGTTCTACACCGCGTTCACGACGCCGCCAGCCGGACAGGATGGCGTGTGGCTGCACCAGAGCCTGTGGCACAGCATCCAGATCATCTTCTGGGGCTTCGTCGTGTCGTCGCTGCTCGGCGTGCCGGTCGGCATCGTGTGCGGCACCTATAGCGCGATCGCGCGGCTGCAGGAGCCTTTTTACGAGTTCTTCCGCTACCTGCCCGCCCCCGCGTTCGGCGCGCTGATGGTCGCGATTCTCGGCATCTACGACGCGCCGAAGATCGCGATCATCGTGATCGGCACGTTCTTCCAGCAGGTGCTGATCATCGCGAACACCACGCGCAAGCTCGACTACGCGCTGCTCGAAGCCGCGATGACGCTCGGCACGAAGAAGCTGAAGCTGCTGTGGCACGTCGTGATTCCGGGCATCCTGCCGGACCTGTATCGCGACCAGCGCATCCTGCTCGGCTGGGCATGGACCTACCTGATCGTCGCCGAACTTGTGGGCACGAGTTCCGGCATCACGTGGTACATCACGCAGCAGGCGCGCTATCAGCATTTCGACAACGTGTACGCGGCCATCATGATGATCGGCGTCATCGGCCTCGGCGCCGACCTCGTGCTCGGGTGGCTCGGCCGCCGGCTGTTTCCGTGGGATCGCACGCTGAAGGCTTGAGCCCCGCGCCAACGCAATACAAGGACGACTGATGAACAACCCGCAATCGATCCCCGCCTACCTGCTGCAATCCGAGGCCGTTCGCGCGCGTTTCGAGCGGCTCAAGGCGCGCGACGTGATCCTCGAAGTGCGCGACCTCGGCAAGCGCTTTGCGACGCCGACGGGCGAGCATGTCGCGCTCAATGGCGTCAGCTTCGAGACGTACCGCCGCGAGTTCGTCTGCGTGATCGGACCGTCGGGCTGCGGCAAGTCCACGCTGATCCGGATCCTCGCGGGACTCGACGAACAGTCGAGCGGCGAGGTGCTGCTCGACGGCAAGCCCGTGCGCGGGCCGGGCGCCGACCGGGGGATGGTGTTCCAGGGCTACACGTTGTTTCCGTGGCTCACGGTGAAGAAGAACGTGATGTTCGGGCTGAGAATGAACGGCAGCGGCAAGAGCACGGCTGAGCGCGAGGCGCTGCAGTGGCTCGATCTGGTGGGACTGACGAAGTTCGCGGATGCTTATCCGCACCAGTTATCGGGCGGGATGAAGCAGCGCGTCGCGATTGCGCGCGCGCTGGCGAACCGGCCGCGGATCTTGCTGATGGACGAGCCGTTCGGCGCACTCGACGCGCAGACGCGCGCGAAGATGCAGACGCATCTGCTCGATATCTGGCGCAACATCGACATCACGATTGTGTTTATCACGCACGATCTGGACGAGGCGATTTTTCTCGCGGACCGGATTCTGGTGCTGAAGGCGAATCCGGGGGAGGTGCAGGAGCTGATCGAGGTGCCGGTGCCGCGGCCGCGGAGTTATGCGCAGTTCACGTCGGCGGAGTTTCTGGCGACGAAGGCGCGGCTGGAGGAGTTGATTCATCCGCCGGTCGTGGGGGATGGCGAGGACGAGGCAAGCCGGCCTCATGTCATCCGGATGACGGACGTGGCGGATAGTGTGGAGTAGGGCGCGCGCCGCGGTGGTAGCCGAAGTCTGGTTACGCGGCCGCTGCGCGGCGGTTGGATGGCGCGGAAAAACAAAAAGGGTTGCAGCTTGACGCGTGCAACCCTTTCGAATTTCTTTGGTGGGGCGTGAGTGACTCGAACACTCGACCTACGGATTAAGAGTCCACATAAAAAACCATACGGATCAATTTGTTGTGCCGGTTCTCCGCACCGCAAATTGTTGACTTTCGAGGTTATTCGATCGTTGCCCCGTAGGGTCGTCGGAGATGTTTGCGTTGCAAGTTCAGAGCCGTTTTGGGGGGGGGGCAGGCGCGGCGACGTTAATTGATCGGTGACATTTCCGTTGGATGTATCGGCCTGTCGGTCGTGGTTGTCGCGGCGCGCGCGAAGATAGTTCGAATCAAGCGGTCCGGCCGTGCTCCGTGCTTGTCGGACTGGCGACGGTTGCGGTGCGTGTGTTTGTCTTCGTTGGGCGCCTGGCCGTGTTTGACCGGTGCCGCAGTCGTATATTTACAACGCGAGATAATAAAAAATATTGCGTAATACACGTTCTTGTGTATCGCCGTGTTCAGTGCGGACAAAAAACTAATCAAATCAAAGTTTTACTTCGGTCAGTAATTCGTCTTGTCTATCGAGTTTTGTAATTCGGTATGTCTATTGTTTCGCGCGATTTTGTAAATCGAATCGTCTATGAGTCGGTGTGTTTTTCCCAAATTGTCTGATTGATGAATTGCGGAGTGCCTTGTAACGTGTGTTCTGCGTACGGCGCGAGAAATAAAACTCCATATAGGACTATTAGAGAAAAATCATGGCGAAACAAAAACTTACTATTTTGGGCATTGTCTCGAATTCGGGAATCTCAAAGAAGACGAATCAACCGTTCGATATTAAGACGGCGCATTGCGTGCTAACGCAACACACTGAAGAGGGGGGCGAGCAGATCGTGGTCGGCACGATCAACTTGCCGCCCAAGTTCAAAGACGTGACGCCGGGCGACTATTTGGCAGAGTTCGCGTTCGGGATGGGGTATGGGCAGGATCAAGGGCGTCTCGTTCCGCAGATTGTGTCTCTGTCGGCCTTTGGGCCGGCGAAGCCTCAGCCGAAGACGGCGTAACACTTCATGGCTGCTGGGTCCGTTCAACTCGTGCTGGTGTGTGTAACAGCTTCTTCTGGCGATCAGGTGACTGCGTTGGACCAGCAGGTTTGTCCGGCGAGCGGTGGCCAGAGTTTTCATCTTCAACAGCAGCAGGCTTACGTACTCTCGCCTAACAGCGCGGGGTACATCGACTCGATAGCTCAGCCTTTCGACTACACGGCGGCGGCTGGCTTTTGGGGGTTGGCATTCACCACCGTTATTTCTCTTTGGTTGGTGAGCCATGGCGCAGGCGCGGTAGTCAATTTTTTAAGACGCGCTTGATTTTCGTTCGCGGGTGAGACCGCTTTAAAGGGCAATTCAATATGAAAGTGAAACTGCAACAACTCAAGAAGATCGCGGTTCGGTCGGCACTGCTGGGCGTCGGTGCTGCTGCTACGCAGGCTCGCGCTGCTGGCACTGACTTTTCGACGCTGACGAGTGGAATCGATTTCTCGACAGTGACGACGGGCATCCTCGCGGTTGCGGCGACGCTGATTACGGTGTACGTGGCCATCAAGGGTTCGAAGATTCTGATCGGCATGGTTCGGGGCGCATAAGTCGTTAGGCTGCGGCGAAGTTTGTTCGGGGGCTTCGGCCCCCGTTTCGTTGACAAACAGGGGCTTGTGATGGTGGAAACGTTGGTCGGTATCTATTGCTCGTGGGTCGCGTTCGTGATGAGCGGTCGTCTGCCGGAGGTTTTCGGTTTGCCGGCTCTTTGGGTTCCTCGCGTCAAGTTGGGGTTTGTCGTCTTTCCTGGAAAGCCGGCGTGCAGCCGAGCTGAGTGCTAGGGGGGCGCTGTGGATACGAATAGTGCTTGGTATCTGGTGATGTTTGTCTTCGGGATGGTCTGCGCGTGGGCGGTTGTCGTCGGTTTTGAGGAGTCTTGATGCGGATCCGAAACGTGGTGTTGTTCGTCACGCTGAGCTGTGTTCTTGGCGTGCAGGCGGTGCATGCGCAGGCGTTGCTTGCGCCGGTCGAGAACCTTGTTATTAATCGCGCGGAGGCGGCGATCATCACGCGGGTGGCGATCTCGCGTGGCTTTGCTGCCAACGATCCGCGTATCGCTGCGACGTTGACCGGCATGGGTCAGGTTTCGACGGCGCTGAATGTCGTTTCTACGGGGGCTGCTGTGGGACTTGGATTCGCTGGTGCGCCGGTCTGGTTAACGGTTGCGGCGGGGTTGGGCATCCTCGCTGCTGGTTCTGCGTTGTACGCGGGGGGCGTGTCTCTGTCGCGTTCGCTGGATGGTAAGACGGTCACGGCAAGTCAGCCTGCGCCTGCGTTGCCGGTGTATACGGGGCCGTTGTACCAGGCTGTTCCACCTGTCGCGGGCAACATGCAGTCTCCGTTTAACTACGGGGCGACAACGCTGGGTATGCAGGCGTATCGCACGAGCTCGTGTTTGTCTACGGATGCGATGTGTTCAGCGTTGCCTTCTCTGCCCGATCTCACGACGAGTGGGATGAACTTTGTTCGGAATTACGGTTCGATGGCGCTGGTGGCGGGGACGATAGGCGCCGTGCAGTCTTACGACCTGTACGAGCAGCAGTACAACTGCGCGAGCGGAAGCACGGCTGGGCCGACGAACACCAGTGTTTGCTCTGCTGTGGTTGCGGTAATCGATCAGTTTGTGCCGAACGCGGACGGAACGATGCAGACGCTGATGGAGACACGCTCGATTAGCCATGTGGAGTTTGATTCAAATAACAATCCGGTAACTGTCACGCAGAGCGGGCAGCAGCCGGTGACGTGGTGGAGCGTCGGGCCGGGTGTGACGCCCATCACTGGCACGGACCTGTCGCAGATTTATCCGAAGCTGTCGTCGGCGGCGCTCAAGCAGCCGCTCGATCCGATGACGCTGGCGCAGCTCGCGAACCAGACTTGGCAGCAGGCCGCGAACCAGCCTGGCTATCAGGGCTTGCCGTATTCGGTGACGCAGCCGATTTCGTACAGCGACGTGCAGCCGTGGACGCAGGCGAATCCGAGTTCGGTGCCCGATATGGGCGACCTGTTTACGCCTGCGAGTGATCCGGGTACGTCGACGGTATCCATTGATCCGGCGGTGCAGCCGGGACAGTCATCGGGCACAAACCCAGCGAGCGGGACGACGGCCACTGGCAATGATGTGAACGTGGTCAATACGCCGAATGTGAACGTCGTCAACAAGGTGTCGGTTGATCTTGGCGCTGACCCGGGGGTGAGTTCACCGTCGCTGGAGGCGACACCCACTATCTCGATGATCCTGACGCCGCTGCTGAACCTGCTGCCCGACCTCAAGCATTGGTCGATGCCGTCGCATAGCGCGGTGTGTCCTGAGCCGTCGTTTAGCGTGCTGGGTCGTTCGTTCAGGCTTGCCGCTCAGTGCGATCTTGCCGAGTCGAATCGGACGGCGATCTATACGGCGTTTGCGGCGATGTTCACGCTGGCGGCGCTGTTCGTTGTGCTGCGCGCGTAAGGGGGTGTCATGTTTGCGATTCTGGTTTCTGCTGCGAACGTTGCGCTCGGGTTTCTGCTGCGCTCGGTCATTGCGAAGTTTTTCCTGTACTTCGGGTTGTATTTCTTCGTTACTGAGGCCGTGTCGCTGTTGCAGTCGGCGAACATTCTGCCTTCGGCGTCGTCGCTTGCGGGCGCGTTCGGCTCGATCGGTAGCGATGTCTGGTACTTCCTCGATCTGTGCGCGTTCAGCTACGGTGCGCCGCTGCTGGTGTCGGCCTATGCGACGCGCTTTGTCATCCGGCGATTGCCGATCATCGGGTGACGCGATGGCGATCAACGTGTATAGCGGCGTGAATGGCTCGGGTAAGTCGTATGAGGTCGTGCAGGGGCCGTTACTCGACGCGGTTGCCAGTGGGCGGCGTGTTGTTACCAACGTAGATGGTATTAACGAGGCGCTGATTCACGAATTCCTGGTGGGCAAGGGGCGCGGCGACGGCTCCACGTTCGGTCCGGTGGTGCATGTCCGGACTGATGACTTTTTAGAGTCCGCGTTTTTTCCGGTCGAGCATGAGTCGTCGGAAGGGGCGACCGTCACGCCGGGGTTTGTTCAGCCGGGCGATCTAGTGGTGGTCGATGAGGCGTGGAAACTGTGGAACCAGGACAAAAAGATTTCTGACGAGCACATGGCGTTCTTCCGCATGCATCGGCACTTCACGCATCCGCATACTGGGGTTGCCTGCGACGTTGTGTTGATGGTGCAGGACATTGGCGACCTGCACCGGAAGGTTAAATCGGTAGTCGAGCTGTCGTTCCGTATGCACAAGCTCAAGTCGCTTGGCCTGTCGTCGGGCTACCGTGTCGAGCAATATGAGGGCTGGAAGCAGAACGGGCGCACGCGTGTTGCAACGTATGTGCGCAAGTACAGCAAGCAGGTTTTCCCGCTCTATAAGAGCTACGCCGGGGCGGGCGGTAAGGAAGCTGTCGTGGACAAGCGGCAGAACATCCTCAACAACAAGCGGCTTTGGGCGCTGGTCACGGTTTTTGTGGTGACGCCGATTGTGGCGGGTTGGTTCATCTACGCGTTTTTCCACCGGGTCTCGCATAAGCCTGCGTCCGGCGCTATGTCCCCTGTGTTGGCTTCGTCGCCTGCGGTTAGCGCTTTGGGTGCGGCGGGCACGTCTGGGGCCGCTGTGGGCGGTTCTAAGGCTTCGTTTTCGGAATACTGGCGCATTGTGGGCAGCTACAGCGGTCCGGGCCGCGCGTGGGTGGTGCTAGCTGATAGCTCGGGGCGGTTGCGGATGGAAAGCCCGTCGATGTTTCAGAACACCGGCGTGGTGAGGGTTGGGACGGTTGACGGGGAGCAGGTTTCTACGTTTTCCGGCGCGAAGCCTTCGGGCGGGGGGGCTGGCGTGGCGGTTTCTGGCGCTGGAGCGGCGCTGGGTGGGGTTACGAAATGAAGGTGCGTGGGTTGTTACTCTGGTTCGTCGCCGGCGCGAGCTGCGCCGCTGAGTCTGCGGTGCCGGCGTCGATGCCTGTGCTGCCGCCGTTGCCTGCGGTGGTCGGGTTGCCGAGTGGGGTCGGGCCGGGCCCGTTGCCTGCGCCGCCTCTGGTGCCGCTGAAGATGGGTAATGCGAAGTCGGTTGATCTGCGGTTCGTCAATGTGGCGCAGGTGATCGACCTAGTGTTTTCCGACATGCTTCAGTCGCAGTACGTGATTGCGCCGGATGTGTTGGCGGATAGCCGTACGGTGTCGTTTCGGTTTGACCGCACCAAGGGCGATATCCGCGAGGTGCTGGGAGAGTTTTTGTCGTCGCTCGGGTTCGGGATGGTGACGAAAAATGGTGTCGATTACGTGTTCAAGGTAAAGGAAGAGGACCGGAAGGAGCCGGACAAGGAGGCGTTCGTCTACGTTCCGAAGTTTCGAGCCGCAGACTATCTCGCACGTATCGTGCAGCCGTTGGTGGGCGGTGGGCAGTTCACTATGAATCGTTCGGTTGCTGCGCCGGCTGGTGCGCGGGCCAAGGGGGATGCGCCGCCTACTTCCGCTGCGGCGATGGTCGATCAGTCGTCAGACACGATGGTGTTTCTTGGTTCGGCTAAAGAGATTGCGATCCTGAAGGCGGTGCTGCCGCAGGTTGATACGAAGACCGGTGAGGTTGCGGTGCGTGCGTGGGTCTATGAGGTTTCCATCGAAAACGACAAAACGACTGGCTTCCAGCTCGCCGCGAGTCTGTTGGGTGGCCGGTTGGGGATTTCGCTCGGCGTTGGGACGGTCGATGAAAATGCGAACGCGTTGCGGCTGCATACGGGTGTGCTTGATGCTGCGATAGCGGCGCTTGATTCGGACAGCAGGTTTCACGTGGTGACGTCGCCGAACCTGCGTGTCGAATCCGGTAAGCATGGGCGGTTGAATGTTGGGCAGTCGGTGCCGATTATTGATTCGGTGTCTTATCCGAATTCGAGCGGTGCGCCGGTTCAGTCGGTTACGTATCAGGACGCCGGGGTGATTTTTGATGTGCTGCCCACCGTGCGTGATGACGTGATCGACACCGATGTGACGGTCGAGATTTCCGACTTCCAGAAGACCACGACCGGCGTGAATAACTCGCCTACGAAGAACACGCGTAAGTCAGAAACGACGATGGCGCTGCACGATGGCGAAGTGGTTGTGATGGGCGGGTTGAGCCAGGGTAAGAATTCGGCGGTGACGAGCGGTGTTCGCTGGTTGCCTTCGTTCATGGATGGGCGTGCGCTATCGGATTCTCGCTCGGACATTGTTTTGGTTTTGCAGGTATCGAAGGTCTGACGTGAGAAATGATGCGCTAGACGTGAGCGGGGTTAGCGATGGAGCCTCGCGCATGTGTCAAGGCTCGGCGTAGCCGACCGCGTAGCGGCTTGGCCTTTACACAGGCTATACCGCCTGACGCTTCGGGGTGGGTTGTGACGGCCATGGGACGGCGCAACCCATGCCGAACAAGCGTAGGTGGGTTGCTCGTGTCGGTGCATGCTTTGCGCGACCGCCTGCCCGCAGCGGTGAGCGAGGACAGCCGGGCGCGCGAAGCGCGCCTATCTTTATATCAGGGACACTTAACGTATGGAGATGAGATGGACGTCGAGCAACTTCGAATTGCTAAGGAGCTTCCGGATTTTTGGGAGACGACGTTTGAAGGGCGAGTAGAGCTTGTCGGGGTTTTGAAGAGCATGGCGGTGACAACTTCTGAGGGGTGCATTCCCGTTAGCGTCGTGAGTGTCGGGGAAGAGTGGTGCGTAGTCGCGGGCGCGTTGGCACTCTGCGATCGACCTGGACGGCAGCTTGGTGGTTGCTGGCTCAACATCACTGGGCAAGGTCCGATGCCGGAGGGCATTAAGAAATTTCGGACGCTGGAAGAGCTTCGGAGCTGGGTGGCGGTGATTCGCCAGCAAGGCATGAGTCGAGAGCTCTTTGAGATGGTTGTTATGTGAAAAAAAAAGCCCCGACCGCTGCAACGGTTCGAGGCTTCCTACAACAGCATTACAAGGTGAGTTGCAATGCACGACGAGAGTATAGGCAATTTCTCGGCTTTCAGTCGAGAGTGGGTTGTTCGGGGCCGGAAATTCGATGATGGGCAAGTTGAAGTAACCGTGGATAGGTTCGATCGGTATGTTGGTGCGAAGGGACTGTGTTTGATGCCTCGTGCGAAGCGAGGGGAGTCGGAGAACACTGACCAGAATTTGATGGATGCTGCAAAGCGCGCAAAGCAGCAGGTTCGTTTGCGCTGTAAGGCAATCGGCGCTGATCGAATGATCACATTGACATATCACGAGAACATGACCGACAAGGCGCGGCTTAAGAAGGATTTCGATGCCTTCCGCCGACGGCTGTCCAAGCTTCAAGACTTTCATTACGTGGCTGTAGCCGAGCGTCAGAAGCGTGGGGCGTGGCATCTGCACATAGCAGTGAAGGGGCGACAGAACTACCGCGTTTTGCGGTCCGTTTGGGGGCGAGTGGTTGGCTGCGAAAGCGTCAGGGTCCATGTGAAAAATCCGTTCCGAGAGAAAGGACTTCGGCACAAGCTGGCTTCGTATATTGGCAAGTACATCACGAAGGATTTCGCGGAGCACGCACTCAACGAGAAGCGATATTGGACTAGCAGGGGAATTCCTGTTCCTGCGCGTCAGGCCATTGCGCAGTTGGTGGGGGACTCCCCGATTGAGGCGATCAAAACGGCGTTTCGTGCGGCGGAGTGGGCGGGGGCGACGCTAGACCGTTGTCAGAGTTATTGGAATGAAGGGCTGGGA
>Ga0310811_10000960_pt1 | contig 36989 bp, 32 predicted proteins | sample YCmetagenome_FD_207642 | JGI IMG/M metagenome (GOLD analysis project Ga0310811, IMG submission 207642) | Soil microbial communities from experimental microcosm in Duke University, North Carolina, United States - YC | ecosystem: Engineered > Artificial ecosystem > Soil microcosm > Unclassified ... | reverse complement strand
ATCCCCGAGATGTACGGATACAAGAACGTCAAGTGGCTCCGGGAGGTCAACCTCGTGCCGGCGGCCGAGCCGGGCTACTGGGAGCAGCTCGGGTACGACCGCGACGCCTGGGTCGGCCGCTCCAACGGGTACGGGACGTGACGTTCGTCCGCCGGTTCTCGCGCACCGAGCGGACGCTGCACTGGGTGAACGCGACCGGGTTCCTCCTCCTGCTCGCGACCGGGCTGATCCTGTACCTGCCGCGGCTGTCTGTGCTCGTCGGGCGCCGGCCACTGATCAAGGACGTCCACTTCTGGGGCGGTGTCGGCTGGATCTCGGCGCTTGCGATCGTCGCGCTCCTCGGCGACCGGCGCGGTCTCCTGCGCACCGCGCGCGAGGTCGAGACGTTCGAGCCGAGCCGCTTCAACGTCGGTCAGAAGGTGAACGCGGTTCTCACCGCCGCATTCACCGTGCTGTTCCTCGCCTCCGGCCTGCTGCTCTTCTTCGGCGAGCGCGACACGCGCTTCCGGTTTGCGAGCACCGTCGTCCTGCACGACGGCCTCATGTACGCCGCGCTCGTGCTCTTCGTCGGGCACCTCTATCTCGCCGTGATCCATCCGGCGACCCGGCATTCGCTGCGCGGCATGACGCGCGGAACGGTCCGCGAGGAGTGGGCGCGGCGGCACTACCCGCGCTGGGCTCCGCCGGCCGACTGAGTCGCGGCCGGCGGAGCGTCGGGGACGGGGTCTAGGAGGGGCGGACGCCGAGCGTCACGCCGACGCTCAGCGACTTGCCGTCGCGCTTGACCGTCAAGGTGACCTTCTGGCCCGGCTTGTGCGCGTTGATCTTGGCCGTCAGGTCGTCCGCGTTCTCGACGGCGTCGCCGTCGATCGCGGTGATCACGTCGCCGGCCTTGAGCCCGGCCTTCGACGCGGGGGTATCCGCCTTCACGGTGCTCACCTCGGCGCCGCTCCCCGACGGGGAGTCGCCGATCTGAACGCCGAGGTAGGCGTGGTGCACGGTCTGACCCGCGATCAGCGTGTTCGCGACGCTCTTCACGGCGTTCGACGGGATCGAGAAGCCGACGCCGTCGTTGCCGCCCGAGTCGCTCTCGATCTGCGCATTGACGCCGACCACGTGACCGCTCATGTCGAGCAGCGGCCCGCCGGAGTTTCCGTGGTTGATCGGGGCGTCGGTCTGAATCGAGCCGGAGATCGAGAACTTGTTCGGCGCCGTGATCGTCCGGTTGAGGGCGCTGACGATGCCGTGCGTCATGGTCTCGGGCAGGCCGAACGGGCTGCCGATCGCGGAGACTTCGTCGCCGACCTGAAGAGCGGACGAGTCGCCGAACGTCAGCGGGTGGAGAAGCGAAGCGTCGCCCGACACCTTGATCACGGCGATGTCGGTGGAGGGGTCGGTGCCGACGAGGGTCGCCTTCTCGACGGTCCCGTCCTGGAAGCGCACCTTGATCGACGTTGCGCCCGCGACGACGTGCTGGTTCGTGACGATGTCACCGTTCGTGTCGATCACGAAGCCCGATCCCTCGGCCTGGCTCTGGCCGCCCTGCCCGAAGCCCGAGGAGTCCGACGACGCGACGGTGATGTCGACGACGCCCGGAGCGGCGTTCTTGTAGAGCTGGGTCAGGCTGGTGGTGGTGGCCCGGGTCGAGGCCGGCTGCGCCGGGACCGAGGCCACGACCGTGCTCGGCCCGCCGCTCGAGCCCGACGAGGCCGCATAGATCGCCGCGCCGGCGCCGCCGCCGAGCGCGAGTGCGGCGGCGATCGGCGCGGTTCGGCGGAGGGTCTTTCTGGTCACGTTCTCTCCTGGATTCTGGGGATTCTCGGTTGGTGGATGACCCCACTGTGCCCGGGATCCTTAGGAGGCGGGTGAGAAGCGGTGAAGAGCACGTTAAGAGTCGCGAGGTTCCTCTCAAGACCGGCGGCCGGGGCGCCGATGAGACAGGAGGTATGACCGACTCGAATGCGGCAGTCGTCGAGCAGTACGCGGCGCACCTCACCGGCAAGGCCTCGTCGGCCGTGCTCAGCTTCGGGCTCGTCGGCACGGCGGGCGGCGCCGCCCTCGGCGCGATTCCCGGTCATCTCTCGCACAGCCTGATCGCGGGCGGCGTCAACTACTTCGCGGTGCTTCTCGGTGCGCTTGCCGGCGGCATCGCCGGCCGCTCGCTCGGGGAGAAGCGCGCCACGGGACTGCGTCTCGAGGCGCAGCTCGCATTGCGCCAGCTGCAGGTCGAGGCGCGGCTCTTGCAGCGGCTCAGCCCGCCGCAGCCGGTCACGACCGCTCCGGTCGCTGCGCCTCCACCCGCGCCTCCGCTCGCCTCGCCCGCGTTGGCTCAGGTCCCGGTCGCCCCGCCGCCCGAGCCGATGTTCGTCCCGGCGCCTGCGCCCGCGCCCGTCCTCCAGCCGGCAGTCACGGCCGCGCCGCCCATGATGGCCCCCGCCGTGGTCTCGCTCGCCCCGCCGCTGCCGCCGCCGCCGCCGCCTCCGGCCGCGCCCCGGCACGTCGAGCAGGCACCCGCACTGCCGCCGCTCTCCTCGTAGAGCGTTCGCCGCCGGTACAGTCGGGCCGGGTGCGTGGGCTCGCGATTCTCGCGGTCGGTCTCTCGGTCGCCGCGCCGGCGCTCGCGGGCCGACCGCGCCCGGCGCAGTTCCTCAGCTGGTCACGGTCTCACCGCGTCGTCCAGCTGACGCTCCTCGCAGGCCTCGGCAGTGGAAACGGCGGCTTCAACTTCGACGGCTACGGCCGCGGGGAGCTCGAGGTGCGAATCCCGCTCGGCTGGCGTGTCGCCGTCGACTGCGAGAACCGCGGGGCGCTGCGACACTCGTGCGTGATCGTGCACGGCTCTCTCAGCGTCGCGCCCGCGTTCCGCGGCGCGTCGTCACCGCAGCCGCTCATCGGCCTCTCGCCCGGCGCGAAGGCGACCTTCTCGTTCACCGCGAGCCGCACCGGCACGTTTCGGATCGCGTGCCTCGTCGCAGGCCACGAGCAGGCGCGCATGTTCGACGTGCTCGAGGTGGTGCGCGGCGGCACGCCTGCGATCTCCGTGCGGCCGGGACCGTAGCCGCTCCGGGGCGACGACTACAGGGCGGCGTCGACGGCGGCGCCGACGAAGAGCAGTGCGAGATAGAGGAGCGAGTAGTGGAACGCGAGCGCCGCCCGGCCCCTGTCCTCCCCCTGCCCGAGCCGGAGTGCGAGGACGACGAATAGACACCCCAGCACGAGTGCGCACGCGAGATACACGGCGCCGAACGCGCCGAGCGCGAACGGCACGACGGTGAAGCACACGAGCGCCAGGGTGTAGACGACGATTCGACGCACGGTCGCACGCTCGCCGCGCACCACCGGCAGCATCGGCACCTTCGCGGCCGCATAGTGCTCGCGCAGCAGCAGGGCGAGCGCCCAGAAGTGCGGCGGCGTCCACAGGAACACGATCAGGAAGAGCCATAACGCCGGCAGGGCGAGGTTCCCTGTCGCAGCCGCATACCCGACGAGCGGCGGCACCGCCCCGGCGGCGCCGCCGAGCACGATGTTCTGGGGCCCGCGGCGCTTCAGGTAGCCGGTGTACACGACGACGTAGAACAGGTTGCCGGCCAGCGCGAGCGTCGCCGTGAGGAGATTGACGGTCGAGGCGAGCAGCGTGAACGAGCACGCCGACAGAGCGAGGCCGAACTCGAGCGCCCGCGAGGGCGCGAGGCGCCCGGCCGCGACCGGGCGCCCCGCCGTGCGCGAGCCCATCAGGCGGTCGATGTCACGGTCGAGGACGTGGTTGAGCGCGCTTGCACCGCCGCAGGCGAGTGCGAGGCCGACCATCGTCACCGCGAGCCGCGCCGTCCCGGGCCAGCCGTGCGCACCGACGACCATGCCGCAAGCGCCGGTGACGAGCAGCAGGCTCATGATCCTCGGCTTCGTCAGCGTCAGGTAGTCGCGGAACCGGCCGCGCTCGACGGCGCCGCCGCGCAGGCACGCGGCGGCGAGCCCGCAGGTACCCGCGAGTGCGAGTGCCGCCGACGCCAGATGGAGACCCGGCGCGGTGATCGCGGCCGCGGTGCCGAAGAGCGCGAGCGCGGCGAGCGACGGGGCGAGCAGCCGCCTGTGCGCCACGACCGACGCCACGACGAGCGCGAGGAGCGGCGGAAGCGCGAGCGCGGCGACGACACGGTGTGCCGACGTCCAACCCGTGGCGCCGCTGACGACGGCGACGAGCGACGAGACCACAGCCGCGAGCGCGGTCAGGCGAAGAGCGATCCCGGGACGGGCGTCCGTTCTCACGCGCTCCCCCCGGCGAGCCGGGCCAGGTCGCGCTGAACGAAGGAGGGCAGGAAGGGGAACAGATACGCCGTCCGCTCGTCTCCGCGCCGGTCGATCAGGTAGAGCGCGAGGCTGTGCACGATGTCGTTCGACCCCGGCTCGACCGTCACGCCGTAAGCGCGCCACACGGCCGCGAGACCCGCCCGCGTCGGCGCGTTCAGCCAGTGCGTCGTCCACGGGCCGCGCAGCCCCCACTTCGCGAGCGCCCGGTGGATGCCCGCCGGAGTGTCGCCGGAGCGGTCGACGCTGACGACGACGAGCGCGGGCCGCTGCGAGGCGGGGAGGCGACGCAGGATCCAGGCGAGCTGACGCCCCTCGATCGGGCACGAGGCCTTGCACTGCGAGTCGAGGAATGTCAGGAGCACCGGCCGGCCGTGGAGTGACGCGAGGGAGACGAGCGCGCCTGACTGGTCGCGAAGCGAGAAGCCGGGCGCCGGCCGCGCACCGGCCTTCCACACCGCCTGGCCGTGGAAGCTAGGCAGCGCCGGAACGGCCGTCGCGGCCGTGCTCCCGCGCAGGTCGCGAAGCAGCAGTCCGCCCGCGACTCCGAGCGCCGCCGCGCACAGCAGGATGCCGGCCGCGAGACCGGCCGGGACGCGCCTCCGTGCCGGAGCCGGGAGGCTGTGGTCGCTCACTCGACCTTTCCGGAGCGCGCCCCGGCCGAGCGGCGGCGCAACAGGAGAGCCCAGTAGATGCCGATCGCGACGAGCAGCCCGACGGGCAGGACGAGGGTGAGAATGGAGCCGGCGAGAAAATGCGAGGCAACGATCGGTTGCATGTGACTCCTCTCAGCGGCCGCCCGCGAGGCCGAGGCGGCGGCGGCCCGTCGACTCCGGCTCGAGGAAGCGATAGAAGAAGACGACGACGGCGATCGTGTACGCGAGCGACCCCGGCACCCACATCACGCCTGCCGCGATCTGCTGGTCGGCGAGGGCGGAAAGGCCGCCGGGGCGGTGGGCAGGCGATGCGTACGCAGGGTAGAGCGGCGACGTCGCGAAGGCGAGCACCACTGCGAGAACCCAACTGACCAGCATGCCCGTGGTGACGTACGCGGCGCGCCGAAGCCACGTCAGCCGGGAGCGGAATGGAGGCGAGTCGAAGACCGCGCCCCAGAAGAGGAGCCCGGTGCCGAAGAAGAGCCCGTGCTCGAGCTCGTGCACCCACTGGTTACGCAGCGTCAGGTCGTAGAGGGCCGGCACATGCCAGACCACCAGGTTGACGTTGAAGAGCGTCCACGCGCAGAGCGGCTTCGAGACGGCGTGCGCTGCGAGCCGCAGCGGCCGGCCCCGCGGGCTTCGCACGATCGCCCTCGCGACGGAGCGCCTGAAGCGGAGCGGCAGCGGCTGCCAGATGCGCGTCCACGGCGCGGCGAGGACGATCAGCGGCGGGGCGACCGTGAGGAGCAGGACGTGCTGTGCCATGTGCGCGGCGAACAGCGTGTCGGCCAGCGGGTCGAGCGGCGTGTCGAGGGCCACGACGATCGTCAGGAGGCCGAGGGCGAATGCGACCGTTCGTCCCGTCTCCCGGCGGCCGCGGCTACCCGAGACGCGACGGCGGCCGCCGAGCCGGTAGAGCGCCGCCGCGACGAGCACGACGTAGAGCGGCGGCTCGATCGGCCAGGCTGCGGCGCTCGTCAGGCTCGGCACGGCTAGGCGAGGTAGAGGATCACCCAGGCGACGACGCCGAGGCCCGCGAGAAACGTCCAGTAGAAGGAGAGCGCCTCGAGCCCCTGGCGAACGAGCGACAGCGGATCGAAGATGTCGTGGCCCATCCGTCCCGGGTCTCCGGACGCGTGACCCGGCGCAGGCGCGCCGCTCGGGATCTCGCGGTAGCGGATCGACGTCGCGACGAGGTTCTCGAGCCAGACGAGCGTCCCGACGATGAAGAACACGTTGAACGCCGTCCAACCGACGAAGACGCTTGCATAGCCGCCGTCGGCCGGGCCGAAGCCCACCGTCGTCCATTCGACCACCTGCAGCACCACCGCGACGACACCGGCGGCGAGCGCGACGGCGCCTTTGAGCCGCCACTGCGCACGGCGGCCCGAGCGGTGGTCGTCGAGCCCGAGGCGCACGATCACGGCGCTCGCGACGGTGAGCGCCATCACGAGCGTCCCGAGCGTCAGCGAGGGATCGACGTGCTTCGGCCTCCAGAGGTGGTCGTTGTCGAGCGAGCGGAGGTAGAAGTAGGCGAACACGAACGCGAGGAAGAAGAACGCGGTCGCGCTCGCGAGGAGGTGCGCCGCCGAGTTGAGGTTCCGCCCGAGCAGCTCCGGCGGCTCGCTCTCGACGACGCCGTATTCGGTTCCGTGGTCGGCGAGGCTGCTCATGACATCCCTCCCGCCGGTGCCGGCGCGGGCGCGGCGATCGGCGGCCCGCCCTGCTCGCCGTACGCGTACGGCTCACCGGAGATGACGGGGAGCCGGTCGAAGTCGTGCACGGGAACCGGCGACGGCAGCTGCCATTCGAGCGAGAGCGAGCCCCACGGATTGGCCGGCGCGGGGATACGCGCGAATAGGAGCGAGTACACGAAGTTGTAGAGGAACACGAGCATCGACGCGCCGAGCACGAATGCCGACACCGACACCCACTCGTTGAGGAAATGCAGGTGGGCCGGGTAGCTCACGACGCGGCGCGGCTGTCCGAGGAATCCGACCGCGAACAACGGTGCGAACGTCGAGTTGAACGCGAGGAACATGACCCAGAAGTGGATCTTCCCGAGCAGCTCGTTCAGCTGGAAGCCCGTCATCTTCGGGATCCAGTAGTAGATCGCCGCGAAGAACGTGAAGACGAGCCCGCCCATGATCGTGTAGTGGAAATGCGCCATGGAGAAGAAGCTCCCGTGCGTCGTCACGTCGCTCGGGACGTCCGAGAGGAACACTCCCGAGAGGCCGCCGATCAGGAAGTTGAAGAACCAGGCGAGGCAGAAGAGCATCGGCACGGTGAACCGGATCTGCCCGCGCCAGAGCGTCATCAGCCCGCAGATGAACGTGAAGCCGGTGGGGATCGAGATCAGCTCGGTCGAGAGCATGTAGAACGGGCGCAGGTCGGCATTGATGCCGCTCACGAACAGGTGGTGCTGCCACACGAGGAAGCTCAGCAGCGTCACGCCGAGCAGGCCCGCGACCGCGAGCCGGTAGCCCCACAACGGCTTTCGCGCGAACACGGGCAGCAGCTCGAGGACGATCGCGAACCCCGGCAGCGCGAGGATGTAGACCTCCGGATGGCCGAAGACCCAGAAGAGGTTCTGGTACAGGTAGGGGCTGCCGCCGCCGCTCGCGTTGAAGAACACGGTCTGCGCGGTGCGGTCGAGCATCGCCATCGCGAGCACCGCGATCAGCACCGGGGCCGCGAGGAGGTTGAGGATCGAGGTCGCGACGACGCCCCAGCAGAAGATCGGGAGCCGCGACCAGGTCAGCCCGGGCGCCCGCATCGTCACGATCGTGGCGATCATGTTCAGGCCGAGCAGGCACATGGAGATGCCGACGAGCGCGAAGAACACGATGTAGGCGTCCATGCCGCCGTTCGCCTGGTCGTTCAGCGGCTCGTAGCCGGTCCAGCCCGTCGGAAAGCCGCCGAAGAAGATCGTCGTCGTGAGGATCGCGCCGGCCGCCATCAGGAGCCAGAACGTGAGCGACTCGATGCGCGGGAACGCCATCCGCCGCGCGCCGATCATCAGCGGCACGAAGTAGTTCGCGAACGGGCCGAGAATCCCGCTCGTCATCATCCCCATCATCATCGTGCCGTGCATGCCGACGAGGGTCAGGTACTGCCCAGGCGGGAAGATGTGGTTCGTCGGGCTCAGCAGCTCGGCCCGGATCAGCATCGCGTTCAGGCCGCCGATGAAGAAGAAGAGCCCGATGCCGCAGAGGTACTGGATGCCGACGACCTTGTGGTCGGTGCAGAGGCCGAAGTAGCGCCCGACGCCCTCCGTCTCCTTCTCGCGCAGCGACGGCGGGTAGCCGCGCAGCCGCGCCCAGGGATAGACGCCGAAGCCGAGCCCGATCAGAAAGCCGCCGACGCCGAGGAAGTAGCCGAGGAAGATCGAGATGTCGTTCTGGTCGATGTCGCCGAAGTAGTCGATGCTCGGCCCGGTGACCTGGTGGCCGATGAACCAGCCCAGGTACCAGCCGCCGACGCCGAGTAGGACCGCTGTGAGCGCGTTGAAGCCGAAGAGGCGGCGCCAGACGGGCGGGCGGATCTCGACGGCGGCTGCGCTCACGGATGCTCCTCTCGTTCAGCCGGCGCGCTTGGCCGGGTCGGGTAGATAGCTCTCTGCGTAGGGCGGCAGGTACTTGAGGACGGGCGCGAAGTACGCGCGCTGCTTCTTGATCCAGCCGGCGAACGTCGCCGAGTCGACGACCTGGCCCGTGTCGAACATGTAGCCGTGCCAGAGCCCGCAGAGCTCCGCGCAGTGGATGTCGAACGTGAGCGGCCCCTTCGTGGTCACGTAGGCGACGTTGTCGACGCCGGGATTCGCGTCGGCCTTCACGCCGAGCTCGAATGCCCAGAACGAGTGGATCGCGTCGAGCGAGGTGACGTCGAGTCGCACGAGCGTGTTCGCGGGCAGCACGAGGTGCGGGACCTCGACGCCGCCGTAGGCCGGGTAGCGGTAGGTGAACTCCCACTGTTGTGCGATCACCTGCACGTCGAGCGCCTTCGCGTGACCGGGCGGCTGGAAGGCAGGATCCGGCCCCTGGCCGCCGCCGGCGCCCGACTGCACGAGCTCGTAGGTGCCGAACCCGGCGAGGAACAGGACCGTTGCGGATGTGATCGCGATCCAGGACACCTGGATGCGCGAGTCGCCGCGGATCGGCGGGCCGTCGACCACCTCCGTGGTGCGGCTTCGGAACGACACGAGCACGTAGACGAGGAAGACGACGACGAGCAGCGTCGCCGGGGTGAGCAGGGCGAGCATCAGGGTGTTGTCGAAGACCTGCGAGGTCGCCTGCTCGCTCCCGTTCCCGGGCGGGATCGCCGAGCCGAGGAAGATCGCGACGAGCGGCGTGACGACGACGCACGCCGCGAGCCAGAGGAGGAGGAAGCGCCTGCCGTGCGAGACCGGCCGCCCACCGCCTGCGATCGCGGGGGTCGCCATCTCAGACCACGTCCAGGAAGCCGTCCATGTAGCCGACCGTCTGCATCGGCCCTCCGAACCCGTAGAGGAAGCCGGCCGCACACGGCACGAAGCACTGCCAGCGGTAATGCCCCGGCTTGCCCGTCCGGAACGTGAACGTCACCGTCCGGTGCGCCATCGAGAGCGCACAGGGCGCGTAGCCGCACGCGTTCTTCGCGTCGTCGGCGACCGGTGCGATCGGGACGAGGACGCCGAGCGCCGGCACCGCGAAGGTGTGCGACGGCTCGTCCGGCGGCATCACGGCGAGCGGCTTGCCGTCGACGAGCTCCTGCCCGACGAGGCCCGTCGGCCGGCCGAGCAGCGGGTTACGGAGGCCGCTCGCCCCGTCGAAGTTGTAGAGGGTGACGTGCACGACCGCGTTGGCCGGCAGCGTGAAGATCGTGCTGCGTCGCCAGTGGCCGCCGTCGTCCCGGACGAGGTACGAGACCCAGTCGGGATGCGGGGCGAGCGTCGGCCCGACGGCCGCGACCGTCTGCAGCGTCAGGTGCACCGTCGGCGACGACGCGCTGCCCTGCGCCGCCGGACGGAACGGCGTCGTGTTCCCGACGAGGTAGCCCGAGATGTAGAACCCGATCAGGACGCCTGCGATCGCCACACCGGCGGCGACACCCACGAGCTTTCCGGCGGGCCCCCTCATCGCGTCGCTGTATACAAGGGCCGGGACGCGGCGGCCACGAAGATGACGGAACTGTCATCCGCCGGTCATTTACAGGTCATCTTCGTGCCGCTAGCCTCTCAGCGGCGGCCGGATGAAGATCCTGCTAATCGAGGACGAAGCTCGGATTCTGTCGTTCCTCGCCCGTGGTCTCGAAGCCGAGGGGTACTCGGTCGAGGGCGCTGCGGACGGGCTCGACGGGCTCGAACGCGCGGTCGACGGTGAGTGGGACCTCGTCCTGCTCGACCTGCTCCTGCCCGGCCTGAACGGCCTCGAGCTGCTCGACGAGCTGCACCGGCAGCGGCCGGAGCTGCCGGTGCTGATCCTGTCCGCGCGAGCCGACCTGCAGACGAAGCTGCGCGGCTTCGCGCTCGGCGCGTCGGACTACGTGCCGAAGCCGGTCGCACTCGACGAGCTGCTCGCCCGCGTGCGGGTGCAGCTCCGCAGGCACGGCGTGCCGGAGGAGAGCCCGCTCAGCTACGGCCGGCTCGAGCTCGACGTCGCGCGACGGCAGGCTCGCCTCGGCGACGTCGTCTGCGACCTGTCCGACCGCGAGTTCAGGCTGCTCCGCCATCTCGTGCAGCACGCGGGCGAGGTGATCAGCCGGGAGCGCCTGCTCGCCGACGTCTGGGGGTACAGCTTCGACCCCGGTTCGAACGTCGTCGATGTCTGCGTCCGGCGACTGCGCAAGAAGCTCGGCCCCGACGCCCCGATCGAGACGGTCAGACATGCCGGCTATCGACTGGCTGCGTAGATACTCCGTCGAGGTCGGCTGGGTGGTGTTCGCCGCTGCGAACGTCGCCTTCATGGTCGTGCTGCCGAGCTGGGAGACGATCCCGTTCCACTTCGTCTGGATCAGCATCACGATCGTCTACGGCTTTCGCGTCTGGAGCGACCGCGTCACGACCGTGATCCTCGGTGCGGTGATCCTCAGCACCGGCGCGTCCATCCTCACCGACGCCTTCGCGGGCATCCAGCTCTGGGGTGAGCTCTTCGAGGTGCCTCTGATGTCGGCGATGTTCCTCGCGATGGTCTGGCACGCACGCCGGCGGCAGGCTTCCCAACGGGCGGCGGAAGCGCTCGTCGAGCAGCAGGAGCGCTTTCTGCACGACGTCTCCCACGAGCTGCGCACGCCGGTCACGATCGCCCTCGGCCATCTCGACCTGCTGCGCCGTCATGAGGGCGACAGCCCCGAGCTCGCCGTCGCCGTCGACGAGCTGGGCCGGATGGAGGGCATCATCTCCCGGCTCCTCCTCCTCGCGCAGGCGCGCCAGCCCCGGTTCCTCGCCTTCGACATGGTCGACGCCGATGTGTTCCTCGAAGACGTCTTCGTTCGCTGGACAGAGGTCGCACCGCGTGTCTGGCGGCTCGGGCGACTCGTGCAGGGACGCGTTCGCGCCGACGAGGAGGCTCTGCGCGACGCGCTCGATGCGCTGCTCGAGAACGCCGTGAAGTACACGGAGCCCGAGGACACGATCGAGTTGCGGTCGCACGTGCTCGACTACGGACTCGTGATCGAAGTCGTCGACACGGGCTCGGGAATCGCGCCGGAAGCGCTCGACCGGATCTTCGACCGATTCGCGCGCGGCGACGACGCGCGCACGCGCACCACGGGCGGCGCCGGTCTCGGGCTCGCGATCGTCGACGCGGTCGCGAAGGCGCACGGCGGCTCCTGCACCGTGACGCCGCGCGCGCGCGGAAGCGCGTTCGCCCTGCGGATCCCGGACTTCCAGCCGTCGGTGCAGCCTCTCGCTGCGCCGACGCTGGATCCGCTCGAGGTCCCGCTGTAGGGCCTAGGCCGCGCGGGCGAAGGCCCGCTCGGCTTCGTGCCGGGCGACCTGGTGGAGCGGCAGCGGGTCGGAGACGACCCACGGGTCTCCGCCGCCGCCCCACTGCTCGTCATGGTGCGGAGCCGTCTCGGGCAGGCGATGGGCGAGCCGGACGAGCGCCGCGACGGCGGAGACGACGAGGGCGGAGATCAGGAGATTCACGGAGACGATCGCTGTGGTTGTCATGTCGGCCATGCTCGCCGTAGTCGATGAGACGCGGCTGAGCTGTGCGTGAGAATTCGATGTGAGCGAATGCAACGCTCAGACGGCGTCGATTGCGCTGCGCAAGGTCGAGACGTACGCCTGGAGCGCTGCGGGTCCGTCCTCTGCGACCTGCACCGCCCGTGATCCGACGACGACACCGTCCGCGAGCTCGGCTGCGGCGTGGGCCTGGTCAGGCGTCGAGATGCCGAAGCCCGCGTAGAGCGGGACCTCGACGAGCCGTCGCGCCCGCTCGACGAGGCCCGCGAGCGCAGGCGAGAGGTCGTCACGGGCGCCGGTCGTCCCCGTCAGCGCGACGAGGTAGAGCCAGCCGTCCGTCTGCTTGCCTGCGTAGGCGATGCGCTCGTCCGTCGAGGTCGGTGCGACGAGCTGCACCCGGCGCACCTCGGGCTTCTCGCCGGCGGGAAGGTCGGGGACGATCATGCTCGTGCCACCGGCGCCTGCGACGTCCGCCGCGAAGCGCTCCCACCCGTACGCCTCGAGGAGCGACGAGTAGGTCATCGGGAGCAGCGGCGTCGCCGGGACGAGCTCCCGTGTCCGCGCGAGCACCTCGAGACACTGTCGAGTGCGCATGCCGCGGGCGAGGGCCCGCTCGCCGGCCCGGCGGATCAGGGGCCCGTCCGCAAGCGGATCGGAGAACGGGAAGCCGATCTCGAGGACGTCGGCGCCGCCCTCGACCGCGCTGCGGGCGAGGTCCGGCGTCTCCGGGTCGGCCATCAGGTAGATGACGAGCGTCTTCAACGCAGCGCGAGCACTTCGGCGAGGTCCTTGTCGCCGCGCCCGCTGAGGCCGACGAGGATCAGCTCGGCGTCGAGCTCGCGGGCGCGTGCGAGGGCATGCGCCGGCTCGAGCGCCGGGATGATCCCTTCGGTGCGCGCGAGGTCGCCGAACGCCGCGAGCGCCTCCGCGTCGGTGGCGCCGAGATACTCCGCCCGGCCGGTGTCCCGCAGGTAGGCGTGCTCGGGCCCGACGCCCGGATAGTCGAGGCCGGCCGAGATCGAGTGCGCGTCGGCGATCTGGCCGTCCTCGTCAGCGAGGATCGACGAGCGCGCGCCGTGCAGCACGCCCGCGCGTCCCGATCCCAGAGAGGCCGCACCGGCCGCTTCGACCCCGATGAGCCGCACGTCGTCGTCGAGAAACCCGTGGAAGATCCCGATTGCGTTCGAGCCCCCGCCGACGCACGCGACGACCGCCTCCGGCAGCCGGCCCTCGACGGCCAACAGCTGGTCGCGGGCCTCGCGGCCGATCACCGACTGGAGCTCGGCCACGAGCTCCGGGTAGGGCGCGGGGCCGACGCACGAGCCGATCAGGTAGTGCGTCGTCCCGACGTTCGTGATCCAGTCGCGGATCGCCTCGCTCGTCGCCTCCTTCAGCGTCTTCGTGCCGAAGTCGACGCCGCGCACCTCCGCACCGAGCAGGCCCATCCGTTCGACGTTCGGCTTCTGGCGGCGCATGTCTTCCTCGCCCATGTAGACGACGCAGTCGAGGCCGAAGCGCGCGCACACCGTCGCGGTCGCGACGCCGTGCTGTCCGGCTCCCGTCTCGGCGACGATGCGCCGCTTGCCGAGCCGGCGCGCGAGCACCGCCTGTCCGAGTGCGTTGTTCAGCTTGTGCGCGCCGGTGTGCAGCAGGTCCTCGCGTTTCAGGTAGATCCGCTTGCCCGGGGCGAAGCGCTCGGCGAGCGTCAGCGGCGTCGGGCGGCCGGCATACGTCGTCGCGAGGTCGTGGAGCTCCGCGTGGAAGGACTCGTCCGCGAGCGCGTCGCGCCACCCCTGCTCGAGCTCGTCGAGCGCGGGGACCAGCGTCTCGGGCACATAGCGCCCCCCGTAGGCACCGAACGCGCCGGCCGTCGAGCCTACGCTCATGCCCGCTCCCGGCGCCGGCAAAGCCGGCGCCTCCGCTCTTTGTTGAGCTCCGTCGAGCCTACGCTCATGCCCGCGCCGCCTCCACGTAGGCGCGCACGCGCGCGTGATCCTTGACGCCGGGCTTCGCCTCGAGCGACGACGAGGCGTCGACAGCCCAGGGGCGGACCGCGGCGATCGCGTCACGCACGTTCTCGGGACCGAGCCCGCCCGCCAGCATGACGCGGCCCTCCGTGGCCGCCGCGACGCTCCAGTGCACCGGGTCGCGCTCCTGCCACGGCTGGTCGAGCACCCGTGCGACGTGCCGGCCCTCGCGCAGCAGCATCGCCTCGCGGCCGCGCACCGTGCCGGCGTCGTCGGGATAGAACTGAACGAGGTCGGCCGGCGTCTCCTCGGTGTCGGCGACGAAGACGGCAACCGAGAGCGCGGTGTCGGGTACGTCGAGCACGGCGCCGGCCCGGCGGGGGCTCTTCTCGGCGAAGATGAATCCGAGCAGGTCGGCACCCGCGGCGACCGCCACGTCGACGTCCTCCTGCCGCGTCAGCCCGCAGACCTTCACGAGCGGCCGCGAGAGCAGCTCGCGCAGCTTGGCCTGCGGATCGGGAGCCCGCATGAGCGCGGAGCCGACGAGGATCGCGTCGGCGCCGGCGAGCTCGGCGGCCGCGCCCTGGGCGCGCGTGTGGACGCCGCTCTCGGCGATCACGATCCGGTCCCGGGGCGCGCCCGCGACCAGCCGGAGCTGGGCGCGGCGATCGATCTCGAAGGTCGACAGGTCGCGCGCGTTGATCCCGATCACGGGCGCGTCGAGCTGCATGGCGCGCTGCAATTCGTCCGCGTCGTGCGCCTCGACGAGCGCGTCCATGCCGAGCTCGTGCGCGTAGCCGAGGAGACGCGCGCATGTCTCGTCGTCGAGGTCGCGCAGGATGAGCAGCACAGCGTCCGCGCCCGCTTCGCGAAGCTCACCCAGGTGCGCCTCGGTGGAGAAGAACCCCTTGCCGAGCAGCGGCGCGTCGGTTGCGGCGCGCGCCGCGCGCAAGTCGTCGAGCGTTCCTGCGAAACGCTCGTCGACGAGAACCGAGATCGCCGCTGCGCCGGCACCTGCGAACTGCGCCGCGAGCTTCGCCGGGTCCGCGTCGGGCCGGAGGTCCCCCGCCGACGGTGAGCGCCGCTTCACCTCGGCGATCGCCCGCAGCCCGGGCTGTGCGAGCGCGTCGGCGAATCTCATGCCGGCACCTGGGCGCGCGAGAACGCGATGAGCTCGTCGAGACGTGCGGAAGCAGCTCCGCCGTCGAGGGCCCGGCGTGCGACGGCGATCCCCTCGCGCAGGTCCTCCGCGTGGCCACCGGCGGCGATCGCGCCCGCGGCGTTCAGCAGGATCGCGTCCCGCGGGCCGCCCGGCTCGCCCTCGAAGACCCGCCGGATCGCCGCCGCGTTCTCGGCCGGCGCGCCGCCCGCCAGCGTCTCCAGCGAGCAGCGCTCGACACCGAGCTCCTCCGGCTCGATCGTCCGCTCGCGCACGCCGCCGTCGACGACCTCGCAGACGAAGCTCGGGCCGACGGGCGAGAGCTCGTCGATGCCGCCGGCGCCGTGCACGACGAACGCACGGCGCGCGCCGAGCTGTGCGAGCGCCTCGGCGATCGGGCGGACGAGCGTCTCGGAATAGACGCCCACCACCTGCGCGCGCGCCCGCGCTGGGTTCGTCAGGGGCCCGAGCACGTTGAACACGGTACGCGTTCCGAGCTCGCGCCGGACCGGCGCCGCGTGCCTCATCGCCGGGTGATGAGCCTGCGCGAACATGAACCCGAAGCCGAGCTCGTCGATCGAGTCTGCGATGCGGTCCGGAGCCAGGTCGAGGTTGAAGCCGAGCGCCTCGAGCACGTCGGCCGAGCCGGTCTGCGAGGACGCCGCCCGGTTGCCGTGCTTCGCGACGCCGGCTCCCGCCGCCGCGGCGACGAGCGCCGCCGCCGTCGAGATGTTGAGCGTGCTCTTGCCGTCGCCGCCCGTGCCCGCCGTGTCGACGAGGTCGGGGCGCCGTGGCTGCACGGGCAGGACGTGCTCCCGCATCGCCTCCGCGCAGCCGGTGATCTCCTCCGCCGTCTCTCCCTTCGCGCGCAGCGCGACGAGGAAGCCGGCGATCTGCGACTGCGTCGCCTCGCCGCGCATGATCTCGTGCATCGCCTCGCGTGCCTCTTCGCGCGTCAGGTCGTGGCGTTCGAGCAGCCGTGCGATCGTCGCCTGGATCACAGCAGGCCCTCGAGGAAGTTTCGCGCCAGGGCAGGGCCGTCCGGTGTCAGCACCGACTCCGGGTGGAACTGCACCCCGGCGACCGGCAGGGTGCGATGCCGCACGGCCATCACCTCGCCGTCGTCCGCGTAGGCGGTCGGCTCGAGCTCGTCGGGGAGGTGCGTCGCCGCGAGCGAGTGGTAGCGGCCCGCATCGAACGGCTTGGGGAGGCCGGTGAAGAGGCCCGTGCCGTCGTGCCGTACCGGGCTCGCCTTCCCGTGCAGGAGCTCGCGCGCGTAGCCGACCTCGCCGCCGAATGCCTCGACGATCGCCTGGTGCCCCAGGCACACTCCGAGCGTCCGCGTCCGCGGCGCGAGGCGGCGGATGATCTCGATCGAGGCGCCCGCGTCGGCGGGTCGGCCGGGACCGGGGGAGACGACGAGCTGCGAGGGAGCGAGACGCTCCGCCTCCGCGGCGTCGATCTCGTCGTTCCGGCGCACCGTCACGTCGACTCCGAGGGCGCCGAAGAGATGCGCGAGGTTGTACGTGAACGAGTCGTAGTTGTCGATCAGCAGCATCATCGCTGCTCCGCCTCCGCGAGCTCGATTGCCGCCTCCAGCGCGCGCAGCTTGTTCAGACACTCTTCGTGCTCGGCCGCGGGATCCGAGTCGGCGACGATTCCGCCGCCTGCCTGGAGATAGGCGATGCCGTCGCGCAGTACGAGCGTGCGGATCGCGATGCAGGTGTCGAGGGCGCGTTCCTGCGGGAACACGTATCCGACCGCGCCCGCATAGACGCCGCGCCGGTGCCCTTCGAGCTCGGAGATGATCTGCATCGCCCGAACCTTGGGCGCTCCGGAGACCGTCCCGGCCGGAAAGCAGGCGCGCAGCACGTCGAAGGGCGAGACGCCGTCCCGCAGCTCGCCGACGACCTCGGAGACGAGATGGGTGACGTGCGAGTAGCGCTCCGGCGTCATGAAGCGCTCGACGCGGACGGTGCCGGGCAGGCAGACGCGCGAGAGGTCGTTGCGGCCGAGATCGACGAGCATCACGTGCTCGGCGCGGTCCTTCTCCGACGAGAGCAGGGCTTCCGCGTCGCCGTCGCCGGGGGCGATCGTGCCGGCGATCGGATTGACCGCGGCAGTTCGGCCCTCGCATTTCACGACCGTCTCGGGCGAGCTGCCGACGAGCGCGAGCTCCCCGAGCTCCAGCAGGAAGAGATACGGAGACGGGTTGATCCGGCGGAGCGCCCGGTAGAGCTCGAACGCCGAGGCGGACGTCGGACGCTCGGCGCGTTGTGCGATCACCACCTGGAAGACGTCGCCCTCGCGAATGTGCTCCTTCGCGCACTCGACGCGCCGCAGATGCTCGTCGCGGCCGGGGAAGCGCCGCAGCTCGCCCCGCCCGCCGCCGCCCGGCGGCGCATCGGGCTGCGGCCCTTCGAGCACGCGCGCGGCCTCGGCCGCGTCGCCGGCGAGGACCTCGGCGACGCCGCGTGCATGGTCGAACCGGATGAGCAGCTCCGGCACGACGAAGCGGCTCTCCGGAAATCCCGGGCCTGCGTCGGGGAGCGGGACGGTCGGCTCGAGTGTCGCGACGACGTCGTAGCCGACGAAGCCGACGACCGGCAACCCGAGCGACTCCGCTTCCGCGAGCTCGACGATGCGGGAGCCGCGACCGACGAACGAGTGCCGCCCGAGCCGGCCGCGTTCCACCGATTCGAGCAGGAAGGCGGCCGGCGCCCCGGCACGGAGGCGGAGGTATGCCCCGAGCGGGGTCAGGAGGTCAGTTGGGATCTCGGCGGTCACGGACATCAAAAAAGGCCCCTGTCGGAGCCGGCGAAGAGCGGAACGGGCTGTGTGCGCGTCTACCTCGAGCGCAGGCTCCCGCCCCGCTCGGAGCGCCAGCCCCAGGAGCTGCGGAGGACGGGAGAGACGCTCATCGCACCAAGGGTAGGCCCGCCCGTGCCGAGCGTCAACCGTCGACCGAGTGGCCCGCCCCGGCGAGGGCGTCCACCGAGCGCTCGAGGTCGCGCTCGCGCACGAGCAGGTAATCGGTCTCGAACGTCGAGAGGACGAAGATCGGCACCTCCGCCTCGGCGAGCGGCGTCACGAGCGCGGCCACGACGCCCGTCAGCGAGAAGTCGAGTGGGCCCGCGAGCTCGAGCGCGCACCAGCCGCGCTCGGCGCTCGCGTCGGCGGGGACGTCCTCCTCGCGGCAGACGATCGAGAGCTCGGCGTCGGAGCGCGTCGCCGACCAGAAATGGCCGCTGCGTACCCAGTCGGGCAGCTCGGCGTCCGGTTCGAGGCGGACGACGGCGTACAGCTCGTCGAGCGTGAAGAGCTTCACGAAGGCGTGACCGTATCGCGGCCACGGTAGAGTCCGCGCGCATGGCGATCCCGGCGGCACTCGAGCGGCTTCTCACCGCGCCCGGTCCCTCGGGCCAGGAGACGCACGCCGCCGCAGCCTGGCGCGACGAGGCCGGCGCCTTCGGCGACGTCTCGAGCGACGTGCTCGGGTCGTCCTGGGTGCGCGTCCCCGGAACGGGCGGTGGGCCGTTGCTGGCGATCGTCGGGCACATCGACGAGATCGCCCTCGTCGTCACGCACGCCGGCGACGACGGGTTGATCGCCGTCCGGCAGCTCGGCGGATTCGATCCTCACGTCCTGCTCGGCCAGCGGGTCGAGCTGGCGACGGCGGCCGGGCCCGTGGCCGGCGTGGTCGGCGCCCGCAAGCAGAAGCGCAGGCGAAGCGAGGAGCGGAAGCCGCTCGAGTTCGACGACCTCTATCTCGACATCGGGGCGCGAAACGGCGAGGAGGCTCGCTCGGTCGTCCGCGCCGGCGACGCCGCCCTCGTGGCCGGCGCTCCGGTCGAGCTCCGGAACGGCAGGATCGCCTCGCGCGCCCTCGACAACCGCATCGGTTGCTACGTGGCGCTCGAAGTGGCGCGCCGGGTGGCCGCCGAAGGGGGCGCGCCGGGCGAGGTCGCCGGGCTCGCCGTCGTCCAGGAGGAGGTCGGCGACTTCGCCGGCGCCCGCACCGCGGCGTACATCCTGGAGCCGGCCGTCGCGATCGCCGTCGACGTGACGCATGCGACCGACGTACGCGGCGGCGACCCCGAGGACGAGGGCGACCACAGGCTCGGCGGCGGCCCTGCGCTGATGCGCGGCCCGTCGCTCCATCCGCGGATCTTCGACCTTCTCTACGAGACTGCGGAGGCCGAAGGGATCCCGTGCACCGTCGAGGTCTCGCGCGGCCACACGAACACCGACGCGGACGCGGTCTACCTCAGCAGGATGGGCGTCGCGACCGGCCTCGTGTCGGTCCCGCTCCGCTACATGCACACTCCCGTCGAGACCGTCGATCTCGGCGACATCGAGGCGGCGATCCGGCTGCTCGTCGCCTTCGCGCACCGGCTCGACCCGGGGCTCTCGCTCGCCCGCTGACTACGCTTCCGAGGTGAGCCGCAGCGTCATCGTCTCTGCAGTCCGCACGCCGTTCGGCAAGCTCGGCGGCGGGCTGAAGCATCACGCGGCGACCGAGCTCGGTGCGATCGCGATCCGGGCGGCCGTCGAGCGGGTGGGCCTCGAGGGAAGCGAGGTCGACTACGTGATCATGGGCCAGGTGCTGCAGGCGGGCGCCGGCCAGGCGCCGGCGCGCCAGGCGGCCGTCGCGGCCGGCCTGCCGATCGAGGTGCCGGCCGACACGGTCAACAAGGTTTGCGCGTCCTCGATCCGCGCGGTCCAGATCGCCGACTCGATGATCCGCGCCGGCGACGTCGAGCTCGTCGTGACGGGCGGGATGGAGTCGATGTCGAATGCGCCGTACGCGCTGCCGAAGGGGCGGTTCGGTTACCGGATGGGCGACGGTGCCGTCGTCGACCTGATGATCTGGGACGGGCTGCGCTCGACGTTCGACGAGCAGCACATGGTGCAGCAGGCCGCGCGCGTGGCCCGCGAGCTGGGTGTGTCGCGCGAGGAGCAGGACGGCTGGGCGCTCCGCTCGCACGAGCGTGCGGCTCGGGCGCAGGACAGCGGCTTCTTCGCGGAGGAGATCGTCCCGGTGGGCGAGGTTTCCGCGGACGAGGGCATCCGCCGCGACACGACGATCGAGAAGCTCGCCGGGCTGAAGCCGGTGATGGATCCGGAGGGGACGATCACGGCGGGAAACGCGCCGGGAGTCAACGACGGCGCGTCGTGCGTCGTCGTCTGCTCCGAGGAGTTCGCGCGGCGGCGCGGGCTGGAGGCGCTCGCCACCGTCGTGGCGCAGGGCTATGTCGCCGACGAGTTCGCCTGGCTGGCACGGACCCCCGCGAATGCCGGCGCGCAGGCGCTCGAGAAGGCCGGCAAGTCGATCGCCGACGTGAGCCGGGTCGAGGTGAACGAGGCCTTCTCCTCGGTGGCGGTGCACTCGGTGAAGCTGCTCGGCGCCGACCCGGAGCTCGCGAACGTCAACGGCGGCGCGGTGGCGCTCGGCCATCCGATCGGCGCGAGCGGCGGGCGGATCCTCGGCACGCTGATCCACGAGCTGCGCCGGAACGGCGGCGGGCTCGGGCTCGCCGCGATCTGCTCGGGCGGCGGCCAGGGTGACGCGCTGCTGGTCGAGGTCTGACCACGTCGACGGCGCCGCCCGCCGAGTACGCTCCGCCCGTGATTCAGAACATGAAGCTCTTCTTCCGCCGGCTGCTCGGCAAGCTCCGAGGCAAGAAGTAGGCGAGGCAGGCAGCTGCCCGGGGCCCGCGGCCCCGTGATCCTTCTTAACGGTGACTGTCACCGTTAAGAAGGATGTGTCGACTTCGTGACCGCCGGTTCTGCACCACCGCCGTTCGGGAGCGCGGGCTCTGGCGCTTCGAGCGGGCGGCGAGGGCCCCGGGGCAGGTCCGGAGGCCTTACGGTTTGTGAACGGTGACTGTCCCCGTTAAGGAAACGGTGCCGCCTTGCACCCGCCTTGTCGACGGCGCTGGAACCTTCGCGCGGCGGCCGGTGTAGAAGCACCGTCAGCGTCGAAGGAGGACGGTCATGATCCGCCGGCTCGGTCTCGGTCTCGTCGTGCTCGCAGCACTCACCTGCGCCCCGGCGGCGCTCGCCGCCTACCCCTCGCCGACGGCCGAGCAGGGCGGCCTCGGAGTGCTCGGCTCCGGCGGCGCCGTTCGATTCGTCGCGCTCCCGGCCGAAGCCGACACGGTCGTCGCGAAGATCGGGACGAGGGACGGCGCCCTCCGCGGTTCGCGCGCCCTCTACGGGTCGTTCGGCATCCCGGTGCTGGTGCACGGCGGCGCCGGCGATGCGATCTCCCGCGACGGCAGCTTCCTCGTGCTGCAGACCACGGAGCCCGGCCCGACGACAGAGTTGCTGATCGTGAGCACGCGCGACCTGTCGACCCTCGACACGATCCGGCTCGACGGCTCCTTCGCATACGACGCGCTCTCGCCCGACGGGACGATGCTGTACCTCATCCAGCACACCTCGGTGAACGACTTCCAGCACTACGTGGTGCGCGCCTACGACCTCGACGCACACGCGCTGCTGCCGGGCCGGATCGCGGACAAGGCGCAGAAGACCTGGGTGATGCAGGGGTTCCCGATCACACGCACGACGAGCGCGAACGGACGCTGGGTCTTCACGCTCTACGAGAACCCCGGCGGCTATCCCTTCATCCACGCGCTCGACACCGTGCGTGCCGTCGCGCACTGCATCGGCCTGCCCTGGACGTCGACCAATCAGGCGCCGCTCGGCAAGGCCGCCCTCTCCCTGCACGGCACGACGTTGGCCGTCGACCTGAAGGGCGGCACGCCGTGGCTGAACGTGAGCACGGCCACGTGGAAGACCTCGGCCGCGCGCTCCGCGAGCGCCGTTCCATGGCTCTGGCTCGCGCTCGGGCTCGTCGGGGCCGCCGCCGTGCTCGCCGGGGCGATCCTCGTCAGGCGCCGCCGCGGCGGCGGGACGCTGCGGGTCTCCCCGGCGTCATGACGGACCTCGACTCGCCGGCTCCACGTACTAGGGGCAACCGTCGAAGGAGGTTCGAGATGCCCCGTCGCGCCGCCGCCGCCGCATCAGTCGCTGCCGCACTCGTCGCCGTGCCGGTCGCCGCGGCCGGCGGGCCCATGCCGTTCGTCTCGCAGGGCGGCAGCGGGGTCGCCGAGCCCGACGGGCTCACCCGCATCGTCGCCGTCGGAGCGGGCGCCGTCGGGCTCGCCGAGCCGACGACGTCGCTCGAGGTGATCCAGACGAACGGGGGCGCCGTTCAGTACTCGACCACCCTGCCGGGCTCCTGGGGCGTGCCCGTCGTCACGTACACGGACAGCGGGCCGGAAGGCCTCTCGGCCGACGGGAAAACGCTGGTCCTCGGGGACGTCGCGGTCTCGTATCCTCGTACGACGAGCGGTTTCCTCGTCGTCGACACGAAGTCTCTCCGCATCAAGCAGACGATTGAGCTCAAGGGAGACTTCGCCTACGACGCGCTCTCGCCCGACGCGACGAGGCTCTACCTGATCCAGCACGTCGACGAGTCCAACACGCAGCGCTATGTCGTTCGCGGGTACGACCTCGTCACGGGCCGCCTGCTTCCCGGTCGCATCGCCGACCGCACCCAGAAGAGCTGGGTGATGCAGGGGAATCCGGTGTCGCGTGCGAGGAGCGCGGACGGCCGTTGGGTCTACACGCTCTACCAGAATCCGGGGGGCTACCCGTTCGTCCATGCGCTCGACACGGTCCGCGGCGTCGCACACTGCGTCGGGCTGCCGTGGACCGGCAGCCAGAACGCGGTGTACAACCTGCGCCTGTCGCTGCGGGGCGACGGCGGCACGCTCGCGGTGCACTGGCTGAGCGGGCGTCCGTGGCTCGCCGTCGACACGAAGACGTGGCGGCTCGCGCCGGAGCGCCGCGCGGGCCTGCCGTGGCTCGGAATCGGCGCCGGCGGCGCCACCGTGATCGCCGCGGCGGCCGCCTTCCTACTTCGACGCAGGCGCCGCCGCGCCGAGGAACTCGAGCAGGAGCTCGCCGACCTGCTCGGGCTTCCGCAGCGTGAGGTAGTGGTCTGAGTCGATCTCGACGAGTCGCGCGCCGGGTATCCGGCGCGCGACCGTCTCGCCGACCGCCCGCTGCGCCGGTGGGTCGTGGGTCGGGACGACGACGAGTGTCGGCACGGCGATCTCTTCCAGCCGCTCGTGCGCAGGCTCGCGCCTGCTCGGCCGTGCACCGTCGGGCAGGCCGCGCGCGTCCGGCGTCGTCAGCCAGAGCTCGCGCATCGTGTCGCCGGCTCCGAGCGGCGCCCAGACCGCGAAGTCGATGTCCATCATCGCGTCGAGGTCGCCGCGCGCCTCGGCCGCCTCGTAGGCGGACTCCTGCTCCTCGGTGTACGCCGCGGCAGGCATGCCCGTCACGCCGGCGGCGACGTGGACGAGCGCCCACGTCCGGTCGGGATGCGCGAGCGCGACGTCGAGCGCCAGCCCGCCGCCGAGCGAGAGGCCGACGAGCGCCGCCCGCTCGACGTCGAGCTCGTCGAGCAGGCCGACGAGGTCGGCGACCGGCGAGAACTCCTCACCGGGGGCGTCGGACTGCCCCCAGAAGCGGAGGTCGTAGCGGATGCAGCGGAACCGCCGCGCGAGCAGCTTCGCCTGAGGCTCCCAGAGCCGGAGGTCGCCGAGGCCGCCGTGGACGAAGACGACCGCGGGGCCCTCGCCTTCCGATTCGACCCAGAGCCGGGCCCCGTTGACGTCGACGTGCGGCATCGCCGCGACGATAGCCTGCCGCGCGATGCGTTTCGAGCACGTCCTGGTCGTGGGCGCCGGGCAGATGGGGAGCGGGATCGCACAGGTCGTCGCCGCATCAGGCCGTCGCGTGTCGCTGCACGACGCCGCCCCGGGCGCGCTCGACCGCGGGCTCGACGCAATGCGCAAGAGCCTCGCGAAGCTCGCCGAGAAAGGCGGCCCCGACCCGGACGAGGTGCTCGCGCGCGTCTCGTCGGCAGCGGAGATCATCGCGGCGGATCTCATGATCGAGGCGGTGGTAGAAGACGCAGCCGTCAAGGAGCAGATCTTCCGGCGCGCCGACGAGGCGTTCCCGCCCGAGGCGGTGCTCGCCTCCAACACCTCGTCGATCCCGATCACGTCGCTCGCGGCCGCGACCTCGAGACCGGACCGCGTGATCGGCATGCATTTCTTCAACCCGGTGCCCGTGCTGAAGCTCGTCGAGGTGATCCGCGGCCTCGACACCTCCGAGGAGACCGCGCGCGCGATCATCGAGCTCGCCGGCGAGCTCGGCAAGACGGCCGCCGAAGCGCGTGACTTCCCCGGCTTCGTCTCGAACCGGATCCTGATGCCCTTCATCAACGAGGCGGCCCAGGCGCTCCACGAGGGGGTCGCGGACGCGGCGGCGATCGACACGATCGCGAGGCTCGGGTTCGCCCATCCGCTCGGGCCGCTCGCACTTGCCGACCTGATCGGCCTCGATACCTGCGTGGCGATCATGGAGGTGCTGCAGCACGGGCTCGGCGAGCCCAAGTACGCGCCCTGCCCGCTTCTGCGGCAGTACGTGCAGGCGGGGCGCCTCGGCCGCAAGTCGGGCCGCGGTTTCTACGAATATTCGTAAGGTTTCGCCAGAACCGCGAGCGGGGATAAAGGAATCCCCTCCTCCTTCCGATGTCAAGAGTACGCAGTGAAGGGGGATCGCCGCATCGTGAAGATCCTGCTCGTGGACGACGAGCCGGCCCTCCGGGAGCTCCTCAGGGCGACCTTCGAGGGGGCCGACGTCAGCGTCGACGAGGCCGAGTCCGGCCTCGAGGCGGAGGCGCGGATCCGGCGCCGCCGCCCCGACGTGATCGTCCTCGACCTCCGCATGCCCGGCATGGACGGCGTCGAGCTGTGCAAGCGCCTGAAGGCCGAGCCGCGAACGCGCGAGATACCGATCGTGCTGCTGACGGGCGCCGACCCCGAGGAGGCCCGACGTGCTCAGCGCGCGGGCGCCGCGGCCCTCGTGCGCAAGCCGTTCAGCCCGCTCGACCTGCTCGCCGTGGTCGAAGGCGTCGCCGGGCGCAGCCCGATGCCGAGGCGGCCGCGACGCAGGAAGCCGGCCGACGAGGAGCTGCTCCTCTACGCGCGGGACCTGCGGCACATGCTCGAGATCGAACGTGGCCAGCGCACGTTGCTGCAGCAGTCGTACCTCGCCACGGTGACGTCGCTCGCGAGCGCGCTCGAGTCGCGTGACATCCGAACCGGCGCGCACTCGCAGCGCGTGCAGCGATACGCGCTCGAGCTTCTCGACCTCGTCGACCCGGGCCGGATCGACCACGAGCCGGGGCTCGAGTACGGATTCCTGCTGCACGACATCGGCAAGATCGCGATCCCCGACCAGATCCTGCAAAAGCCGGGACCGCTGACGACCGGAGAGCGACGTCGCATGCAGACCCACACGGTGGTCGGCGAGCAGATGCTCGGCGATGTGGCCGTGCTGGCCGGCGAGGGACTGCGCGTCGTGCGCTCGCATCATGAGCGCTGGGACGGCGCCGGCTATCCGGACAAGCTCTCCGGGCGCGAGATCCCGGTCGGAGCGCGCGTCTTCGCGGTCGCCGACGCCCTCGACGCGATGACGAGCGACCGGCCGTACCGTCGCAAGATTCGCTGGGCGGCAGCGTGCGACGAGATCGTCGCCCAGTCGGGAAAGCAGTTCGACCCGGACGTCGTCGAAGCGTTTCGCGAGCGTCAGGGCGTGCTGCGGAACGTACGGCGCGAGCCCGCGGCAGTCTAGAGCGGCCGCAATATAGTCCTCGGCGTGGATTTCGAGCCGTCGGCCGAGCAGCAGGAGGTGCAGAGGCTGGCGCGCGACTTCGCCCGCCGTGAGATCGAGCCTCACGCGGCGGAGTGGGACCGGGAGCATCGTTTCCCGCGCGAGGTCTTCACGAAGCTGGCCGAGCTCGGGCTGATGGGCACGTGCGTTCCCGAGGAGTACGGGGGCGCCGGGGCGGACTTTCTCTCGTACATCCTCGTCCTCGAAGAGCTCTCGCGTGCCGACGCCGGCGTCGGAGTGACGGTCGCCGTGCACACGAGCGCCGTGACCCTCCCGCTGATCGCATTCGGCACTGACGAGCAGCGCTCGCGATTCGTGCCGCCGCTCGCGCGCGGCGAGCAGCTCGGCGCCTTCGCGCTCACCGAGCCCGAGGCCGGCTCCGACGCCGGCGCGCTTCGGACCGCCGCGGAGCCGGAGGGCGACGGGTGGCGGATCGACGGCGCGAAGCAATGGATCACGAATGGGCGTTACGCCGGCACGTTTCTCCTCTTCGCGCGCACGGACCGGTCGACGCCCGGGGCTCGTGGTGTGAGCGCGTTCATCCTCGACGGCGAGCACGTGCGCATCACCCGTGACGAGGAGAAGCTCGGTCTGAACTCGTCGGCGACGAACGACCTCGTCGTCGAAGGGGCTGTGGTCGGCCGCGACCGGCTCCTGCACGAGGAGGGCAAGGGCTTCCGCGTCGCGATGGAGACGCTCGACGGCGGCCGGATCGGCATCGCGGCGCAGGCGGTCGGGATCGCGCAGGCCGCATTCGACGTCGCGCGCGAGTACGCGAAGGAGCGGTACACGTTCGGCAAGCCGATCGCCGAGCACCAGGCGATCCAGGCGAAGCTCGCCGACATGGCGACGGAGATCGACGCTGCGCGCCTGCTCGTCTACCGCGCCGCGACGTTGAAGGACCGCGGCAAGCCGGTGACCGAGGCCGGCGCGAAGGCGAAGCTCTTCGCCTCGGAGACCGCGCGCCGCCAGACCGGCGAGGCGATCCAGATCCTCGGCGGCTACGGGTACACGAAGGAGTTCCCGGTCGAGCGGTATTACCGCGACGCGAAGATCACGGAGATCTACGAGGGCACGAGCGAGATCCAGCGCCTCGTGATCGCCCGCTCGATTCTCGGGCTACACCAGCGCACGCTCGCGCAGGGCTAGGACGGGGGCGTCCACTCGTACTGCACGTCCGGAAGCTTCTCCTCGGTCTGGCTGCCGTCGGTGAACCGGATCGCGCGCAGGCCGTGCCGTTCGTAGAAGCGGCAGGCGCCTTCGTTCTGCTGGAAGGTCCAGAGCGTGAAGCCCTCGGGGCGAAGCTCCTTCGTCTTCGCGAGGAGGGCACTGCCGATTCCTCGCCCGTGCTCGTCGGGGTGCACGTAGAGGTGGCCGAGAGTGTCCCTGCCGAGCGCCGCGAGCCCGACGACGCCGTTGCGACCCTCGGCGACCCAGATCTCGTGGTCGCGCGGCACGATCTCGTTGATGAAGCGCCGGTGCTCCTCGACCGTATGGAGTCGCGGCAGAAACGTCAGCGACTCGAGCGAGGCGGCGAAGACATCAGCGATCGCCGTCGCGTCGTCCGGCTCGCCTCGTCGGATCATCCCCGTAGTCTAGGAGCGTGCCCCGCGACAGGAACGAGCCCGTCCGGCTGACCCGCATCTATACGCGTGGGGGCGACGCGGGCGAGACGAGCCTCGGCGACGGGTCGCGGACGTCGAAGCTCGACCCGCGGCTCCGCGCATACGGCGTCGTCGACGAGCTGAACTCCCTGCTCGGGGTGGTGCTCGCGGGTGACCTGCCGCAACAGCTGCGGCCGGGGCTCGAGCGCGTGCAGAACGAGCTCTTCGACGTGGGCGCCGACCTCTCGGTGCCCTACACGGGGCCGGACGACCGGTTGCGCACCACCCAATCGATGATCGACGGGCTCGAGGCGCTGTGCGACGAGCACAACGAGCCGCTCGAGGAGCTGAAGAGCTTTGTCCTACCGGGCGGGACGGAGGCCGCCGCGCGCCTGCATGTCGCCCGGACGGTCGCGCGCCGGGCCGAGCTCGCCGCGCTCGAGGCGGACGTCAACCCGCTCGCGCGCGTCTACCTCAACCGGATCTCGGATCTCCTCTTCATCCTCGCCCGCTCGGCCAATGCCCTGGCCGGCCGCGACGAGCCGCTCTGGCGTCCCGGCGCCTCCGGCTAGCGCCCGCGGAGCAGCGACCTGACCGTGCGGGCGATCGAGGCGGCCGGCGCCGTCCGCGACAGCACTGCGTTGACGCCCAGGCCGCGATAGTGCGCGGCTTGCTTCGGCGACGCCGTGAGCCCGATGATCCGCAGCTCGGGGAGCAGAGCGTGCAGCGTGGCGAGCGTCGACGCGGGGACGGTGCCGAGGTCGACGACGACGACGGCAGCGGCCGTCGGGAACTTCGTGTCGACGACGCCGTACAAGGAGCTGTCCGAGACGGGGCGCACGATGAAGCCGTCGCCGAGGCGGCGCTCGAGCGAGCCGAGACCCCGCACGCCGTCGACGACGGCGACGCGCAGAGGCCGGACGTCCTGCCAGACCGGCGAGGCCGGGCGCTTCGGCAGGAAGCGGATCACGGCGGTGCGATCGACCACCTGGCCGAGGCCTTCGGCGTGCATCTGCAGCCGGTAGAGACCGGGCATCGTGACCCGAAGCGGGACCCGCAGAATCGTGACGCCCGCATGGCGGGTGGGCGTGCGGATCGTCTGACCCGGGACGATCGACCCGTCCGGCTCGACGAAAGAGCCGGTGACGCGGGCGGGAGCCGTCAGCGACATGCGGACGGCGACGAACGAGCGGCCGCGCAGCCACAGCCGGCGGGCGGTGATGATCCGCATCGCGAGCTTCGTGGACGCCTGCTGCCCGACGAGCGCGTAGTAGGTCAGGTGCCGCGTCAGGACGTGAAGCGTCCCGTCCGAGTCGGCGAACCAGCCGTCCGGCTGCCCGGCCGGCAGGTCGAGCGTCGGCAGCTGCGGGATCGCGCGCCACGCCGCGCCGTCCTGTGAGGTCAGCGGGCGTGCGCCGGCGCCGGCGTGCTTGAAGCTGATGTCGACCACCCCGCCGAGGGCCGTCACCGGCGCGTGCGTGCTGCGCAGGAACGCCGTCACGTCGACGACGATCGCGTCGGCCGGCAGATTCGAGACGGAGGCGGCCGGCGTCGGCGAGACCTCGACCACGACGGAGTCGCCGAACGCGCCGGCCGGCCAGTCGAGCAGCGTCAGCCCGTCGGAGCTTTCGAGCTCGCCTGCCGAGAAGGGCACGGCGTTCTTCGCGACGGGCGGCACCGGCGAGTCCGAGCCGCCGGAGCCGGGCGCCCAGATCGTGAAGTGGGAGAGGATGTCCTCCGTGCCGCCGGCGCCGGAGAGCGTGCCGTGGATCGCGTACAGGCCGGCCGCGGTGGGTGCGAAGGCCCAGGTCACGGCCTGCCCCGAGCGGTCGGGAAGCGGAGTCGTCGAGCCGTCCGGCCGGGTGACGCTCATGTTCGTCCACGAGGCCGGCAGGCTCGCGCGCAAGGTGAGCGTCGACACGGCCTGCACCGTCGAGCCGTCGTCGGGCGAGGCGGAGACGAAGGTCGGCGTCGCCGGTGCAGGAGCGGGGGACACGGCGGCGGCCGGCGGGACGATCGGCGTCTGGTTCGCGACCGCGGCGACGAAGCTCGTCGTCGTGTTGCCGGCGGCGTCGTGCAGGGCGTTCAAGGCCGGGACGGCGTACGACACGACGACGTTGTCGGCGCCTTCAGCGGCAGGAGAGATCGTGAAGCTCAGCGTGTCGCCGTTGATCGAGATGCCGTCCACCGAACGGCTCTTGCCTCCGGTCGAGACGGCGAACGCGCTCCCGCCGGGCGCGGTGCCGGCGAGTGCCTCGCTGAACACGAGAGTCACCGTCGCGCCGTTCACCGACGCCGAGACGAGGCGCGGGGCGACCGTGTCGACCGTGTTGTTGACCGCGGCCACCGGGCCGAAGTTCGAGCTCTCGTTCTTGGTCGGCGCCGCGTTGTCTCGTATGCGGTCGCCTGCCGACGAGGGCTGCGAGTAGCGGACCTTGACGCTTTCGGAGTCGTCGGGCGGCGACGCGAGATCGAGGACGATCGACTGTCCGGCGTAGGTGAGGCCGGTCGCCGTGGGCTGCACGACTCCGTCGTAGGTGATCGTGAAGGCGCCGGGCGGCGTGGTCGCGGAAGCGTCGAGCGGCTCGCTCATCGTGATCGTCAGCTGCGTGCCCGCCCCGTTCGTCGAAGCGGAGAGGAAGGTCGGCGCGGTGATGTCGGGGATTCGGGCGACGTTCGCCGAGCCCGCCGTGTAGGAGTTGCCGACGTTGTCGGTGACGACCACCTCGTAGCGGTAGCAGTGGCTGTCGGCGACGTTCGTGTCGTTCCCGGCTCCCGTGAGCGTCACGGGCGAGAACACCGACCAGCTCGGAGCCGCCGTGTCGCAGGTGGCACCCGTGAGCGTCGTCTCGGCGCGCAGCACCTGGACGCTCGCGACACCTGACTCGCCGTCGCTCGCAGACGTCGTGATGTGCACCGAGTGCGAGGGATACGTACCGTCGGTGTAGGTGATCGTGGCGGTGGGGTCGTTCGCGTCCGAGACGACGTTCAAGGTGTCGACTGCAGCGCCGGGATCGCGGCTCAGCTGGATCGACTCGTTCAGCGGGCTCGTTCCATCCCAGGTGTACGTCCCCGAGTCGAAGGGCGAGCCGGTCGTGGTCGTGTCGGTCGTCGGCGAGCTGGTGAGCGGGCCGCTCTTGCCCTGCCAGGTTGCAGCCGTGACGCCGTTGGCCCCGAGCGCCGTGAGCCGCAGCGTGAACGGCAGGTTCGCCGCGCTCGGGCCGAGGTAGAGCGTCGAGCCGCTGAGATAGGAGCCGGCGGGATTGCCCGGGGCGACCGCGATCGGCAGGCCGTTCGTCACCTGCACGATCGACGGCGAGGAGAAGGTCGAGGTGACCCCGGCGTTGTTCGTGACGACGATCCGGTAGGCGTAGCAGTTGCCGGCCGACACGGTCGAGTCGACGACCGGGCTGACCGTCGCGTTCGCGACCAGCGTGCTGAAGCTGCCGAGCGTCCCGCACACCCCGCCCGTGACCGACGCCGTCGCGCGCTCGACCCGCACCGTCGCGATGCCGGACTCGGAATCGGTTCCGGAGTCCCAGTCGACGCCGACCGAGCCGAGGCTCGCCGGGCCGTTCGCGTACTGGATCGAGCCGCCCGTCGCGCCGGTCGTGTCGACGAGGACGATCGAGGTGTAGGTCGCCGCGTTTCCGACGTTGTCCGTGCCGGTCAGCGTGTACTCGTAGCAGCGACCGTCGGCCGGCACCGTGTCGGACGCCGTGCCGGACGAGAGCGCCACGGAGACCGAGCCCGTGTAGCCGCCCGCCGGACAGATGCCCGCGGTCGGGGTCTGCGGGCCGGATCGAGTCAGCGCGTTGCCCGCGATGCCTGCTGCCGCGTCGGCGAAGTCCGTCTCGCCGATCGCGAGCGTCAGCGAGCCCGAATACGGGTTGATCGAGAGCAGGCCGCCGGTCGGCGCGGCGGAGTCGGCGGTGACGGTGAAGCCCGTCGGCGCGGAGCCGACGCCGGCGTTCGACGTCGCGGCGACCGAGGCGGCGCCGGTCCCGCTGCTCGAGCCGTCGAAGGTGACGTCGAGGCGGTTCCCGGTCTGGACGGTCGAGGCGAAGCCGCTCAACGCAGAGAACGAGTAGCCGGCGTTCCCGGGCCTGATGCCGGTCTCGGGGTCGCTGGCGCCGTTCGCGTTGACGCTGAACGTCCCGCCGGCGGAGGGCCGATAGAAGAGGGTCGAGCCGGCGACGTGCGTGTTCGCGGCCGAGAGCCCGCTGAACGACACCGTGGGCGCCACAGGTGCGGTCGTGTCGACCTTCACGATCGTCGAGATCGACGCGCTGTTGCCGACGTGATCCGCGCCCGTGAGCGTGAACCGGTAGCAGCGCCCGTCGGCGACGCTCTGCGACGTGGTGCCGGAGATCGTGCTTGCCGGGCCGAAGGTTCCGCAGGTGTCGTTCACGAGCGTTGCCGACTCCATCGTCAACGTCGACGATGCGATCCCCGAGCCCGCGTCCGTGTAGTCGGTGCGGCTGCCGATTGCGATCGTGGTGCCCGTCGTCAGGTAGCTCGAGGTGCCACCGGCCGTCGCGCCTGTGCCGTTGACGGTCAGGGCGCCGTTGACAGGAGCCGTCGAGTCGAGAGCGACGTCGAAGCCCGCGCCGGTCGAGTCGAGGCCGGCGTTGTTCGTGGAGTGCACGGTGTACGACCCGCCACCGGTGCTCGCGCCGTTGAAGGTGACATCGACTTGGTTGCCGGTCTGCGCGGCGCTCGCGAAGCCGGTCAGCGCCGAGAACGTGAACGCGGCGTTCCCGGACCGAAGCCCGGACTCTGCGTCGGTCGAGCCGTTCGCAGTCACCGTGAACGTGCCGCCGGCGGACGGGCGGTAGTAGAGCGTGCCCGCTCCGTTGTCGAACGTGTTGCCGCCGGAGAGCCCGCCGAAGGCGACGCTCGGCTGCGAGGGAGCGGTCGTGTCGACCTTCATCGTGGTGCTGATCGATGCCGCGTTCCCGACCAGATCGGTGCCGGTCAGGGTGAACCTGTAGCAGCTGCCGTCCGTCGCAGCGAACGTCCCGTCGCTCACCGGCGAATCGGAGCCGAAGCTGCCGCACGTTCCGCCCGCGAGCGGCGCAGACGCGACCGTCAGCAGGGAGGAGTCGACGCCGGCGCCCGCTCCGTCGGCCGCGTAGTCGAGGTGCCCGACCGTAAGCGTCGTGGTCGTGACGAACGCGGTCGCGCCGCCGCTGGTCGCGGTGACGCCGTTCACGTCGAGGGTTCCTCCGGTCGGCGCGGCGTTGTCGAGCAGGAACGTGACGCTGTCGGTGCCCGAATTGCTGCGGAGATCGACGGACGTCACCGACTTCTGGCCGGGCGGCGTCGAGGCACCGCTCGTGAAGCTGTAGCCGGGCGAGTCGACCACGTACGGGTCGGTGTTGCCGCCGTTCGTGGACGTGCCGCCGGAGCCGCTGAAGCCGGCGGTCGCCGTGAGGTCCGGGAAGGTGATCGTGTCGACGCCGCTCGGGTCGGTCGACGCGGCGTGAAGCGTGAAGCCGCCGCCGCCTCCCGTCGTTCGGTAGTAGAGGTTGTAGGCGCCGCCGCCGAGCGAGAGGAGCGACGAGTCCGACGCGCTCGCGAGCGTCAGGGTCGTGGCCGGTGCACCGACGTCGCTGCCGTACGTGAAGCGGATCGTCTGGTGCGGCTCGGTGTTCGCGACGTTGTCGAGGGCGAAGAGCTCGATCACGTAGACGTGAGGCGACGTCAGGGCACTCTGGTCGAGGCCGTAGCTCCAGCTCGACCCGGAGAGGGCGGCGCTGAGATAGGTCTGCGAGCCCTGCGTGAAGCCCGCGCCGTCGTAGTACTTGCCGGTCGTGGCGTCCTCGATCGAGAGCTTCACGTTCGCGACTCCCGCGCTCGGGCCCGGGTCTGCGACCGTGCCGCAGATGCCGCTCGCCGGCGCGCCCGTGCACCCGGCCGAGCCGACGTTCCACGTCGAGTTGTCGTAGGAGCCGTTGTTGAGGGGGAACTCCGGGTTCGTCGAGGGCGCGACTCCGTCCACGGCGACGTCGAGCGTGTCGCTCGAGGTTCCGGGTGACGGGTCGGCGACGCCGTTCGCGGCGGTGATCGACTTCGAGCCCGGAGCGGTCAGCGGAGCCCCGGTCCCGTCGAAGCTGTAGGTGGCTCCCGAGGTGTACGGGCCCGATCCGGTGCCGGCATTGCTGCTCGTCCCGAGGAGCGCCGGGAACGTGACGGAGGAGATTCCCGTGTCCGGGTCGTCGGCCGTTGCGGCGAGCGTGAAGGAGCCCGCCTCGTGTGCGTTGAGCCAGAGCCTCTTGCCGGCGGCGTCGTAGTGCTGGTACTGGCCCCCGGTGACCGCACTCGGTGCGGCGACTGCGACATTCGGGGCGCTCGAGTCGACGATCACCGTGCTCAGCGTCGAGGTTCGCGCGTGGCCGACGTTGTCGGTTGCGACTCCGGCGAGCGCGTACTGGTGCCCGTCGGTGAGCGAGTCGCTCCAGGTGACGGAGTAGATGCCGCCGGCCGCGATCGTCTGGGTGCTGCCGATCTGGACGCCGAAGAGCCCCGTGTTCGTCGGGTCGCACGCCGGGTGCGCGCTGACGTCGCAGAAGAAGAAGGCGACCTGGCGGATACCGGAGCCTGAGCCGTCCGTCGGCGCCGCCGAGACGGTCGTGGGACGCACGATCGACCCGTCTGCCGGCTCGCCGAGCGAGAACGCGCTCGGCGCCATGGCATCCGCGGCGATCGTGATCTGGCCACTTGTCGTGTTCGGAGCCGGGACCGTGACCCCGTTTCCGGCAGTGACCGTCTTCGCTCCCGGCGAGGAGAAGGGCGTGACGGTGCCGTCGAACCCGTAGGTCGCCGATGTGTAGGTCCCGGCGTTGAGCGTGCCGGCGTTCCCGGCGGTGCCGAAGATCGCAGGGAAGTCGACGGAGGCGATGCCGGACTGCGCGTCGGCGGCCGTGGCGGTCAGCTCGAACGAGCCCGCCTGGTCGGCGTTGAGCCAGAGTGTCGTGGCCGCGCCGTCGTAGTACTGGAAGGCGCCGCCGGTGAGAGCCTGCGGGGCGGTGATCGAGAGCACCGGCGCTGTCGTGTCGACGGTGAACGAGCGCGTCGCGCTGAATGAGGATCCGCTGCTCAGGCTGTCGACGTTTTGCGCGCGCCAGTAGTACGTCGTCGCCGTCTGGAGGTTGAACGCCCCCGGTACCTGGGCGCTGCCGTTCGCGCCGTTCGCGACCACCGCCGACTGGAACGTGCCGAGCGAGCTCGAGCAGTTGCCGGTCGAGCAGACCTCGAACGTGACCTTGCCCGCGTCGCTCGGGTCGGGATCGCTGAATGTCGCGCTCAGTGTCGGCGTCGTCGTGTTCGCGAACGCACCGTCGGCGGGTGCGTCGAGAGCCGGGGCTGCCGGTGCGAGGTCGGCGGTGTTGTTCGTGACGGAGAGGCCGCTCGCGGTCGCCGCCGCATTGCCGGTCGGGGTCACGGCATCGCGCACCATCGGATCGCTGCCCGGCTTCGTGTAGTCGAGCGTCAGGGTGTCGGCGTGGTGCACGGATGCGGACAGCGTGAAGCGCGTCTGGTTCCCGGCCGGATAGCTCACCGCTGAGCTCGTGCCTGCGACCACCGGCCCGCCGTTCGGCGTCACCGAGAACGCCGAGCCCGCGACTGCCTGTGTCTGGTCGAGGCTCTCCGACCAGGTGACCGTGACGGTGACTCCGTCGGATGCGATGCTCGCGGACGACATCGTCGGTGCGCTCGTGTCGAACGAGAAGCTGCGCGTCGCCGCGGCAGCATCCGTGTTGCCGACCTTGTCGATCGTCTCGACGGTGATCGCATACGTGTGGCCGTCGGTGAGCACACCGGCCGCGAGCGGGTAGCTCCAGGCGGTCGTCCCGGTGGCGGCGACGAAGTTCGGGCACGGCTGGTCGAAGGCGCCGGTGCCGTTCCAGCAGCTCGAGCCGCCGGCAGTTACGTCGCGGATCGAGACCTTGACGCTGTCGACGCCGGCGCCGCCGTCGGCGGCCGAGCCGCTGAGGGAGCCGCTCCAGCCCGCCGCGTTGTAGGCACCGGCAGCCGGCGAGGCGACGGAGCCGGTCGGGGCGGCGGCGTCGTTCTGGAGCGTGAAGCTCGTCGTCGAGCTCGCGTTACCTGTGAGGTCGTGTGTCAGCACGTCGACCGATGCGTCGCCAATCGTGGGGGCCGTGTAGCTGAAGGTGTTCGTGTCGAAGAGGCCGGCGCCGGGCGATGTCGTCGTGGCGTCGGTGTGCGCCATGTTCGAGCCGCCCGCGGCAAAGCCCTGGGTCGTGACGGACGCCCCGCCCGAGGTCGCGTCGGTGACCGCCGCGCGGATCGCGAAGCCCCGCGCGCCGATTCCGGCCGCGCCGTTGTAGAAGATCGTCGAGCCGGCGCCCGGGTAGAACGCGACCGGGAAGCCGCCCGCGACCGAGACGCCCGTCAGCGAGAAGGCATTCGTCGGCGCCGTCGTGTCGATCGTCAGCGACCGCCCGGCCGTGTACGCCGAGTGGAGGTTCAGGGCGTCGGTCGAGCGCGCCTGCCAGTAGTAGGTGCCGTCGGAGATCCCACCCGGGACATTCGCGGAGCCGTCGGCCCCGTTCGCGATGCCCGAGGGGCTGTCGAACGAGACGATCGGGTCGCCGCCCGCGGTACAGGAGGCGTTCGCGCAGAGGACGAACGTGATCGTGCCGGTGTCGGACCCGTCCGGATCGGTGAAGGTCGCGGCGAGTGCGGGCGTCGCCGTCGTGCTGTACGCGCCGGCGGCCGGGCTGACGAGCGTCGGCACGTCGGGCGCCAGGTCGGTGACCGTCGTGAAGGACCGGGTGGAGCTGAAGCTCGAGACGGCGCTGGAGCTGTCGGTGTCCTTCGCCCGCCAGTAGTAGGTGACCCCGTCGACGAGCCCGTAGCCCGCCGGCACCTGACCGCTGCCCGACTGATTCGTCGCGAGCGAGGTGTTGGTGGAGTCGAAGGTGCCGAGCGAGCTGGAGCAGCCGCTGTCGGTGCAGACCTCGAACGTGATCTTGCCGGTGTCGTTTGCATCCGGGTCGTTGAACGTCGCGGTCAGCGTGGGCGTGTGGCTGCCGACGGTGCCTCCGTCGGCCGGGCCCACGAGCAGAGGCGCGACCGGCCCGGCGTTTGCGGTTCCGTTCGTGATCGAGCCGTTCGCGAGCGAGGCGGTCGCCGCGGCGTTGCCGGTCGCAGGTGCGGTGTCGCGGACAATCGGGTCGCTGCCCGGCTTCGTGTAGGCGAGCACGAGCGTGTCGAGGTGGTGGACGGCGCTCGAGAGGGTGAAGCGGGTCTGGTTGGCGGCCGGGTAGCTGACGGCTGCCGCGGTGCCGGCGATCCCGCCGCCGCCGTTCGCCGTGACCGAGAAAGCGCTGCCGGGGACGGCCT
>Ga0310811_10000959_pt1 | contig 36989 bp, 49 predicted proteins | sample YCmetagenome_FD_207642 | JGI IMG/M metagenome (GOLD analysis project Ga0310811, IMG submission 207642) | Soil microbial communities from experimental microcosm in Duke University, North Carolina, United States - YC | ecosystem: Engineered > Artificial ecosystem > Soil microcosm > Unclassified ... | reverse complement strand
TTCTTGTGGTATGTCCTGGCGTTCGGATCTCTTATCTTTTTTAAACTCAGAAGTTATGCCAGCCGCTTGAATAGAAATAATAAGCTCTTTATTATTAAGCTTATTTATCCTAACCTTGGGAAGATATGGCTCCGTTTCGGCAAGTATTTTATTAATAGTAATATGCTTTAATGAATGAAGGCTATCCAATCCTTTCACCGTTAGAACCGATTCCCAACCTTTCAGTCGAAGCTTATTCTGTATCTGTTGATAAAGTGTAAGGTTTGAATTCGGCATTCTATTATTTCCGTTCCTGTCGCCAAAGATATAAACGAGCTTCTTCTTATGATCTTTATATAATTCGCAAAAATCATTAACCAGGTTATCAAGAAGCTTGCGTTCGTTCTTTACATAAAGACTTCTTAAAATCTTCAATTCATTTGATTCTCTTCTGAAGTCCTGAGCCACTACCATACAATTAAAGTTACCTCCAAAGTCAAAGCTTAGGTCTAATTCTTTATTCTCGTTGTAGTCTGTATATTTTACTTTGGTTTGCCTCCAGTCTTCATGATCTTCATAGGATAGGGCAACGTAACAATGTTTTCCAATATCAAATGAATCATAAAAAGAGTTAGGCATCTTGCCTATTCTCTGATTCATATATTCCACCTGAAAGACCAGGTAATCGGTTTTCCTTTCTGCGCGTTCTAAGTAATCCTTACCTAAAACTTCTTCATTATCCCTTGCAGTGCTTTCTAGGTAAAAGAATTCTTTAGGATATTCCAAGGCCTTTTCTGACATATCCGGCACCCAAAAGCCTGAAGGGTCCCAGGGCATTGAGGTTGTGTAAATCTCACTATGAAGCCTATGGGATTTAAATCTATAAATATTACCCCTGATAGAGGCAAGCAATTCCTTCTCTAGTCGCTCTCTGTTTATAAGTGCGGCCTCATCCACAATGCACCAATCAAAGGAACCTCCCCTTGGTGTAGTTGTTCGCCTATCGAATCCGATAAGCTGTATAACAGAGCCATTGCAGAAGCTTATACAAGTCGAATAGTCTCTTACTTGGTGGTAAGGCTTAGGCCAGGAAGGATTTGGAGTTTTGTTAATTACATAATGCACATTTTCCTTAAGCCCCATTGTATCCCATATCTGAAGCATTGAAGGAAGGATAAAGTCAAGGATCTGTTTATATGTAAGCCCAAGGATAAAGCCTTTTGAGCGCGGCATTGTAACGACATTAATATAAGCCTCTACACCATCCACGGTACTTTTACCAGAGCCACGGCCCCCAACAAAGGTTTTTATTTTTTGTTGAGCCTGGACGAACTGAAGCTGTTTGGGATTAAGATATATCTTCTTCAGCATCTTCCCCGGTTATATCAATTGTTTGTTGCTCTTTTAAAACATTATGGTCGGTTGAAAACACCGGAACGGGCAATACAATCTTAGACCAGTCTATTTCCTGACCTGAATAAAGCCCGCCTATGCTTGCAATGTTCTTCAATGCTATATTCTGCTCTCTCAGGTCCTTACTTTCAACTGATCGCCTGTAAACATTCCAAAGGTTATCTATTACTATTTGACGCAGGCCTTCTTTGTTGCTTTTATGGATATCGCCGAAAAGATCCATTGTTTTTGTAACAATAGTATAGGCGTGGTTATAGCTTATTCCAATATTAGGATCTGAGGCTAAAAAATTAACTGTTTGCTGTTTGGAGTAACCAGAACGAAGAAGGGAGTTTGTGTATTCATAAAGCTGCTTAAGCTCTTCAAGCTTTGGAGAAAGCTTCCTTTGCTCTAAATAGTGTGACCTTATCTTATCAAGTGCCGAGGCCTTGCGCGGGATAAATGGCTTTACACCTTTAGGGAAAGGAAGCTTTGGAAAATCCTCTTCGGAGGATTTTTTATTTGATCTTTTGCTCAATTTCGCTTATTAATTTTTCGTCTTTATCAATTTTGGCTTTTGCCTCTTTGCCTGCGGGACTATTTCCGAACTTTTCCAGCTTCTTCCGGTTCTTGCTTATCCTGGACCTTGCATTTGTCAGCATTTGCGCAAGCTTTGCACGGTCTTCCGGAAGTACATCTTCTTTTTTTTTCTCAATAACTACTGGCAATGATCCGGTTTCTTCAACATGCTTTATTTTTTCATAGATATCTGACAATTCGCTTTCTAATTGATCGATTTCAGCTATCAAGGCTTTGCGCTCTTTGTTCGTTTTCGCCTCCTGAAGTTTATTAGATAATATTCCTTTTTTATTAAAAAGTGCGGCCCTGTCATTGTTGAGGGCATCAAGCAAAACTTCTTTAGGTATTTCTATAAGCTTGCCTTCTTTTTCGGTTTGTGCTTCGGCCTTCTTATTTTTTTTATTGGAAGCCGCAGGTTGTTGTACAACTGCCTCAACGAATTGCTTTACTTTAATTTTTTCATCCGGGAAGCTATGCCTAAACATCTTTTCAAGTTCATAGACAATTTTTTCTTTGTTGAACTTGTTTTCACGTACAAGGAACTGCTTTTTTAAATTGTCGTTCTTGCCATATTGTATATATAGCCTAAGTCCTTCCTGATATTCCTTTTTAGGATCTTCAAGCCATTTCTTTAAAGGTTCTTTTGTCATTTTGAATTATTTAGGTTGTGAGATTAAAGTGAATTAAAATTACTATTGGCAATTGCCATTTTTAATAATGGAGGCGTTACAACAAAAAAGCTCCGCGTTTCTGCGGAGCTTTTTGCTTTTTAATTAAACCCTATAAAAAATTAAGAAGGCTGATCTGTGGCCGTTTTATCTTTCTTGGAAGACGCAGTTACTTGCGTGTCTGCTTTATCGATAAAGCCGCATTTATTTTCATAAAGAAATTTTGCGGTTTCATCGTCTATCTTATTAAGATCGTAATCTTTGCCACGGAATCGAATCTTCGCTTTGTCCGGCGACAATCCGACAATTTTATAGTTTTTCAACATAGATCTTTAAAATTAAGCCGCAGGCGTTAAAGGAATGGCCGCAGTGTAATACAATGGAGCCAACGGTGAACTATATTTAAATGATACCGGAATTCCTCCGCGCTCTGCCATTGTGCCGCCTGTAGTGGCATCGGTTTTATCAATAAGTGCACCCCTGTCCATGTCTCCAAGGATTCTATATTCGCCCCTATTTGTTTCAAGGATAATAACTACAGGACAGTTGATAACTTTATCAAGCTCAAGTTCCTGTTCCTTAGTTAAACCAGGAAGAAGAGCTTCTATAAGCGACTCTCTGCTTTTGCCGTCTGTTTCTCCAACAACACTAGTTGTTAGCTTTCCGGTGTCTGGCGTAAAATACCAGGTAACAAAGTTCTTTCCTGTTTTACAAGTAATAGCCGTTGATACAACGTTTGTACCTACATCTGCCGTAGGAATTGCCAAAACATCTTCCAATAAGCAGATATAAAACTTTTTAAGTCCTCCCGGATTTGCCCCACTTACGTGAGCGATATCAAGAAGACTAAGCTGTCTTAATAATGATGAAAGTCCTATTTTCATTTTTTATTATAATTAAAAAGGTTGAAAATAAGCCCCGGCAGAATACCAGGGCTTTTGATTTTTTTAGCTGATACCTGCGTAATCGTTTGTGTAAACAATTTCAGCAATACCGATCTCTGGGGCTGCTTCAAAGTCCATAAGGACGTTTATGTTTCTCAATTGCCTTTCTACAATAATCGATTCAACAGCCGAAGTATCTCCGGTTAACCAGAAAGCATTTTGCCTTCTTGTTATAATAACCCTGTTACTTCCTGCCATTCCTATTTCAGGAATAAGCTCTATTGAAGTACCGTCTATGTATTGCTTTTCGTAATCCTTGTTATAAGGCGCGGCAGTAAATGAAGCCCTATAGTCTCGCTTATAGTATTTCATTACAGTAGGAGAAAGCAAGCAAATAAAATCGTCGCCGTCATAAAGTGGGTCTACAATATCTGCAATAGCTTCGATCTGATCTACTGCGTTAGAAGCCGTAAATGCTCCACCTGCAGTATAAATATTCCCTGCTGGTATCGTTGTGGCCGCAATGGCATTTGTAACGATCGTCAAAAGACCGTCCATTGTATCCGCTGGCGCAGTGCCTGCTGCGTTATACACCCCTTTAAAGATCGCTTTCCTTCTTAAGTTATCTTTTGCTTTCTTAGCTATTTGCTGCATAAAAAAGGCCTCAAACGGAAGTTCATAAGGATTGATCTGTTTACCCTTAACCTGTCCCAGGTAAGACTTATAGATAGATATTACCTGAGAGTTAGGAAACTGAAGATCTACTTTACAAGGCCTTACCTTGCCTAATCTGTCTTTAAATTGCAGTGCGTTGTTAGTAGGGTTGAATGCGTCCTTTCCTCCGGGCTGTAAGATATCACCCATTACTAATTGAGTTAAAGGGATCTCGTCAATAACATCTGGGATCATAAACATATAATTCTCAAAGCCCGTATCGTCTACAAGGGTTTGTGTTAGAATCTGATCTGTATTTGCAAGAGCATAATCTTTAAGCTTAGAATCCAGATTGGATAAATCTAAACTACCTGCATAAGCTACAGCTCCACCCGCTCCCCTGGGAATAAATGAAGTAGCAAAAACAATGGCTGTAATTAATAACAAGCCCAAAGAACCTATACCAAAGAAGCTTGACATTGCTACCGCAAGAATCAAGGATAGGGCTAGGTTAATAACAATAGCTGAAAACTTTTTCATGTTTGTTTTATTAAAGTTTGGTAAATAGGTTTATTATGGTTTTAAAAATTTAAAACTTGATTAATTATTTCTTAGGATTATTTTTATCCCAAAGGTCTTGCGCCTTCTTATTGTACTCGGCTACATTTTTTCTATTGTCAGCCGAAGTATTTCCATTCATTCCATCACTTGGTTTTACAACTCTGGCAAATGCGCTTTTTGGCCTCTTTGCAAGCTCTTCTTTAAGTCTGGTATTTTCTTCAGCCAGGGTATTGAACTTACTTTCAAGTGAGGCTAATTTATTAAATAGCTCCTGAGTCGAAGCACTGGACATTCCGGTATTGTTTTCCCCTTCTCCTGTACCTTCAGCACTTGGTGTAATAGCTGTGATCTTTCCACCTTGTACTGTCAAGGTCTGGCCTTCTAGGTCGCCATCTTTAATTTGGTAGTCACCATCTGCGGCGGGCGTGCCGTCTGCGTTTTGTACTTCGTCGCCAACTGTGGCGGCGTCGTTGTTTGTTTTTACAAGCAGTTCCGCGCCGTCGGTTGTAACTGCGTTTATATCAAACTTAGCTATAGGTTTGGTCATTGGATTAGTATTTGATTTGAATAATAAATTTTTCATAAATGAAACAAAGCCTTCTTTGTCCTGAAGGGAAATATTGAAGCCAAATCTTTTAGACATGAATTCTATTATCTTTTCAGGATGTTCTTTTAAGAATTTATCTATAGCCGGATTGCTATCAAGGAAGGTAGTAGCTGTAACCGCAAACTTATCTTTGTTTATTTCTGCGCTAAACAGGCCATTAGGAGTTAGTGCGCCTTCGTCTACAAAATCAACAGCATGATAGTTTTCAAACATTTCATACAATGGCTTTGCCGGATCATATTTAGAATTCCAGTCCGGGTCCATTTCTGTATAAATATTTCCTTCTTCGTCTTTCTGATAAAGCCAATTACCAGAAGTAACAACAGACATACCGAACATATCGGGGTTCTTGTCTGCCATATCAATAAGATAGTTGTAAATATTTCCTTTGGGAGAATTGGCCGTAACAGGATCAAGGTGAAGATCTGCAAGGGCCTGTATGCCTTGCACTCTGAAATTAAAAGCCCTTCCGGCATAAGTACCCAAGGCTTCCGCGCTCATTGAAGGATGGCCGAATCTTGATTTAACGCCTTGCTTAAAAGTGTTTCCCTGGTCTACAAGGCCGTTGATAAATTGCTGTTCTACATTTGTACCGTGCCCTTCTGCGGGTCCTACCTGAGCTATGACAACATCACGGATAATGCCGTTTTCCTTATCAACCTTCATTTGTTTCTGATCTGAAACCCTTGAAGATTTAAACAAACGGCTATCGGTATTTTTTAAAGAAGGTACTTTAACAACTGTCATAGTACAAACATACTATGACAGCTAAAAAACTTTAGTAACGGGGGCGTTTAGGATTTTACTTCTTCTATTATTCCCTCTTTATATTCGAAATCTTCAGGAATTAAAATTCCCCTGAAATCTTCTATTTGATTGAACAATAAGCCTTCAGGAATTTCAGTAGTTATATAAATATTAATTTCAACTTTTTCATTTTTTAAATTATCTATAGCCTTTCTTAAGGCCTTTTCTTTTTCCGGTTTAAATGTATATCTATCATTTCCTGTTTTGCCTTCATTAATTATTAAATTACCTTGTTCATCTGTAGAGGCGTAATCAGTACGTAAATCATTTACTTTTGAATTATACAAGTCATATCCTTTTTGAATAGATCTTAAAATCCTATCTATTGCATAATACAATTTTGTCTTATTTCCTTTAGGTAATGACTTTACATAAACTGAAGAAGAAATGTTTAAATTAAAAAGATGTTCAAATGTAATTGTCTTCGTTTTCATGTTTTTTTTGATATATAGGTTTAAAATAATACAATCATTGCTATACTCACATTAGAGTTTGCAGCACTATTTTTTTGTTCAATTTTTAAAGTGTGCGCTCCTTCTGTAAGAGAGATACTATTTGGATTATTAGAACTCAAGAAGGTGCAATAAGAAGGATAGCTGTTTGTTACTACTCCTGCACTAGCTTGGTTCGTGTCAAAATCGTAAGGCGTGCCATCTATTGTAATAGTAGCTATTCCTCTGTTATTTGATTTCAAAAACCATATTCCAAAGTTTCTTCCCGTCCAATCAAGTTGAATAGCATCTCCTAACGCCTGTGTCATCATTGGTTGAGGATATTCGCCAAGGCCAGTATTGCCCAAGTATCCTGTTGTTCCACATAAACGGCCATCCGAAACCATATTAGTGTCAGCGGTCCACGTTCCGGTTGTAGTTACCGTTACTCCCGAATATGTTCCATTTGCAAATTGATCAGGATAAATTGTAACAATACTTTCTAGGTCTGTTACTAAAGTGCCATCATTTATATAGCCTATACTTGCTATAGGATAATGAAGAATCTGTTTGTTATTAAGATATGATCCAATAAGTAAATGTTTAAACTGATCTAACATGCAACGATGTCCCATTTGCCCAGGATGCGTAACTTCAGTTCCACTTACTGAATTATTCCCGAATATATTCCACCAGCCTCCCTTATCACCAAATACTTTTATTGCATCAGCACTATAAAGTGTCGCACACCTATATCTATTATTTAAGTACCGATTGTTTTCTATTGTTAATCTATCTCTTTGAAATTGATAATAGTTGGCATCTGTCAAACCACCGCTTTCCAATCTCTTATAAGTAGGAAGGAAATTTATTATATCGGTATAAAGTGATTGATTTCTTATTCTTCTGATTAGTGATTCTCTTAATGTATAATTTTCTGCAACGCTTCCCAATGAAGTAGCACTATTTACATTCCTGCCATTGGCAAGTATTACAAGATCGGGATTGTGCGTTAAGCACATTTTATCCATAACAGCAATACTATTGCAGTCGGCAGACCCATCAAATCCATTATTACGTTTCGTTGTTGTAATTCCAAACTTGGTATCTAAGAATTGCTTTATTAGTGTCGAATAACTAGCGGCAGATGTAGCTGTTTGAGATGTATCAGTATTGCGAGATATGCTATCTCCTAATACGTTTATTTCAATATTTGTTTTATTGAATACTTTATTTGCAATATTTTCAATTCCTGTAAAATTTGAATAATCAAAGATTGAAGCTTGATAAGGAAGTAAAATGTTGCCTATATTAGCCATTGGCTCTGCAAATTCTACTGTTGAACCATTTACCAACGCTTTCAGTCGTACACGAATAGCAAACGGCACCTCTGTTACTCCAGACCAATTGCCAACTATAGGAATTGAAACATTCTCTATTTTTAAAAGTTCGTATCCTCCTGTTGTTGAATTAGTGCTTGAAGTAAAATTTGTTCCTGAAGATAATTGACCAGGAGTAGCATTATTTCTATCCATGAAATCAATATCTAATCGTGCAGAACTTGCAGTATCAGATTTTATCCATACACCAATGCTTATTTTATCTGTAAATTTTAATTCAGGGAAATTACAGAACCAAATATATTGTTCGATATAAGTACCGCCACCAGAAGCTCCTGCGATTATCTTTATAGGACTTCCCTTTATGCCTTGTGAAAGAACTGGAGAGATCTGCCTTTCAATAACTCCTGAGCCTGTTAATCCTTCGTCCCAATAAATAAATTTAGCAGATGAAAGAGTATCACTATCTTGGTCGACACTGAATTTAAACTCAGAATCGAAGAAGAGGTTTTTAGAAGTATTATTTGTTCTAGGTATAAAAGCCATGTTAAAAGATCCTCCAAAGATTAGTTGATGCTTCCCATTTTAAAGTATATCCATCACCTGCCGATGCGCTGGTGATAAATGATCCTCCAAGAATTGCCTGGCCTGAATTTCCTGATAGTGTAAGAGCTGTAACCACGGTCCCAGACGTTATAATCCCACCAAATGATAATAAAATTTCTTCTCCATCTACAGGGCTTGCAGGCATTGTTATAGTTAAACTAGCAATAGCTGAAGAGGGATTAACATATAAAGCTCTTACCTGAGAAGCAATAATTACGGATGATCCTGAAGCATAAGTTTGTTTACTATCGCTTATTATACTTTTCTTAGCTATTATGTTTCCGTTAAAATAATTTGGGGCCGTGCCTAATCCATAAAAGTTATATGCTTGTCCACCTCCTGCCGGAGCATCAGATATATCAGAAGTAAATCCAGCCAAAATGCCCGTAACACTTGTAACCAGAGTAGGTGTGGCATTAAATAAAGAAATTAATCCTGTGGCGCCTGTTTGATTAATTACAACATTAGATAATACTGAATTAAATATTCCTGCTCCTGAAGTTGGGGCAAATGTTCCGTTTATTGTTAGCTGAGATCTCGTTCCAGATATATTGCTAATGTTTGATGTGTCCGAAGCAATAATAACCCCTCCAGATGTTGCCGATCCTCCCACTGTGCTGAGAGTTATGGTTGCCCCTGAACTAAAAGTAGTTGTATTAATATTGCCTGTTACACTGCTAATTGTTCTAGTCGTGCCAGAAAATACTATATCTGCACTAAAAGTTTTCTGCCCTGATATTGTCTCAGCTCCAGCCAAATGCACTACTACAGAATCATCGGCAATAGTATATGATTTATCCTGAAAAGTATAAGACCTTGCGGCTGTAGCGGAGAATATAAATGAACTATCAGCAGCGTTTGCGGGAGCCTTAAATAAAAATCCATCTCTTCCGCCAGTAGTTTTTATATATCCAGCTATTGCACCACCTTCTTCAATTTCAAATCCTGCACCAACAGCAGAAGAAGATACACCTCCTTTATTTACTGTAAATAATTTATCTGAAACCTCAAGGTTAGTTACATTTTCATAAATAACACTCCCTAAAATATTAACAGTAGAATTAGAATTTCCTATCTGTATGGTATTGGTTCCGGAAGTTCCGATGTTAATATTTGTATTCCCTGAGCCTGTACCAATATTTAATATTGTTGCATCTATAGCCCCTATATTTATAGTCCCTGAATAATCTAAAGAAGTTGCATTAATATTATTAACATTCAATAAATCATGGTTAGACATATCAATATCCCCGGCCATAGTTCCACCGTTGATATTTAATAATTGTATTAGATAATCAAATAAAGCGTTTTTACTTGCTGGCGTTGTTGTATCTCCTTCCCAGGCAGAAGAAAAAGCCGCATCAGAAGCCGTTGTTGATCCTATTTGTACCCAATAATTATTGGCAATATCTGCGGAGAATGTTGTAGAAGTATGGGCTACAATACACTTATAAAGATTATTGGACTGTATTACGATATAGTCTACTTTATAATCTGTAGCAGTTACCCAAGCCTTTATGCCTTTGTAAATATCAACATGTGAAGCGTCCCAGGCTCCTACGTGTGCCTGGTTGAAAATATAGAATTCGTTGTTATAGTATACTACATCACCGGAAATATAACTTCTATTGATATTAAAAATATTATGAAGTAAAAAATCGTCGTCCGTTAAATTTAAATGACTATCAGACTCATCTATAGCCTGGTCGCGCGAATCTTGAGGCATTATTGCTTCTGCCAACTGATCGGGAAAACGTGTCGCCGCATTGGTCTGTAGGCCAGTTCTTGAAAGCTTTGTCATTTTTATGTAGTTCTTAAGAAACCAAAATTATAACCTGCACTGTATACCACAGAATCAAAGTTGGAGGTATAATACAAAGCGGTACGGTTAGACTTTGCCGTAAAGGTGCATTGTGCACGATTAAGATTTATAATAGCCACATCTGTGGTATGGTCATAAGTAAACCGAGCGGGAGAATCTGCACTTCCAAGTACCCGATAGTTATTGTTATTATCTTTGGCAACAATAATAAACCTATCCCTGGTCATGTCTTCAAGTTGCTTTATTACTTCTGCCGTAGGTCCTGGATAGAAGAATGAAATAGTATAGGTAAATTCTTTACCATGGTCTGTTTTAGCAAAACCTTCTTTAAATACGCAGGAATCGGGAGTAAAATAAAACCTGTGAAAAGACTTTCCAGCCTTCATTTTAAAACCTTTATTCATCACATTGCCATAAACTAAAGGGATGGAAATAATATCGTCTACCAGGGACATATTTATTTCCTTCATTCCTCCCGGATTAGCTGTAAAGGTCTTCGATATGTCTAAAAGACTATCCACTTACTTTTGATAGATATTTTTATCAGGAATGCCAATTGCTTTTAACCAGGGAGGAACAATAAAAGAAGGGCAAGCTTTACCACTATTAAACTGGTAATGTCCTGCTATTAATATATCCGGGTGTTGGGCAATTGTTTGAATACAGTAGTTTCTAAGGGCTGTAAGCTGTTCTTTGGTACGGGTATCTTTAGGCCTTTTATTGTCGGTGTCCATCCCTCCGACATATACAATATGCCTGCAAATTCCATTCATTTCTTCAACTCCATTGGTTATTTCCCAGCCTTCTATAATATTGTCATTATTATAAGGGACAAGGTTTTCGACATTTCCGTTTAAATGGATCATATCGGAATAGCCGACTTGTTTCCAGCCTCTACCCTGTGGAGGTGGACTTGTATGCCATTGCCTTAAAAGTTTGGAAGAGACTTCCATATTTTCAGGGCTGGCGGTGCAATGAATTACTAAATAGGTAAGCTTTCCCATAGGGAATAAAGCTACTTTACCTTATCAAAAAATCTAGTGACGTTTTTTCCCGCCAACTATTTAATTTTTTTTTCTTTTATTCTTGTATAATAACTTTTAAGAAGTGCTTTTTTGTGTCTGGCATAAATACTCATTAATAATTCAGTAGGAAGGATATCTTCATTTAAATCATAATCAATATAAATTTGCCTGAAAGCCTGCATTGTTGTTTTGCCTCCATTCTTTAAAATCATTATATTACTAATGATTAAATATTCAACAAATTTTTTAAGAGAATATTTGATTTTAGAAATCTGAAAGTCTTCAAGAAATAAAACCTGGTCTTCGTGCTTATTATGGGTAAGATGTTTGAGTCTGGCAGGAAGCATTATCTTAAGACTTTCATTTATGTTCCCGGTAAATTTTCCGCCTTTAATATTATACTTATCAGTAAGAAGCGGCCTTATCATAATCCCTATAAGATTATTCTGACCTGCAAAAATAGGTTCTTCGCCGAATTCTTTTATTAAAACTTTTTTAACAAAAGCATGAACTTCTATAGTTATTATTGACATAGGTTAAAATGTTTGTTACCTTTGAACTGAGGTAACAAACATCTTTTCACACAATTCTAAAAAGCCCGGTAGCCGCCGGGTTTTTTGTTTAATGCTTCGGGCAATCTCTGTTAGGACCTCCATTTTTTTCAGACCTAACACTGTCTATAGAAACGCCTTTGCCTATTACTTCGATTCTTCCTTTATCAAAATAATGTACGTCTCCTACTTTACCGTCTTTGGCTTCAGGTACAATTCCGTACTGATCGCAACCAGTTAAATAAGTAATTTGAAACAAGTATTCCTTTGAACCCTGTTACTTTGTCTTTTGCTTTTGCTCCTAATTGGTGTCTCATTTTTTTTATTTTTCAACTTAAAACTTATTACTTACTACTTACAACTTTCAATGGTGCATAATAAAACTCTCCCTTCTCTATCATGAATTTAATCTGATCCATTCCAACAAACACCTGGCTTTCGTAAAGCTTCCATTCTCCTTTGTGTTCGGTAATGGTAAGATTAAGCTTAGGCGTTTCTTCTGTAGAAAGCTCTTTTGCAAGTCGCTCTACAGATATAATTTCAAATTCCTGTGTATTCTTCCACTTATTAAAAGCCCACGCCAGCGCAGAAGGCACAGAGTTATTAAGTTGCTTTGCTTCTTCTAAAGAAACTGCAATCTCTTCTAGTTGAATTATTCTATCCATTTATTCTTCAAATTTTAAATCGTTTAACAATTCCTTTACTTCTTCGCTGTTGTTGCCAGCACTTAAGCGCGCCTTTGCTTTCTTAATGCTTCTTATCTTGTCTTCGTATTCTGACACAGTTTGTGCGATAGTGCCAAGCTGTTGATTGCCTATTGATATTTTTTCCTTCTGCCTTGACAATAAATCAATGTTGAATTTAATTTTATTGTCTTGGTCTGTTATTCTTTGTTCTCCGCTTGTTATTTTCTGTTGTAGCTCCGACCTTCTTATTTCATGTATTAATATTTGCTGTTGAATATCCGGCAGGCCTTTTTTAAGTCGCTTCTCTTCTATCTTTGCCTTTATCCTTTCAGAGAAGTAGTAAATACTTCTTGCAATCATTGCACTTACAACTTCAGATATTAAGAAATCGAAAATTGCGTGCGAAGCTATAACAGGATCTTGCCAGGTTTCGAACTTAAGAAGTTCTTCCCATCTATGGTAATAAGCGGAATGAAGGAAGAAGCTACACCATGCATAATATTTTGCCGCGCCGCTTCTCCCTGAGAGGCTAGAATTAAAATAATAAACTCAATAACCAGCGCGAAACTAAGTACAAGAATACGAAGGGATATTTCGTCTAAATATAAAATCCTGTTTATCCTTACCAGAACTTCAATATTATTAGGCGTGCTGAAGGCAAGAACCATTATAAGCGATATAAACAACGCCGCCGAAGACTAAAGAAACTCTTCTATCTTATCCATGATTTTCAATATTAGATTTGGTTACAACTTTGTTTAATATCTCTGGCATAATTTGAAGGGCAATTTTTTGTAAGTCTTCAATATGCTTTTCTTTCGCTTCAAGCATTCCGGTTATTTTATATTCATTTTCCATTTTTACACCTTCTTTGCTTGCTAATTCTGCAAAGTGTTTTAACACAATTTCAAAGAAGTACTTAGGAAGCTGAAGGAATGGCAACATTTCGCTATTAGTTGGCTCGCCTCTCTGAAGTGTATACTGTACAAGTACGCCTTCTTTATAACCGTAGAAAAGGTCTTTGTCTCCCTGCTCTTCATATAACCAGACTTTCACCTGGTTTAAATGATAAAGTCTTTCTATATAAATTTCCATAGTTATTAATATCTAAAGTCTGTCCAATGAATAATTTTACCTTTGAAGTCTTCATTAAACCATTCGAAGAAATCGTTTACAGAATCAAAGCCGTCGTTCTTAGCTAATAATCCTATCTCTTTTAAAGAAAGTATTCTATTATTAACTTTTACAACTTTATTAATGCCGGGAGGCATTTTTTTGCTTATAATTATTTCTACATAATTAATTTCAATCTTCTGCGTGCCTGTGCAAACGCCTTTCTTAAAACACTTATAGTTTTTAGTTCTTACGCCTGTAGCGAAGTGTATAAGCCTTCCTTTTTTCCATACCTTCTTTTTATCTTCGCGAATGGTATGAATTTTAATATCTTTCTTTATTCTGGAAACAAAGTGCGTCGGCTTCTTTATCCATTGCCTTTTGTTGCGCACATAGCGCGCCTTTTTAATGTGTGTTGAAAATCCTAGATTCATTTTTATAAGGTTTAATTGTAAAGTTTTAAATGTTAATTGTTAAGTAATCTTTTATCTCAATTGATACTTTATAGGTTTTACCGCTATGGAAATGAAGCAATATATCTTTGCCGCCCTTTGCTTTTGCAACAACCTCAACACTTTTTATTCCTGCTTCCCTTTTAGATATATCTTCTATCTGATAACCTATTATGTATTGTACTTCGTTAATGGTTTGTTCTTCTGACATATTCAAAATAATTTCAATTGATCTTTACTATTTACATATCCCTTTGGCTTCTTAAGGCCGCGCTGTCGCTTTATTTCGTCGCACCATATTTTATAAGGATGGTAACAACGTTCGCCCCAGGGGTAGGCCTCTCTTAATGCTTTGCGAATTTCTTTATCGCCCTTTCCCTTCGTTTCCTTAAGAACCTCCGCAATAATCGGGGCCGCTATGTCGCGCCAACTTCTAGGCATTGTCCGGTGAAATAAAAGGCATCCAATAGTTATAGTTATTTTCTAAATCGTATTTCCTGAAATACTTTACATCTTCCCACTTTCCTATATAATAACAGATACAAGTATTCCACTCTTCTTTATATTGAATGAAAATAACAAGCTGTTTATCTTCAATAGGAAGCTTTTCTTTTACCTTAATCCAATTCATATATTCACTCCTTTTCAAATTTTAATTTATTATAAGCTTCGTCTGAAAGCGTTCCGGTTTTCTTTAGCTTCACATATATAAGGCCGTCGTCGAGCATTTCTCGAAGGCGTTTTAAGAAGCCTTCGTTGTCGCTCCATTCTTTCCTTAGTTCATTATATGTGCTTCGCTTCTTTTCCTTTTTTGTAAGCAAATCGAGCACTATAACTTCGGAAGACATAGACACCTCGGTAAGGGTGTTTGCCTTTATGAAGCCTGGAAAATCAGAAAATACTACGTGCGTTACGGTCATAGGCCAATGTTTTTATTATAACTTATTATATTTCAGATTATTAACCCCCAAAACAGCCGTAACACGATCGTAACATTGTATCTTGTAATTATTTGACTGTCAATTACTTTACACTTGTTATACCGTAACGATTTGTGTTACGGTGACCGTAACATTTCGTGTTACGATTTTTTCGAAAATCTATACTGACTTTCAAATAGTTATGGAAACTTGTTACGAAAGTGTTACGGCTAATTTGCTTATAATCAACTGTGTTTTAGTTTACTATATGGAAACAGAGCACTTTCAACCGTAACACTTCATTTTTACCCTTCCATTTCGCCCAGTGGCCTGTTTCGTTAGATAAAAGGCCGTTTTGATAATACAAATGCTTATTATATTGATTATTAGTTACTTGATGCGCTTATGATAAATAATAGCTTTAAGTAATTTTTACTTTACATTCGCTCCAAAAAGCCTTGGATATTGCCGCATCCATTTTTGAATATTGCGCCAGGCTCTTTGTTTTGAAGCATCGTTTCGCTTTCCATAAAGCGCATAGCCTACGTCTGTGGCAGAAGCTCTAAGTCTGAACATGCTTGCGGCTAAGACCACGTCCGGCGGGGCTATGATGTTGTTTTCTACAGTCTCATAAACATCTGCGGCAGACTGGTAGAAGTAGTCTGCAAGCTTTAAAGCCCTCGCCATTACTTCGCTTGGTATTGATTCGTCATTATTAAACCAACCGTATATTCTTGAATCGTCTTCGTGGCTTGCTTTGTCCACTATATGAAGTATGCCCGCGAATCTGTAGGCGTATTCTTTTATCTTTCCCAGGATTCCGGAGTGTATTTCCTTGTCCCGCAGGTATTCCATTTTGTTTATTTTCCTTATCTTCTCTTTTACCCATGCTTCGTACATCTTAGATGCTTCCTGTGTAAGTATACACCTGCGCTGTTCTTCATAGCTATCTTCTATGTTTAGGTCGAAGTATAGTTTCCTTACTGTCTTTTCGTGGAGCTCAAGGTATTCTTTGGGTATAGCAAAGCCGCTTTCCGGCTCCGCTATCTTTATCACTTCAGGTACGGCGAAGAGAAGACGAAATATAAATCCTGTGGTGTCCCTGTCTTTGGCAAATAGCTTATGTAAAATAGTGGGCTGTATACCTCCGACAACGTTTACAAATGGCCGTGGCACGTTAAACTTTTCCTTTCCTGATCGTATACCGGAATAGTTTTTACAATTCCAGGAAGAAATCCAAAATTGCTCATCCGTTCCTTCCTTCTTGCTCATTTGGTTCATTCCATTAATCCATTCTATAAGTTCGTCCGCATACTTAGTTAGACCTTTGGGGTTATCGGGCATTATAGACCGTACAAGCGTAGCTATAACCGCATCGCGGTAAACTACTGTTTTTATCTTTGCGCGCCTCCTGGCTTCTTCTGGAAGTGGTGCAATGTTCTCTTTGTAGTCCCTGTCAAACTCTGCCTGTATTTTATATAAAGGATCGTGGGTAAGATCTATAGCAAGTGTTTTACCGGAAGAAGAAATACCAACCAGCGCACCCCATACGGGCAAAGGAATTTTGGTATGTCCGTTCGGGGAAACGGCAAAAGAAGTACCTATGGCCGTGCTGTAGCAACATAGAAGCCCAAGGCCTATATAACTGCGCGGGATGTCGTAGTTTTTATTCAGTGCAGTTATAAAAGGCTTTATGCTGTCGTGAAATACTTCCAAAGGAAATATATTCTTAACCTCTTCGCGCGTCTTAAGCTCTTCGGCAAGTGCCTCGTCTGATACTGTGGCAAGATCAGAGCCTTTCTTTTTGCTGTTATCTAAATAACTTGTAAAGCCTATCATTTAAAAAGGTTGTTTCTTAAGTTGGTAATTGCTTCTTCAAAATCTTGCGGCACGCTGTTTTGTGTCATAACAAAGCGCAGCATGTCGAGAAGGTGCGACATTATAATTTTATTATGAGTATTGAATCGATATAGATTGTCAAAGTTGTTCATTAGCGTTTTTACTAATGACATTCTTTTAATCTCAGCAACGCGGGCGTTGATATTGCTTTTAAATTGTTTTACTTCTTCAAGTTCGGTTTCGTATACTTCGAACTTTGAAAAGTAATCTTCTACTTCTGCGATGGACTGGAAAATATCGTTAGTCTCGTTCTTTGCATGGTCTATAATCTTAAGCAGGTCGCTTTTTACTTCGTAATTATGATCTATGTTGTTGTAAAGCTTCTCAAGTAGCTTTATAAACTTAGCGCGCAAATCCATTTCAAGAAGCATAAGGCAGAAGTACGGCCTGTTAGATCCGCAGTTAATAAGATCCGTATAGCTGGTAAGTTCAGAGCCTACGTTTTTATTGTATTTGCTCTTTATCTTTTTGGTAATGGTAACCAGGTTTATGGGTTCCTGTGGAAACATTTCTTCAATACATTGCCAAACTATAGTATTTAGCCTTTTACCTTCCGCTATCTCAGGGCCGTAAATAAAGTTTGTATGTTTTAACAGGTTTCCCATTTCTGTAAATCCATGTGAAGAGTAAAGGGCTTCATAGATAATTGAAGATTCAAGCGATTGTCGAAGGCTAAACTTCATCATAGTTTTTACTTGCTTGTATTATATGACTGAAGCAATAACACTTTATCGTAAATAGCTTGCGGCGGTGTGTTCTGAGAAATTATAATTAGAACCTTGTCCCTTTTGGAGCTATTAAGAACGTCTATAATCTCATTTAACAATTCAAGTTCCTTTTCTTTTTCTGCAAAGAATCCGTCAATTATCAGACACTTAGTAGTAGGTAATACAAGCTTTTTAAGAAAGTAATATTTGCTAAAAGGGAAACATAGCGTTTCGCTCTCATTTATATTTGTAAGGCCTGCAATGAGGTTTGCAAACATGGTTTTGCCTGTACAAGACGGGCCGTAGATCCAGATTATATTTTTCATGCTCTGGCTTTTTTAATTATTACAAAAAGAGACAGGGAATAAGAGAGGGTTACATAAATGTAGAATACCGACATTATAAAGTCGTTTACATTGAAGTATTTAAGAAGCCAGTAAAACAAATACCAAAGCGGCGTAGTAATAACGACCAGGATTATAAAAGAAAGTGATTTTGAATATTTCATAAGGTTAATTTGTTTGTTCCTTTAAAAGTGCTGTCTTTCCATGCTGTCAGGCCTTGCAAGAATTTCCCTATATACAGTTGCCACCTCGGGGAGACAGTCAGACACAAATAAGTTTATTTCTATTAGGGGTCTTATGTTGTGTCCTATTCTTTGCCTTCAAAGCTTTGGCCTCAAAGCTTATTGATACGCCCTTAGTCCCCTTTCTGGTTTTTTATATTGTGAAGGAAGCGGGAGTTGAACCCGCATAGGCTTAAATATTTAAGCTAGTCACCTCATCTATTCCTTCGATTTGCCGGAACATTTTAAAGTGCTTTGTGTCTGCCTTACATTACACTTAAGCAGGTTCCGGCTTCTGCTAATAGGGATTATTTAATATTAATCTTCTTGCATACCGCCGTAGCCGTAGCCGTCGCCGTCGCCATAGCCGTCGCCGTAGCCGTCGCCATAGCCGTCGCCGTCGCCGTCGCCGTAGCCGTAGCCGTTGCCGTAGCCGTTGCCGTAGCCGTTGCCGTAGCCGTTGCCGTAGCCGTTGCCGTAGCCGTTGCCGTTGCCGTCGCCGTAGCCGTCGCCGTAGCCGTTGCCGTAGCCGTTGCCGTAGCCGTTGCCGTTGCCGTCGCCGTAGCCGTCGCCGTTGCCGTCGCCGTAGCCGTTGCCGTAGCCGTAGCCGTTGCCGTTGCCGTAGCCGTTGCCGTAGCCGTTGCCGTCTAGGTTAAGCCGGGAGGGGTCGGCCCCTGCCTCTAATATCTCAGAGACGGGAACCGCGGTTTTGCCATAGAAATTTTCTTTATAAAAGTCCATGACTCCATCATAACAGGCTCCGTTATGAATAACCTCGTTTATTGTTATTAGACGGTCAACCATTTTTCTGCGGCTTGGTCTGTTACGTTAAATACGGCTGTCACGTCGTGCATTACATCAACATCTGCTGGCGCGCCTACTCTAGTATTATTATTTGGGCCATCGTTGGCAAGTTGCATTACTCCTTTTGTTGTGCCCCAATAAATGGCCATGCGGCAGTTCTTAAGATCTGTAAGGGTTCTTTGGGTAAGGTCTTTTTTCTCGTCAACTTGTGCAAAAAATACGCCTCTGTGTGCTGTGGTAATTAGAACATTTTTCATTTTTTTGAATTGGTTTAATTAAAATTTATTTAACTGATTTTTTCTACTGTGTGAAACTTAACTTTTGTAGTAAATCTCTTTGTCTTTACATGCTTAAAGACAGATAGCAAGTCAAAAACATTAAAGTCTTCATTAATCATTACTACTACTTTCTTTTTGCTCAATACTTCGCTTTGATGTATTGAATAATTGCGTGAGGTAACAAGGTTTTTCATTATATTAGATTTAAGAATTAAGCCTTTTGAAATATGACGCTTGTTCCATGCCTTCCATCATGTTAAACATTTTGAAAAGCTTTGCTTCCTCTTCTGTGGAAAGTTCTTTTTCTTCCAGGTCTTCGTCTTCCTCTTCCGGCTTGCTGAATAATTGGTTCTTTTGAATAAAGGCTGAATAAAAAATTTCCTTTTCTTCCTGATAGTGTTTCCAAAAGAACTCTATCTTTTCGGCCACTTCTATATATTCGGTATTGGCAAGGTCTACAAGAATATGTTTTTTGCCATATCTTGAATAAGTGCCCCTTTTTATTGCTTCTTTCTTGCCTATAACACTGCCTATTATTTGATGAATAAATAGGTCTTTCTCTTTTGTATTATAAAAAAACTCCCGCCTTATAAGCTTTTCACCCTCAATCTCTTCTATGGTTAAATTATACTTCTTTAAAAGTCTTTTTAACTGTGCGTCTGCGTTTTCCTTTTCCCCTCCAATGCCTTGTTCTGCTAACGCCTTAAGCTTTCTTGCAAGGGATATTACTTTGTCAAGGTTTCCCATATTATATATTTAAAGAGTTATTAAAAATTACTACACCTTTGTCTATCTCTTCGCGCTCTTTGTCGCTAAGGGTGAAGAATGAAGTAGGCACATTGTGTATATATACATTTACATCATTGCGACAATGGCCTTCTCCCATAAGGTCGGTAACTTCTTTTCGGAACTGGTCACATAGAAGTATAAGTTGCTGTGTCTTATTCATGATTTTGAAATGTTAAGCTCAACCTGATTTTCTGAATTAAGAGAAGAGAACCAAAAAGACTTGCCTGTCCTGTGTATTATCGCCAGCACTACATTTATTTCAAGGGAATAAAAGCAACGCTTTCTAATTATTATAAGGTCCTCAGTTTCTTCTATGGTAAAATCTTGCTGTGAATCTTTCAATTGTTCGCTTATTTTAATTATGAGATTGGCAGACTTCATATATTTTAAGGTTTATTGATATACTCTTTTGAAAACTCTATAAGCTTTGTTATTTGTGACTTCCAAGTATTGTAATACTTACTTTTATCTGAAGGAAGAAGTAATAACAAATCACTTTCAAGGCTTAATATTAACTGGCAATGTCCGCGCAAATCAGACCTTTTATAGAATTCAAGATACTTTTTAAGCTTTGCTACACTTGCTTCCTTTGCGGGAGTAGCAAACTGTTTGTGATGCTGAAACAACCAGTGTCTATGGTTGGAAAACCTAATTAAGGTCTTCCGTATTTCTTTTAGTGTAAGCATAGGCTCTTTGTTCTGACTGTGCTTTTATCAGTGCTTCGTAGTTGATTTGTGGCTTCATTAAGACATTAAGCCTTTTCTTCAATACATTGCCGTTGGAATCTTTAAGGAAGACGTTTGAAAATTCGTCTTCAGCAATTGATAGGCCTACGCAGTTAGCGACAAACATAATTTCCGCTTCTCTGTAGGATTTAAAAGGCATGCAAGCCGACCCGCCGTTTTCTACTATTATCGTATACATATTACTTGCGGATTTTTTGCCTTTTTAAAAATTTCTGTTCACGCGTGCGGGCTTTCAGTGATACCTCAATAGTTGTATTTGAGGTATTATAAAGGTCTTCAATATCGACCTGGAAGAAGTCGGCAATGATTTTAAGCTTTTCGCCTGGTATGTCCCGAACTCCTTTTCTATAGTCTCCTAATGTTGGGGCGGTAATGTCAAGCCTTTTAAGCAATTCGGCCCTTTTAGTCTTATATTCTCCCTGCGGAATTGAATTCAATAATTCATTTAATCGGTACCTACTTAATTTTTTATGGGTTTTTGGCATGATTTTTATTAATTCGTTATTATATTTCTTAGTCGATTAAGATATTTCTTATTGTATTAAGAAATATCTTAATACAAGATTAACCTATTTCTTTATAAATAAAAAATTTCTTAATAAAAAAGTATCCTAATTATTAATAAAAACTTATAACAAATTGAATTACAGCATTATAAAAAGCCTATTAAAGATTAAAAAAATGTCACTTAAGGTTTTGGCTGAAGATCATTTAGATATGACTCAGGGCGGTCTTATTGATGCAATGAAAAACCAAACTCTTCGTGTTGATAAGCTTGAAAAAATTGCAAGGGCACTTAATGTGCCTGTTTCTTTATTTTTTAAGGAAGAAGAAGAAGCGTTAAGTATGGTAAATGAGGGCAATATGAATTATATAGGCAAAAGCGCGGAAAATAGTACACAAAATATTGCTACGTCCGATTCTGAATGCAGGCAATTACTTAATCAAGCTTACAAAGACCTTGCGGACTGTCGCGCCTTGGTAATAGAACTAATGGGCAAAAAATGACGTAAGGGCGGGTTCAAAATGTATTTTTTACTTAACGCTAGTATTAATCAATGAACCCGAATGTAATCAACTCTGGAAACCAAAATTTTGTAAATGAAAATTACGGTACCATTTATCAAAACATTGTCGATAAAGACGACGAGCTTTTATTATCCCGGCTTAAGGAAATTGAAAAGAAGTTAGACCTGGTAATTAATGTGATGGAAATCAACGAGCAATGGAAAAAGAAATAACAGATTTTGTTACCTCAATATTTTGGGCACTGCCCAAAATAACCTTTGAACAAAAAACCTGCGAAATTTCGCAGGTTTTTGACCTTTTTAGAGGGCATTACTGGAATTCGAATCCCTCTCCCTCTACAATAAAAAGCGGCTTAATTGAACAAATTAGGCCGTTTTTGTCTCTTACAAAAGCGTTTTGGGCAGTAATCCCGGTGTTTTGGGCAGTAAGCTTAAAACTTAAAAAGCGCGCTTCTGATTCCATGTTGCAACCTTCCGAAATAAAAGATAAAAAATTCCCTTTCGTTCCTGCGCGCCTTGTTGACTATAGCGGCGACACTTCCCGTTACTGGTTTATTATTTATTATATCTTCAATGTTGATAAGGGTAAGCTTCAGCGTAAAAAGTTTTCTGAGGGTATTAACGATACTGATTCAAAACGCAAGCGTTACAGGGCCGCAGAAGAAGCAATTAGGTTTATAAATGATCTTCTTGAAAGCGGGGCAACTGGATTAGATGGCACTATTGAAGAATATCAGAAACGAATAAAAGAAGAAGCGGACAAGGGAAATAAAAAGTTAGAGATTACTAAGCTTACGTTGCTTGACGCAATAGAGTATGTTAAAAAGATAAAGGAGAAGACGCAGGTAAAGGCGCAGGTCCGCGCTATGAATTCGCTCAAAGCTCATCTAACTATTTTCCTGAAGGAAAGGAACCAAGAACATATATTACTTATTGGCTTTGAAAGCGGACTGGCTTTTGAATTCTCTGATTATCTGCTTACCGAGGCAAAATTTAAAGAGAAGGACGGCACAATAAAAAAGGGGCTGGCAAAGAAAACGCACAATAATAGGAAAAATGATTTAAAACACGTCTTTACTTTTTTTATAGAAAGATATCCTAAGGTCTTTGTTGAAAACCCGGTAAAGGTAAAGAACAAAAGAACGAAGACAAATAAGCATACAAAGTATAGCCCAGAGCAGCTTGAGAAGATAAAAGAGGCGTGTGTAAAGCTGGGAGAAAAACAACTGTTGACTTTTATATCTTTCGTTTACTATGGCTTCTTTAGGCCCTGGACAGAGCTTAGATTACTGAAGGTTGAACATATAAAAGAAAAAACAATTTACATACCTCCCGATTTGGCTAAAAATGACCATGGAGACTATATAAAAATTGCTCCCGGTTTGGAGGATGTTATTGAAGAAAACAGACTGCGCCACTTTCCGCATGGTTATTATTTATTTAGCCTTGACGGTTCGCCAGGCGAGGCCCCGGTAAATGATAAGTACTTTTATGTAAGGCTTAAAAAAATACTAGCTCACTTAAAGCTTACTTACGATAACTATGATATGTACGGCTTTGCTCACTCAGGCTGTGCGGCTTTGTATAAAGCTACTAAAGATATAAAGCTTGTACAAAGGCAGAAGAGACACGAAGATATTAAGATAACAGACGTTTATCTTTCTGATTTGGGATGTTATGCCGAAGATGAAGATTTGTCTAGCTTTCCAACGTTCTAAACAATAAAGCCCTTTGCAGGGCTTTATTGTTTATTTTCCTTTTACTATTTTTTGACGGCGAATAAATTTTTCTTGCCAGATCATTTGGGGTGATTTCTTTTCAATTATTTCTTCTATGATCTCGTAAAGTTGGTCATAGGAAGGAAGGTTACGGACTTCTTTTTCTATAAGCTTTTTTACTTCCTTTCGGCGAAGGCCGCTATAGGTGTAAATGTTTTGGGTAAGCGTTCCTTTGTTTTCGTGTACAAAGTTGGCTTTGCCCTCGTTTTGTAATGAAACCCTCTCGCCTGGCAAGGTTGGGTTTGCTTCTTGTAAGTCTCGCATATATACAATAGTAAACGCCCATGCGTGGTGCGAGACTCCGGACGAACCGAGAAGGCTAGAGGACTTTCACCTCCACTCGCATGGTCATATTTTAAATGATAAATTTTAATTGGACTATTCGTCCAGAATCTCGCATATCAAAGATGCGAAAAAATATTTTAATGACCAAATTTTAATCTTCGTCACTTGCGTGCATTGCTTTGCCAATGCTTCCCAGTGTCGAATTTGCATCTGCAATGGCCTGTTGTCTCATTTTATTCCATTGGCCTTTAGTCCAAGGGTACCCCGGCTTGTCTTTTTCAAAAGCTCCTATACTAGGGTTTTTAACGTCTTCGTGCCTTAGGTCTGTAATATGGCATTTATAATAATTGTCTTTTATTTTAAACGTTAATTTAAAATGGAAAAATCCGGCACTTGCACCCATGGAATAAACCTGGTAAGTCCCTTTTACTATGATCTTTCCCGCATCCTTATCCTGATATTCGATTACGTCGGAAGCGTTTTTAAAATTAGTAGAAATCCATTCTATTGCCTTACTGTAAAGCTCTGCTTTGTTAAAAGGTAAAGAATCTGACGCGGTGAAGTCTGCCTTCATTGTCTCGTGATTCATTGGGTAGTCAATGGCATTGTCCTGAGCAAAGGAAAAACAGGAGACAAAAAACAGAGCAATAAAAAATAACTTTTTCATAGCTATAAAATTTATATGGGTTTTAATTAAACAATATTTATGCCACAAGTATAATAATTATACTCTTAATAACACAACGGTAGCGGCTTTTAATCCCTGGTCTGAAATATTGAATGTGACTTTTGAAACGATATAGGTAACGTCGTTGATTCTCTTTTTCTTCTGCAAATCTAGGCTTAAGAAGGTGTTGAGGTTAAAGTTTAGTATCAACGTTACTGGGTTGGCATTTGCCAAAAATGTGGCCCACTCTTTTTGAAACTGGTTGTAAATGCCTGCGTCCTGGTCGAGGGCTAAAGAATAGTTGCCAATCTTTGCGCCGTTATAATTATAATTATATGGCGTGCCTAATGGATAGCTTTTTAATGTTCCATCGAGGTCCATGCCTCTGTAAAACAGAAAGCGCAAAGAGAAATTATTTTTACCTTGGTTAAAAAAGTTAGATGTTCCTGCCTGTGAAACATAAGGAATAATAGTATTATCCTTATAAGTTACCGATGTTCCTGCTCCTATCTCTATTTTCTGCGTACCATTGTCCACCGTATAAGACTGAAGGTTTTCGGCGTATTCTGTCCAGGTAAAAATGGCGGTACCGTCAGATGCAAAGCCGCTTTGTGTGGCCTTGTAGTATTTATTTAAAGTTTTAACCAGCCTTACATCGTCGCTGGAATTGCCAGTTGTAGGAAGATCTGAAACTTTATTTACGGAAGTCTTTATTTTTGATTTATTAAAATCAAAAACCATTTTTTTATACTGTGCATCGTCGTCGTCTTTGCTTATTGAAAAGGTATATCCATCATAGTTATTAGTGTCTATCTGTATCGATGTCTGAGCAAAGCCTGTCCAGTCGTCATAATCTGGTGAAGTTATAATTTTATTAAGCGTAGTAATCTCGATTTTTTCCCCTTTATTATCAAAAAATAAGCCTAGTCTAAAATAAGACTTAACGGCTTTTACAAAATCAGAGGCCAATATATCCGGTACGTGGTTTTGGAGATTTATTTTCCCCATCCATCTGTTATAAGATGTTCCATAATTGTAAGAATAAACAACATCGTCGAGAGCGAAATTATTATAAATAACAAGCTTTTGAATTTCCGCATCCTCCGTAAAGCTCCCATACATAAAAAGATTTGATTCCTGTATTATATATTTGAGGATTGAAAGCATATAAGGGAATGGCGTAATAGAATATGTCAGCGGGTTTGTTCCGTCGTTTATTCTAAACTTTCCGGTTATACTGTTAAAATCATTTATAATTCCGGAATAGTTTGCATTGTCTGAATAGAAAGCATCGTTTTTAACAGGAAAGAAAACATAGTCTGTCGCTGGATAGCTTTCGTTTTTAAGATCGTTTATGTGTGTTGAAATAAACCCGGTATTGTCTGGATCCAGGTCATAATCTGCGTTAGGTCCTAAAATAAAATTTTCTGTAACAGGATCAACTCCGTTTCCAAGGTAAAAAGCAAAAGGCTTTGTCTGCGTATTTGAATAAAAATAAATGTCTGACCCGTCGGCAACAACATCCAGAATTCCATAATCGGCCAGGTCTGGCGTTGACAAAAACATATCCCTTAGGGCTATAATAGTTGTAGCTTCATCAACGGTATTTGAAACGGTATAGCTAAGAATTTCGCCCACAACTCCATTGGGAGAATCCGGGACGTAAATACTTGCTGTATGATCAGGAGGGGTTGCAAAATCAATAGTCATTTTTAAATAAGGGGCCTTAGTAACTTCTCTTATGCCTCCTAAAGAATATTCTGTAAGCTTTTTGCTTTGCGTCTGAAAGGCGAAGAAAGAAATATCGGCCTGGAAGTTACAAGTAAATTTGCCGTCCTTATATCCTCTTAAAATAAGTATTCCGGTCTTCCATAAACTACCAGCGATAAAAATAGTAAGGCCTGTATATTTTTTATACAGGTTATTTTTATTTAATAGGGATTGTGGATAACCAAGTATTTTATTATTTGTAGGAGTAGCCGGAAGGTCGAAGGGAAAAGAAAAGACGCCTTCTTCCTGATCGGAAATAATAGAGTTGTTTATCTCGCCGGATATGTTTAGTCCTCCTCCCGGAAGGTCTAAAGAAATATTATTAAGTCTTAGGTCTAAAAAACTCATAGCTTATAATTTTGCATCGTTCGTAACTGCGGAAAGGGTATCCTGTGCGTCGTTGATCTCCTGAAGTACCACGTAGGCCTTAAGGGTTCTATTGAAGTTTACAATAGAGTTGTTTACCTGGTTAACAGAGGCAATAAGTACGTCCATATTGCTTTGGGCCTGATCGGTAGTATTTGCAGAAGGAAGGCGGGAATCGACAAGCGTGCCGCCGCTTGCAAAAGATCTGCCGCCGCCTGCAACATTTAGGCGGCTTGCTTCGGCCCGAAGGCGCGGATTATTGGTAACACCAGAAGTAAGTATAATCTCGTCTCCCTGTAGCTCTCCTTTTTCATGGCCTGTAATTCTATCTACCATTGCAATACCGCCGCTTCCATAGGTAGGCCCGTGCTTTGATCCTCTTATAATTCCACCATTGAAAAAAGATTTTAACCCAGCCCATGCGCTTTTTAGCCATCCACCAAATTTAAATGTCGGCAATGGTGTTGCAATAATTTTAGCCGTTGCCACTGCGCCAGTAGCGGCGGCGGCTATGGCCAACGGAATATTAGGAAGAGCCTTTATTGTCGAAAGAAAAGTATTGATAATTGCCGAAACAACAGCGGCCCTTTTGTCGCCTTGCGCCTGACGTTGCTTTATGGCTTTAGATTTTTTATCCGCTTCGGCCTCCGCTTCGGCTTTGGCTTTGTTGTATTGTTCATCTGTAATTTTACGGGCCTTAAGATCTGCGTCTAAAGTGGCAATTCTTTTATTTTTAGTCTGATCAATTTCGGTAAGTTGCTTTTGATTTTTTATATGACTAAAATCTTCAATATCCTGAATGCCTTGTTGTGCAAGGCCTCCTATTTGTTCGGCTGTTTGTTTCTCTGCCTGTATACGGGCTTGTCTGGCTTGCTCTTCTGCGTCTGCTTGTTGTTGCCTGTATTTTTGTTTTATTAAAGCTTTTTCGTTTTCTGTAAGATCTGTATTGTCTAGCTCGTACTTTTGCTGAAGCTCCAATTGGTTTTTTTGTGCGGCTAATAGATCGTCTGGGTTTCCTGCGGTGTCTACCATTAGCTGAGCCTTTGCAAGTGCGCTACGCTTTTCTATATCGTAGGCTTTTTTGTCATTTTCTTGCTTTACTTTTAGCGCATCGTCTGCGGCTTGTTTTTCAATGGCTGCAATATCATAGGCTAATTTTTGTTCAATTGATTTTTTCTGAATAGCCTTTTGCTCTTCAGTTCCTTTAAGCTGATTTATTTCTTCTGTAGCTTGTAAGTTTAGTTTCTTTTTTTTATCCTCAAGCGAATCGGTAAGCGCATCCATTTCAAGCTTAAGAATATTTTTCCTTATCTCTTCTTCCTTCTTCTGCTGATCGTCTAACGCTTTTTTTCTTTGGTTTTGCTCCTGGGTTATAAATGTTGATTCCCTATTTCTTATTTCCTGATTTAATTTATTTCTCTCTCCTAATATTTCATTTATCCTAGTCTCTGCCGCGGCTTGCTTATCCTTATCTTCGTCAGAAACTTTTGCGCCCTCTATCGAATCGGTCTTAAGTTTATTTTGTTTCTTAATAATATCAAGGCTTTCATTGGCCAGCTTTAAAGAATCTTCCGTCATTTCTTTCTCAATCTGTCCGGCCCTTTTTAGTGCTTCTTGTCTCTCTTTAACGGAAAGTGTCTGATCTCTATATTTTAATAAAAGTGTATCAATTTCATTTTTCCTTTTAGAGTTTATAACCGACAGATCCCTTTCTGCGTCTTCAAGATCTTGCGTTCTTTTTGTAAGATCAATTGCAGCTTGTGCCGCTTTTTTGCCATTATCAACGGTTTCTTCTAGCGCGGCTCCTAATTTCTTCGCTTTGCCCGTAGCATCCTCAACCCCTGTCCCCATCTGTATAAAGCCATTGGCTAATTTTTCAAAATCAAGATCAATAATTCCTTCAAGGATTACTTTAAAGGCGGTGAATCTATTAATAATATTATTGCCTATAAATTCGGCAATGTCCATTATTGTTTTTTTAGGATTTTTAAAAGCATCAACAATAAGACCTCCAAACTTAGAAACAACGCCTATCAAAACATCAAATACGGCCTTAACGCCAGCAAGGGCCTGTTCTACTTTGTCGGCCCCTTCGTCTGTACTTTTAAAGTAAGCGACCAAGGCCGTAATACCAGCAACCAGAGCAAATACAGGAATGGCAATCATTGCACCTGATACCGTTAAGCAAGCTCTAACAACCTGTCCCGCACTTCCGGCAATATTCATAAAGCCATTCTTTACATTGGCAAGTATTGCCCCGGCAGGTCCTAGTTTTTCAAGCTGGCCTATCATATTCCCGGTTTCCTGCTTTACTCCATTCACGGAGGTTTTTACATCATTGAGACGAGTTTTTATTTTCTGTAGCTCTTCCGTTTTTTTAATAAATGCCTCTGTCCCTGGCTCAAGATTTCTTATTTGAGTATTAAGGGTTTTGACAGCCTTATCCATATCCGCAATAGTTGCGGTTGCTTTCTGGCCGTTAATGATTACTTCTACCTGTGCCTGTTCTTTCTGAAGTGCCATTTTAATTTTTATTTTGAATTTGCATAGCCGTAGAGGTTTGTATTACCGTTGCATAGTCGGTAATAAGTCTTTCGGTAAGGTTTTTAATATTAGCAGATATTCGTTTTGCATACCAGGCACGGCGAACCCATTTGCCTTTCATAATACCCTTTCCAATGCCCCAGGCAATACGTTTCGCCGCAATGCTTTCAATAGGGAAATGTCCCTTATAGCCTGGCACTCTCTGAAATCTTGATACGCCTATTTTCTGAACGAACTTTAAAATTTCATTTTCTATTACTTCACGGCTTAAGGGTTTTGTATGTGTAACAACTTTCATGTCCTTAATCCTTCCGGAAGGAAGAAAGCTAATTACTGCCCCTGAAAGATCACTTGCACTTGATTTTATTACTTGCCCTACAATAGAGTTTATTGTATCTTCCGTAAGGTCTAGTTTTCTTTTTTTAGCAGAAGCCTTTAACTGTGAGATGCAGTAAATAATCCACTCGTCAAGAGTCGCATTTACAAAATCTCTTATCTGTTCTTCTGTCGGCTTCATTAGATATTAGAATAAGCTAAGTCTGTAAAGGCGTATTCATATTCAAATGCAATGGCAAAAGTATCGGAAAGGTCGCCCGGTAATTCTGTTTTCTTAGAGGTTACTTTAACAGGGATATATTTATTTTGATTGTTAATAAGAAAAACATTCTTTGATAAAAAGAAATCTTCATAAGACTGTATTGTTGCCTTGGTTTGAAATCCAGTTGAGATTTTGAATATTTCTTTTTTTGTATTGTTAAAAGTAACTTCTTCCTGAAAGTCTGAAGTATAACCCGCAGGTGTTGTTTTTATAGCTTCGTCAAAGTCATAAGTAGAAGTAACAGATTGCGGACCTACGCACCGGAGAATATCAAATCCTCCACGACTATTTTCATATTTGAATAGTCTTTCGTATTCATAATTAAGGCTATCTATAATATAGGTAATTGTCTGAGACAACGGAATAGTTACCGTGCTGTCGTAGCATGTTACTTCATATTTAACCAGTGTTTTCGCACTATTAAACATTCCCGCATCCTTAAGGGCATTGTAGCCAACCGGAAGAATAATAACGTTGTATTTATTCTGATAGGTATAGGCTGAAGTAATAGTTCCGTCCTGGGTTGTATTATCAGAATAATAAGTTTTAACATAAAGCTTAGGTCCTCCATTGGAGGAAAGGCAAAGGAAGTATAGCCAGGCATAAGTATTCAGTGTAATATACCTTGTATCCGGCTGGGTAGTTAGAAGTGATCTCTTGTTTGTTACCGCATCGGTATAGAAGGAATAAGAAGGGAATGTAAATTTTTCAACCCCGCCTCTGCAAATATATTTAGGAGAAGAAGAGGTATCTAGCGTGATAAAGTTTTCGGACGGATTGTTATAAGATTCACCATATCTTATAAAATATTTCAAAGCCGTTTTGGTTGAATAATTAATTCCTGATACTATATTCTTTGAAGGGTCGCTTGGTTTTGAAGCGATAACGTAATCGTCCAGGAAAGAAGAAAGATCAAAGGTGCAAATATTTGAGCTATCCGGAATCTGCTCTAGAGAAACTATTTTTGCATAGTGCGAAAGTTGTGGATTTGCGTAAGTAATATTATTATCAATAAGATATAGATCTATAAATATTTTAAAGTTATCTCTTACCGTTTTATCTACTCCAAAGGTTGGGGATATTGTTGAAAACCCGCTAACTGTACTTGTTATGGTAAGGTTGTACTTTGTACCCGTGTTTCTTGCTGTAAAAATAATTACGGCAAAATAAGTGTTTATTCCTACTTCAATTATAAAATCAGAATACAAATCATTATTTGTGCGAATATCCTGAAGAAGAATATTTGAAACATAATCGTTATAGTCTAGCCCTCCCGTATTTGTTCTTATCTTAAGTCCTGAACTATCTAATGCTGTAGCAAAAGTAAATACAACGGTTTTGGAATCCCATTGAAGGGTTAAGGTATCTCCGACATTAGGAGAATCAAAACCAATAAACCCGTAAACAGCATTTACGCCTTGGGTTAAAACATAATTATCCGTCTGTATTTTAAATATTACAGGATTCTTAGATTGTACTATTTCGTTTGGCTGTTGTGTAATTGTAAGCATTTAACTAAGACCATTTAGAGTCATCATAACAAATACTAAAGGAATTATTTATTTTAAACTCTACCCTATACCCTGCGCATGAATCAATAAGCATTGAGTCTATAGGATCGAGCGTAAAGCTTGGGTCTATATTTAAATCTCTGTTTATATAGTCTTCTTTCATTTTCGAAATAACATCACAGGCAATAACGAAAGCTTGCTGTTGAAGGGATCTCTTTAAGGCAAAGTCATTAGGATCGCAATTAATTAAAATAACAAAGGCACCCATGAACATTACATTCTCGTTATCCCTTCCTATGCCTGACATAGGTACTGAAGGACTTTCAAGCCATAAGCACGGATAAGATAAATCACTTAAAATAGATTGCTGTATTTCATTTACGCCGCCTGTATAGAAGTCCTGCAAGGCGGTAAGTTTTGGCGTTCCCGTTTTTGCAATAGATTCAAAATAACTTTCGTAACTAGCCGGATCAGTGATTAACATTTTTATCTTCTCTGTTTTTAGCCTGGATTAAATCAATGCAAAGATTATAAAGAACCGTATGAAGATCTGCGTATTTTGTTTTCTCATAGTCGCCATACTGGCCGGACTTTGAGATGTTATTTAAAAGTCCGTGCCAACCAAAATTATATTCTTTGCTTTTTTGCTTTTGTTGTTCTTTTAGCTGCGCCCTCATCTCTTCTGGTAATTCCGGATCGTCTGTAAAATCTGATTCAAATAATACCGCAAATTGCTTTGACATAAACTTGCGGCATCCGATATAAAACAGAAGTATACAAAATCTCTTTTCTAAAGATATGAAGCGGTCAATTTTATTGGCGTGCCGTTCTATCTGTGAATCGTCGAAAGCAACTCTTTGATCTTTACAAAAGGGTTTAAATATTCTTGATATTAAATTTTTACGAGGCCTGTAAAGGCAGGCTATGAGCTTATTAAGGTCTTTAATATCTCTTGTACTGATATACTTTTCAAAGTAAGAATCTGCAAAGGCAAATTCCACAAACACGCAGTTTGAAAGCTTTGCCTTTGGTGCAATATATTTAGTTCCTAATATCCTGAATGCTTTTATAGTAGGGCTATCCGGAAAGGTATTGAAAAGCCAGTCGGTAAGCTCCATAAGTGAATACATTTGCACGGGCGTTATTAACTTTAATAACAAAGGCGCATTAACAGGGGCAATGCTTTTTATAACCCTTCTATTGAATTTAATAAAAACCCCTAACGTATTAAGCTTTCTGTAAATGTCGCTCCCTGTTTCTGAAATAATGTGATATATTATTTTACATAGCTTTTCTTCAGAAAGCTCAGACCAGTTGGCAGGCAGTTTGTAACGCTTCTTATTTATTATAACGCTGTGCATTAATTACCTGAAACATTTTAAATATTACAAAGCCTAAAAATAAAATAGTAACGAACTGGAATATGACAATAAACCATATCCATTTAGGAATTTCTTTAATAGATTTTACTTCAAGCTTCTGGTAAATAATTTCAGCATCAAGCCCTTTATCTGTAGACTTAATTTTAATAATTGTCCCGTCTGCTTTTGTAATAACGGTGTCTTTGTAGGCCATCTTAACGGCGACAGGAATAAGTTCTTTTTTAAGCACGGCCTTTATAATCGGTCTGTCTTTATCAATTTCCTGCATATTGGTAACCCTACTTTCAATACTATCAATAGCATTATTTACAAGGGAATCATTTTTTGAAGTATCAACTGGAATAACAAAGGCCGACGTAATAGAATCTTTTTTTACAAATCCCTTTTTTATTCCATGGCTTAACCAGTGCTTTTGTGCATTGCAAGAGCATAGGATAAAAAATAAAAGAACAATAGCAGGCCCTTTAAATCCAAGCCATTTATCTTTAAGACCAAGGCACACAAACGCAACTCCTAACAAAGTAAGAAAATGAGTAAATTCGATTTTCTGTAAGAATAACATAAGCAAGTCGAAAGCGAATATTATTATTCCTATTATTGAAGAACGATGTTCTTTTATTACCCGGTGTTTAATCTTGTCCGTCATAGTCTTCTTCTTTTTCAGTAAGTGTTTTATTTTTGAAAAATTTCCATTTATGGAAATCAACATAAAGTTTAAATGCTATATAGACAATGGAAATAACAAAGCTTACAATACCAAGTAGTTCATGTATCTCTGATATAGTAAGGTTTATAATAAAAATCCCTACCACTTTTAAAAAAGCAAATATGCTGTTTGCACCTTCTGAATGATTTGACATAGTTTTAAACAAAGAATGATTTCTTACCTGTATTGTCGTAAATATTTATATTTGGCTGTCCGTTGTTATAACTTGTACTTGCCTGGTATGTAGGATATAAAGCGGCGTTTGCTTCAATAAATTCTTTCATTTTAGAAAGGAATGTATTTCCGTTATTTAAGTTAGAGGTTCCTATTTCCATTCGTTGGTTATCAGTGGCAACCATGGAAGAAATATTTCCGTCTGAAGAACTTACTATCTTAATGCCGTTGCCGCTTATGTCCAATGTCATGTTAGGGAGTGCTTCTACAAATGCGAAATGAGCCAACGGCCTTTGTATGTAATTATAAAGAAGCTTGCTATTGTCTGCGGTTAATGTCTCTGTCTTAAGCTGTGCCTTAAGTTCGTCGTACATATCCTGTCCTAGTGCGGAAACAAATACTTTTTCCTCTACAAGTGCAATGAACGGACGAATTTTTAAGAAGGCCCTACGGGAATCGCCAATAGGAACGAACTCTGAAAACTCTGAAGTTTTATTTATAAACAGTTCTCTTGAAATGGAATATTCGTCAGAAGCCTTCCATGTTGCATAATCGTTTTCATTGTCCTCTAAGTATTTTAAAGCCTTATCAAAAAGAAGATCTGCCTTCGTTAATGAATTCCAAAGACTTGAATTAAATACCCACTGGCGGGAAAGGCTTGCTTTCTCCGGAAGATTTTCAAGTACTCCCGCGTCTGATATAGTGGCACTTGTTTCTTTCATTGCCTCGTATGACACATAATGCGCCAACGCCCTTTGAAGTTGTTTTATAATATCAGTTTGTTGTTGTGTAGGAGTTGCGGCAAAAGCTGCGTCTAATTCATCAAAAAATGATTGCCCGATATAAGGAATAATATATTGTATCTCACAATACTCTACAATAGGCTGTAAGGTATTGAAAGACATATTCTTTGCAATACGAGAAGCATAAGCCTTTATCTGATCGGTGTTAATAAATAGAGACATTGCGCCTTGCTATTTTAAATTTTGTAAGAAATGAAAATGTAGGAACGCCCAAGGTTCTATAAACCTGTCTTCTTTTCCTTCTCTTAAGATCTTTTACCTTTTTGTCGCTGTGCTTATTTTTCTTGTGGCTGTAAAAATATTGCATAACAAATTTTTTACTAGCCTCTACTTCCCTAATAGAAGCAATGGAAAAAAACACAGTGAGGAATAAAATATTTAAGTTAATTCTCATAAGCTATGCCACAGGTTGTTTGCCTGTTGGGTTTTTGTCGGTAGTAGTCATTTGCACATATTCGATTCCAAACTTAATATCAGGGTCCCAGCCGTTAATCTCTTGAATATCATATAGGATCTCGAGAACTACGTCGCGCTGTCCAACTGTTTTAATAGATACGTGGTAATTGTATAAGTTCAATATCTCCGAACCGCTTCCTAAGTTTCCTTGAATATCAATCCCAGATAATAACGGGTGTATGCCGTGCCCTCTTGAATTTGCCCGGCTGGAAACATCGAATGTCTTTAAGAAAGTTTCGTCCTTACTGTCGTGCGTAATTGGTATAATATCCCAGCCCTGAACCGTAGTACCTCCAATTGATTCAACATAACTAAAGAAAGTCTTTGAAGCGTTAGTTGAACCTGAAAGCATGTCGTCCAACTGGTCTTGGATCTCTCCTTTCTTAGCTTCTCTTTTCTCTGGCTCAAACTGATCGAAGTATGATTTAGGAATCTTAACATGAAAGCGGATAGACATTCCGTTTTTCAAGTTAGCAAGCTGGAATTTACTTATCTCAGTACTAAGCTGTGCCCAAGGCAAGGTTCCAAAGTACCATATTGGGAAAGAATAATAATCCTGTCCAGGAAGATAGTACTTCGAATGATGCAAACATTTATCATAGGCCTGTGGATCGTGCCTATCAAAGGCCGGAATCTTAGCAATAGTTCCTTCCTGTGGCTTCTTAGGGTCCCAACGTGGGTTCCTCCAATCTCCGCATAGATAGTAATTCATAATGCGGCCATGTAAAGGGCTTATGTATTCAGCTCTACAATCTTGAAAGGGTTCGTTCTTAATCCCTTGTACATGATTGTTGCCATCGAATACCATTTGCGTAAAGGCATTGCCTGAAAGCTCAAGGTTATGCGTCCTTTCGCGCAGGAAATGCGCAATTCTATTTCTTCTTAAGAAGGATTTAATAATAGGATCTTCAACAAACTGAATATCCTTTTTCCCTGTGGACGGATCTATAACTTCCTTATAAGTAAAAACGCCTTTTCCAAGAATTAAATCAACTTGCTGTTTAATTAACTCTGGCTTGATATCGTTTTTATAAACAAGTTCAAAAATTTCATTTGGAAAAAGATTGTCTGAGCCCCAATTATACCAAGGCCTTCCTTCGTTAAACCTTTTGCCAACTTCGCCAGGCAAACCACTGTCTACATATTCGTAAACACCAACAGGATAAGGATTAGAAGAGTAAAATACTTCTATAGCCTGACCGGAATTTTTATTTATAGTAGCCCTATTCATTAATGACGAACAGTTATACCGTTGAACTTAGTAATTCTAGAAATTTTTATAGTCTTATGGGTTTGCGCTTCTTCATCATAAATGAGAATAGCATTATTCTTTTTAAGATTATATAGCGTTTTAGATTTTGATTTCTCAGAAGCATTAACATAGGCGCGCTCTGGCTTAACGAATCGCCTTGCTTTTGTAATTAAGCGAACAGAACCATCTTCTTTAATGAATTCTAAACGAAATGAAACGGGCGAACCGTTTTCGTGAGTTATTTGGGATTGCTTAAGGACAGAACCTATGTCTATTTGCATAGGTCAAATGTCAAAAATTAGATAGGCTTATCTAGTAACGGAGGCGTTAGGAAAATTTTTAATTAATTTCTTTCCTAAAAATCAATTGTAATGATTCAATAAACTTTTTTTGCGCTTGAGAATTCCCACTTATTGACTGCCATTCCTCGTAACGGTCTTTCCCTAATAGAATTTGACCTTCAAAATAGTTATGGTAACTATATATTTATTTACCCTAAGGTTAAAACACTATTCTCTTCAGCACAATAAAAAGAAAGACGTTCCATAAATATAAACTATTCTGATTTTTAATTAATTATCTATTTGAATAACAAAAATTTGCCTCTTTAAAGGTCGATTTTTTTACGCTTTTGTGCAAATCTGAGTGCACGCCCTTTAGCGGTTCGGCAATTGCCTATACAAAAAAAAATGGAAATATGAAAATCATATTTCCAAATGACAAATTTTATTTTACTAGTTATTATCTACCAAAGAAGACTTCGGCTTTGGTTCCTTGGTTTATTGCCTCGCCTCCAAGCTTAGG
>Ga0310811_10000958_pt1 | contig 37017 bp, 52 predicted proteins | sample YCmetagenome_FD_207642 | JGI IMG/M metagenome (GOLD analysis project Ga0310811, IMG submission 207642) | Soil microbial communities from experimental microcosm in Duke University, North Carolina, United States - YC | ecosystem: Engineered > Artificial ecosystem > Soil microcosm > Unclassified ... | reverse complement strand
CAGACGTGTACCCAGCCAGACTATTACAAGAACTAGAAAAAGGTTTAAAGTTCAACAATCCTTGATTATCAATAGGTTACGAAAACATTGTACATGGGGTTCCTAAAAAATGGGTCCTTTTTACGTTAACGGCGTCGCGGATGCTTGCAGCCCCGAAAAATCGATTTTGGGAGGTTTTTTTACACTTCGCAAAGTTTTGAACAGACTTTGCAAGTTCGTATATTAGTTGCAAAGTAATTTGCAAATCAATATTTGATGGAAAAAGTAAGTATTAGGGAATTTGCGCGCAGGGTCGGAACTACAGACACTACAATTAGGAAGGAAGTCGGGCCGCATTGGCGAAGACGCTTTTGACGTCGACCCCAAAAACGGGCGCCCTGTTGTGCTGATTGAACGAGCTTTTGAATACTGGTATAAATATAATCCTGGTCCAGGTTCTGAAGTGATAACAGATAATCCTGAAGAAAATTTAAATGCTGAAGATGAAATTATCAACACTGTGGAAAACCACGTTGATAAGACAGAAAAACAAAAAGCAAAAGAGGACCGGGATCAACGCGCGAAAGAATATAACGAGAACCGGGCTAAAAATGAACTTGCTGCAGATCAATTTGCAGATGCAGAACTAAGGGAAAAAATTGCCAAAGCTAATTTGGCAGAAATAAAACTAAAAGAGGCAACAGGTGAGCTGGTCCCAATTGCAGAAGTAAAGAAAAATCTTTTTACCTATGGTGTTGAAATAAAAAACGCCCTGCTTTCTATTCCAGACAGGATTATTGATAATTTACTTGCCTCTGATAGCCGCAGTGAGGCACACACACTTTTGACGGTGGCAATCAATAAAGCTTTGGTTTCTCTCACGGATATAGAAAATAGAAAATTTATAAAGGACAAATAAAATGAGCGAATTTATAATAAAAGTACAAAGCAAAGAAGACGCCGCAGCGGGTAAACGAAACTTTCCGGAAGTTGGAGCCAGGGCAAAAAAAGTATATGTTTTACCTGTTGAAAAGGTATCTATAATTGAAGGTATGACAAGATTTGGACGCGCCGGAATTGCCTTTATAGCAGAATCAACAGACGGTGTTGCTGTTGAACTTCAGTTCACCAATGAACAGCTTCAGAAGGTTGCAGAAATAGCAAAGGAACAACAAATGTTTTTCGATGCAAAAAGATAAGTTTGAACAAATGAAGCGCGAAGCCTGGAAAGAATTTTCTGACTCGCTTCAACCCGGACAACGACTTGATAAGTTGCGCCGCGTTTCTAATTATACAAAACCAAAAAAGAGACATAGAAAAAAATGATACACATTGAATTTGATATTAATTTAATTGAGATTGGCAAATCTATAGGATATATGTTCCTTGGTGCATTTTTAGTTTTTTGTTTTTTTGCCTATTTATTAAAAGGGTTTTGGAATTGGTAAAATGAAGGACACGCCAGAATATATTGACGTTGATTATGATTATATCCTTGGTTTTATAGAGGGCTTAGCACCGACGCCATTGCTTACGGTTTCTGAATGGTCAGATGAAAATAGGTATCTTTCGTCTGAGTCCAGCGCTGAGCCTGGACGTTGGAGAACAGACCGAACACCATATTTAAAAAAAATACTTGACTGTCTCTCGCCAACTTCTACTTATAAAAAAGTAGTTGCTCAAAAAGCATCACAACAGGGATTTTCAGAAGCTGGTCTTAATTGTATAGGTACATATATGGACATTTCGCCGTGTCCTATTATGTATATTATGCCAACGGTAAACATGGCCAAAGGGTTAAGTAAATCGCGACTTAAGCCAATGATTGAAAATTGTCCGACATTAAATAAAAAAATAAGGCCTGCGCGAGAGCGTGACGCAGATAATACCGTTCTTGAAAAATCTTTTGCTGGTGGTATTCTTATTTTAACTGGCGCCAATTCAGCCGCAGAACTTGCCTCGCGTCCTATTCGTGTATTGATACTTGACGAAGTTGACCGTTATCCAATAGATGTTGATAATGAAGGGTCGCCAATGGACTTGGCAATTACAAGAACATTAACATTTGGAAATAGAAAAATTTTTATTCTTAGTACTCCAACAATTACCGGTGCAAGTGCAATAGAAAATGAAATTGAAGATACTGACAAGCAAATGTTTTTTGTTCCGCTTCCTTGTTGTGGCGTGCCGCAGGTTTTGGAGTTTGAACAATTACGATGGACCCCAGGCAAACCAAGCACTGTAAAATATGAATGTAAGCATTGTGGCGGACTTACTGAAGAGAGGCACAAGGCCAAATTTCTTGCAGCTGGTGAATGGATAGCAACTGAACCAGAAAAAAGTAATAAGGATACTATAGGATTTATTATTAATGGCCTGTACTCGCCGCTTGGTTGGTTGTCATGGAAAGATATTGTAAAGGAATTTGAAGCAGCAAAAGAAGACACTACAAAGATGAAAACTTTTGTTAATACTAAACTTGGACTTCCTTATGCTGAAAAAACAGACGCACCAGCCTGGGAAAATTTATATAATCGCCGCGAAGATTACCCGATTGGTATTGTGCCAAATGAGGTTGTTTTTCTTACTTCAGGCGTCGATGTTCAGCGCGACCGTTTGGAAATAGAAGTCGTTGGTTGGTGTCCTAATAAAATTTCTTATTCTATCGAAAAAGCGGTTTTTATAGGAGACACCGCAGGCAAAAAAGTCTGGCAAGAGTTACGAGAATATTTAAGTAAGCAATTTATTAAAGATGATTTAACATTGCTACCGATAAGAATGACTTGCATTGACTCAGGATTTAATACGGCGTATGTTTACGATTTTTGTCGTACAATGGACGCTTCTGCGGTTGTTCCAATAAAAGGACAAGATACACAGGTCACAATAATAAGACCGCCAAAAGCCGTTGATACTAAAAGAACAGGCAAGACCGCAGGCAAAGTTAAGGTGTGGCATATTGGGGTATCTGTTATTAAACATGAATTATACGGATGGTTGCGTCAGGAAAAAATAGAAGGTGATACGCCGCCCGGATATTGTCACTTTCCGCAATATGAACCAGAATATTTTAAAGGTCTTACGGCCGAACAAATAGAATTGAAGGTTGTAAAAGGATATAAAAAATATCAATGGGTTAAAAAATATGAGCGAAATGAACCACTTGACATGCGAGTATATGCGCGTGCCGCCGCTGCAATTATAGGAATAGACCGATTGACGCCTAAAATGTGGGATAAGCTAAAGGCAGGATATACACACAAAGCAAAATCAAAAGTAGAAGAACCGCCGGCCCAACCTGAGCCTGTAAAGAAAAAAATAAAAAGGAAAGATAAAACTGACTTTTGGAATAGGTAATAAAAAATCCCGCAGCTGGACGGGATTTTTTATTTTTTCTTTTTCTATGTCTGTCAACATTTCCAGCTGTGCGGCAACTTTGTCTGTATAGTATAATGATTGTAGTTTACTGTTTGTGCTGAAGATGGATAATATTTTTTAATATACTTTCGTTTTTTGAAATTAAAATACTCAAGCCTTTTTGTATAATAAATTATATTATCTGTTGCTTTCTTGTATTCATAATCATTAATTGATAGGTCCATGTAAATATTTAACAGCCTACCCTCCGGACTATTATAAAGACTAAAATAATCAACAGCTTTTGGTGTTAAATTATTCACAACATCGACATCATAAGCAATAACATTGCTTTTTACAATATCGACTTTTTCTATTTTGGCCTTTTGCATATCGTCAGGAGTGCCATAACTAACGTTTACGCTTGCCACCATAAAGAGCGATAAGGGTAAAACAAAAATTGATTTTTTCATTTTTTTTACTGTTTTATTTAAAAATAAAGCCAATTATACTAATTTTTTAGTAAATTGTTTAAAAATTAATACTATTTTTGAATATGGCTTATACTCAAGATGATTATGACGCTTTAAAGTCTGCAATTGCAAGCGGTGCAACTCGCGTTGAATATGGTGATAAACGTATCGAATATAGATCGCTTGCAGAAATGAAAACAATACTTGCTGATATGGCAAAATCGCTTGGCTTTACAACAAGAACAAGCGGAAGAACAAACGGTAATTTTTCAAAAGGTCTATGAAACAAGCTAAGTTGAATTTTTTAGAACGCGCTATCGGCTTAGTTAGTCCAACGCTTGCACTTAAGCGCGCCCGCGCCCGTTTTATATTAAATGAAGTAAGAGGTTATGAAGGATCAAGCAGAACGCCAAGAACAAAAAATTGGAAAACCTCTCCTGGCTCTGCAAATCTTGAAATACAAACGTCCCTTTTAACTTTAAGAGATAGAGCAAGGGACCTTGTCAGGAATAATCCATATTCAAAAAAAGCAATTACTGTAATTTCAACAAATGTTGTTGGTTCTGGCATTCGTCCGCGTATTGACACAAAAGGAAGAGATGCTAAAAAGCTTATGGACCTTTGGAAAAAGTGGGCCGAAAAAACGGAATGTGATTTTGATGGAATGCTGACAATGTATGGACTGCAAAAACTTATTATGCGGTCACTTTCTGAAGGTGGTGACGTCCTTATACGTCGTCGTCGTGTAAGTAATGGGTTGTTGCCTGTGCAAATACAGGTGGTTGAGGGTGATCTATTAGACCAAAATAGGACAACACCGCTTGAAGGTGGTGGATATATAGTGCAGGGCGTTGAGTTTGACAAAAACGGAAAACGTGTTGCATATTGGGTGTTTGAACGTCACCCATACGATGTTGTTCCCAATACAATGCTTTCTTATCGCGTTTCATCTTCAGAAATAATACATGTATTCGAAACATTAAGACCCGGACAAGCGCGCGGTGTTCCTGCGGGCACATCTGCGTTTATTAGGTTGAAAGATTTTGATGATTACGAAGATGCACAGTTAATGCGTCAAAAAATAGCCGCTTGTTTCGCTGTGTTTGTTCATGACCAAAGCGAAGATCTTACAGGCGCCATTGCTGACACAGACACTGAAGATGATGGGTCTATCAGTGAGCGTGTACAGCCCGGAGTTATAGAGCACTTGCCGCCTGGAAAAAATATTACATTCGCAACTCCACCAGGAACAGAAGGGTACGGAGAATATGCAAAGAATGTATTACGGGCCATAGCCGCCGCATATGGTGTAACCTACGAAGCACTGACAGGTGATTTGTCAAATGTGAATTTTTCATCTGGCCGCATGGGGTGGCTTGAATTTCATAGGCAAGTTTCTGATTGGCAAGATAACGTAATGTTGCCAGCATGTGATAAAATATGGAATTGGTTTGTTGAGTCTGCAAATATGGCCGGTATAATATCAAAAACAGATATCGTTGCAAGCTGGACACCGCCGCGCCGCGAAATGATCGACCCGGTAAAAGAAATAAAAGCAATGACGGATGAGGTTCGGGCCGGTTTTACATCTTGGGCCGAGGCCGTAAGTTCTAGGGGTTGGGACCCTCAAGAATTGCTTATTGCGCTAAAAGAAGAATATGCATTATTTGAAGAATTCAAGTTGATGCTTACTTGTGATCCAAGATTTGATCCAACGCGACCAGTTCCGCCAATACAAGGACCAAACCGACAGGCGCCAAGTGGACAAACTAATAATAATCAATAAACAAAATAATTGTTTAATTTTTTTTTGGTTACATATTAATTTATGTGTATAATTGTTTAAAATTTTGTATTAACAACAATGCCTGAAGTAATAGAAATAGAGAAATCACTTCCGATGCTGAACACTCGTGCAGCTGTTTCACCTGGAACACTAAATGTTGACAAAAGAACTGTTGACGTTGTGTTTGGAACAGATGCACCTGTTCTTATGGGTAGTTGGGACCAATATTATGAGTCATTGTTATTTGGAACCAATAACGTAAGATTTGCACGCTTAAACGCCGGAGCTCCTTTGTTAGATAATCACTACAGCGGTGCACAAATAGGAGTTGTTGAGAGGGCTTGGAGTGATGGAAAAAATGGATATGCAACAATAAGATTTTCTAAAAATCCAGATGCAGAACAGGTTTTTCAAGATGTTGTTGACGGAATAATAAGAAATGTAAGTGTAGGGTATCGCGTTTATCAATATCGTGAAATTTCAGGCGGGGAAGGACAATTGTCTACATATGAAGCAACAGATTGGGAGCCTTATGAAATATCAATGGTTTCTGTTCCCGCAGATTATAACGCAGGCGTTAGGTCTGACGATAGCCAGAAAGAACAACTTGTTAAGATTTTTAAATTAAATAATAGAGAAATGCCAGAAACACCAGAACAAAAAGCCGCGCGCGAAGCAGCTGAACAAGCCGTCGCCGCTGAAGCAACGAGAACCGCCGCTGAAGCAGCTGAGCGCGTCCGCATAGCTTCTGAGAATAACACTAGAGCCGCAGTTGAAGCAGAAAGAACAAGGGGTATTGAAATAAGAAAAGCCGTTAATATTGCAAAACTTCCAGAAGCTTTTGCAGAAACATTAATAAGCGAAGGCAAGACAATTGACGAAGCAAGAAAGCTTATCTTGGATGAATTTGCTAAAAATGATCCTCACAAAGGCAACGGAACTGTTGCTGTTACTGGTGAGGACGAAAAGGACAAAATCAGAAATGCGGTTATTGCTGGTCTTTTCATGAGATCTTCGCCAAGCCTTGATGCCTCTAAGGAGTTCAAGCCGGAAGTTATTCAAGCAGCAAGAGAGCACAGAGGAAAAACTTTGCTTGATATTGCAAAAGAATGTTTGACCAGGGCCGCAATTAAGTTTGATGGACTTGACAAAATGGAAATCGTACAAAGGGCAATAACCTCAAGTACTTCTGATTTTCCAATTCTTCTTTCTGGTCTTAACCGTCAGATTTTATTGGCCGCATATAATGCAGCTCCTGACACATGGCGTTCGTTCTGTCTGATTGGAAGTGTTGCCGATTTTAGGCCATACAGACGTTTGAGATTTGGCACATTGTCAAACCTTGATTCTCTGGCAGAAAATGGAGAATACAAAAATAAGAAGCTGAACGACGCAGAATATGAGTCAATCGAGGCTGGAACAAAAGGAAATCTAATTAATTTATCAAGAAAAATGATAATTAATGATGATCTTTCCGGATTATCAAGATTGACAAGTATGTTAGGAAGGGCCGCCGCAAGAACAATTGAAACAGATGTTTATGCGCTGTTTGCATTGAATAGTGGCAATGGTCCTACTCTGCAAGACGGAAACCCTTTGTTCCATTCATCACACGGTAACATTGCAGGAACCGCAGCGGCGCCAACTGTTGCTTCTTTTGATGCTATTAGGACGCAGATGAAACAAATCAAGGATCAGGACGGAAACGATTATCTTGATATTATGCCTGCCATTTGGCTTGGTCCAACGGCTCTTGGTTCTACTGCAAGAACCGTGAACGATGCTCAATACGATGTTGATTTATCAAATAAATTCCAGGTTCCTAACAGATCCAAAGGAATGTTTGGAACGATGATTGACTCGCCAAGGCTTTCTGGTAATGCTTGGTATGCAATGGCAGATCCTGCAAACGAACCAGTGTTTGAGGTTGTATTTTTAGATGGAAATCAAAGCCCTTATCTTGAGTCTGAAATCGGGTTTGACGTTGATGGTATCCGTTGGAAAATCAGACACGATTACGGAACAGGTGCAATTGGACACAGGGGTATTATTAAAAACGCAGGTGCTTAATAAATACTAAACAATAAAAAAGAATAGGGCGCCAAAATCGCCCTATTCTTTTAAAAGTTAAAAATATTTTCAACAATTTATTTTAAAATAAAATGGCACAAAATTATATAATGTCGGGTGACGTGTGCAACGTTGTACTTGCAGCGGATGCAGTCGCCGGAACTCCCTTCTTATTAGGAATAAGATTAGCGGTTCCTCTTGCTTCTGGCTCAACAGGTGACACTGTTGCATGTTCAATGGAAGGTGTTTTTACAGTTCCAAAAGCAACAGGCTCAGCATGGACACAAGGCGAGCAACTTTATTGGGATGATACCGCTAAGAATGTCACCACTGTTTCAACAAGTAATACAGCTATTGGCTGGGCTTTTGATGCTGCGGCTTCTGGCGACACAACTGGTAATGTAAAATTATTCTGCTAAAAAGTGGGCAATATATTTGATAAGTTGCAAGATAATCTTTTTAATACCATAAATAATGTATTTGGTTATATGGTATCCTGGACGCCGTCGAACGGCGACCCAGCGCAACTTGCAAAATGTCTTTATAAAGAACCTACGGAACAATATAAATTAGGCGAGATTGACTACTCGCCTAATTTGTTTCAAATTGAATACAAGAACGGCGATTTACCTGGATTATTTGAAACATCAAGGGCGGGCGGTATGGAGCAAGTTAAAATTTATAAAATAGGTAGCGACATTACAACAGCATTAACCTATGCCGTATTGAAACCGCTTTCAAAATGGGACGGTAATACGTTAAAACTTTTAATTGAAAAAGTATAATGAATTACGAAGATCTTGAGGACGAAATAATAGCTAAAATAAATCCTTCGTTAACATCTGGAAATATTGATTTTGGTCCACTTCCTGAAAATGAAGAAGATTTAAAAAAGGCCCTAACAAGGCCCAGGGTATGGGTTTCGTTCAATATGTCTGATTATAACCCGCCCAAGAGTATGAGCGCTGAGGGGTTAGCACAAGATGTGGTTGTTACGATTGAAGTTATTATTCAATCTAAAAAAAGAAGAGGCGCACAAGGCTGTTATATTGTAATGAATTTGATTAAATTGCTGTTGCTTGGATTTAGGCCCAGCGGATTAACAGCAATGACCTTACAAAAGGAAGAATTGTTAAATTTTGACCAGCAAGGGTTTTGGAATTACAGGCAACTATATACAAGCAAAGGGACGCAAATACAAGAGGACGACGGAACAGTTGATGTTATATTACAACAAATAGCTGTCAATACGACTGAAATAACTAACGGTGTTTAATCATGCCAACAGCACAAAAAAAATTAAGTGATTATACAAGTGCATCATCTACAGATTTAACTCTTGCAGATATATTGCCGCTTATCCAAGGCAGTAGTACTAAGCTTAATAAAAAGACAACTTTAAACGATGTAAAGAATTTTTTTAATTCACTTAGTCGCCCAATAGGTAAAATTATTTTTGTTGATACCAATGGGCTTGATTCATCTGCCCAAAGAGGTAATATAAATAATCCATATGCAACAATAGCCGCTGCTTTAGCGGTGGCCGGGGATGGCGATTGGATTGTATTATTACCCGGCAATTATTCTACAGATCAAAATCTTGCCGTTGTTGGAATTTCTATAAATTGGTTTTTATATAGAGGTGTTAATTTAACACTAAATCACGCTACAGACCCATTTGCATATGACAATGATGCTATAACATCATTAAGTATTTATGGAAATGGAATTTTAAATCACACCTCAACAACCGCAACCAATAATATACTTTTTCAAAATAATGCATCTTCTGTATATATAGAATGTGAGCAATTAACTATTCATAAAAAAATATCCTGCGATTGTTCAGCTACATTTGCAATAAAAGATTTTGAAATAAATTTATCAGCGACAGGACAAAAAATATTTCAAGGAAATCTTGCAGGTGGTGGAAAAGTTTCTTTTGAAAACTGTTCCATGACTGTTGATGGATCAGACCCAGGTGCAGTTGTGTTGTTTGATTTTACAGGTGTGTCTGGCGCTATGCTTCAGTTTAAAAATTTTGAATTTGTTGATACTGCGTGTAATAATATAGGAGTTAGGTTTGCGCCACCGATGCCAAATAGTGCTAGTTTTGTAGTATTATACGATAATGTTAGCATTTCTCCCAATGCAGGATATATATTTGAGGCTGTTGCTGACTGTATTTTTTATTTATCTGGAACAAATATTTTTTATAAAAACTTCATTAAAGGATCTTATAATATATCATTCGTTGGCACTGGTGATTTTACACTTGCCAATGATTCTGTATTTAGACACCACTTTTTAAATACACCAAGCAAATTAATAGGAACAGATACGTCTGGGAACATGCAATGCGTTGATATTAGTGTTGATTCTGTTCCGCGGTGGACAAAATACACTTTTGATTATTCTCTTTTTGCGGGGTTTAATGTAACAACATACAGTTGGATAATGGGTACATTATTAGGTGGGGAAATTTTACATGCTGTCAAAATAAAACATTCAACAAATTTTGCTGGCGGATCAGTATCGGCTGTAACTCTTGAAATAGGCATAATATCTAATACGGCAAAATATGCGTCGGCTTATGATATTCATCAAGCTGCTGCGGATGATACATTTCAAATTTCTTCAGCTTTATTTTCTGAGAATCATGTTTCTCCTACAACTTTTTATGGTACATTTAATTCTACTGGTGGAAATGTGCAAGATATAACACAAGGTGTTGTTGATGTTTGGTTATTAACTAGCAAAGCTGTTTAATTATATGGCTGTAATAATAGAAAATAAAAATATACCTTCCTATCCTTCTTCAAATGGATATGAAAATGTTTTGATTGAAAAAGACGGCGCTTTGTCATGGGAGCCATTAGAACCAAGATCAGGAACAACTTACGATAATAGAACTAAATTACAAGCTGGCGCCGCGGGTGATTGGGTAAATGGAAAATACGTTGGCGCCACAAGCGGCGCAATAACTGGAACATATGGAAGTGAAAGATTTAGCGGTCAAGATGCAACAAACGGCCTGTATTATAGATATGAAGCTGAAACAGATAATAATTGGATTAGAACTCAAATGTTATGATTAAAAACTATAATTATATACGGGGAATTGGTTCGTTTAAAACTATAGGCGTAGGCAATTTAAACGATAGAACAATATTGATGCTGTTGGGTACAGATGGGGTTTATTATGCCACACCTTTTACGCCGCAAAAGGGAAATGATTTATATTGCGAAGCGGCTACAGGTGTAACTTTACAACAGGATGAAAATATTAATAATCTTAATCTTAATGGCGCCCAAGACATTGTAAGATTAAATACGAATGGCCATAAATTAAATATTTATGGAAAGTTAAGAACTTATTCAGGATCAGCTCCAGGAACAACAGACTCAGGCTCTACGGGGTCGGGAATTGCTGGTTGGATTGCGGGAACTTTAAAGGCGGTGGGGAGCGCAAACAGGACCATTATAGATGTTAATGAATTTACTGCAAATGCTAGGGCGGCGGGCTGGACCTTAGAAGTTGCTTTTGATGCGGGCACAACTGCTTATATAAAAAATACTTTCAGATGTGGTTTTTTAGTTGTCACCTCTGGAATTCTTGATTGTCAAACCACTGAAGACGGACTTGCAGCATCTTCAGAATTTAGAATTGCCGGAAATGACTATACCAGCAACGACGGAACAACTACCGGAACGGTTATAGTAAAATCAGGAGCTACTTTAAAATTCTATAGGATAAGAAAAAATTCAGCCACTACTGCGGGCAATGGAATTTTAAGTTTTACTCTTGAATCTGGCGCAACATTAATACCTAAAAAAACCGACGTAAGTATAGATGCACTTTCTTATGACATGTCAGGCACAGTTAATTTTAATTTTGCTGGTGCTCAAAATTTCATTAACAGCACAGGCGTTTCTGGCTGTTCAATTATAAATACTTATGACACTGTTATACTTTCAGGTAGTGGCGCAAAAACATTGCTTACTAATACAACTATAAATACTTTATTACAAATTGGTGGTACTGCTTTATTAAGTTTATCAACGTTTACTTTAACATATGGCGCGAGTGCAAATGTTGAATATTTAGCAAGTACCATTGCAGGGCCTGAATTGCCTAGTACAAATACAGGATTTCAAAGGCCATTAAATGTAACAGTAGATGCAGGCGTAACTTTAGACTTGGGCGGTACAGATAGATATATAAGAGGTACTTTAACTCTAGGGTCTGGGGCTTCTGTAGTAAATGGAACAATTAATCAAAATCAACCTTAAATAAATAAGTATAACATGAAAAAATTTTTATTAATTATCGCATTAGTTTTTTTTATTGTTTCGTGTAATAAAGCAATAGAACTACAGCCGCAACAAAATGTCAAATATGTCTCCTATGGTCAGGCGAAGCTTTCCCCTAATGTTGACTTTAAGACAAAAAAAACAGGCAATTTTTCAGATACATCTGTTTGGATGAAATACGACGGCACAAGCTGGATAGATGCACATGACATACCAGATACAACAAATAGTATATTCATTGAAGCAGGAAACACACTGATTATTGATTCAATATTTTCTTGTAAAGATATTAATCTTAATTCTACGGCCGACACTATAAGGATTTCAACTGGTGGCAATGATATTTCAGTATATGGAAAAATGAGAGGTTATACTGGAACAGCTCCTGGAACATCTTCAACAGCTTCAGGAATTGCAGGTTGGATTTCTGGAAAGATAACATTAAAAGGTAGTACTAGAACAGTATTTAATAGTGGTGAATTTTCAGCAAATTCTCATAGTGCTGGTTGGACACTTAATTGTAGTATCAACTCAACTGCTATAGCTTATGTAAACACAACTATTCGTTGTGGTTATTTAGTTGTTACTTCTGGAACTTTATATATTAGTGGAATTCCAGATGGATTGACTAGCAGTCAAGAAATACGAATAGCAGGAGATGATTATACAGCTCAACCGGGTAATGGAATTAGTGGAGGAACTTGTGATGTTAAATCAGGAGCAACTCTTGTAGGTTCACGTTTTAGAAAAAATAGTCCTCTATCAGTCGGTAATTCTTTAGCATCTTTTACTTTAGATTCAGGTGCAACTTTTATTGCTAATGTATCTGATCCTACAATTGCTACTGTTAATTATTCATTAAATGGTACAGTAAAACTAACACTATTAGAAAACCAATACTTCATAAGTAACTATGGTAATGTAGATGCTATTAATATAATTAAGTATAATAATATTGTTCTTGGAGGTAGTGGAAGTAAAAGTTTAAAATACAATACACAATATCACAGTCTTCAAGACCTAGATTCTCTACTAAATTTAAATGGATATACATTGACATTATATTGAATTTAAATTTTCAATTAGTATAATTTTATATGTATTTTTATTATATTGTACCAGTTTTAAACACATAATATTATGGCTTTTTTACACGGCGTCGAAACTATAACCATAACCAAGGGCAACCGCACAATTACCGCAGTTCCTTCTGCGATTATAGTCCTTGTTGGTATTGCTCCAAAGGGACCTGTTAATATACCAACTTTGGTTGCTGGGTCAGCCGATGTTGCGCAATTTGGTTCGCGTCTTCCTGGTTTTAATATTCCGGAAGCGCTTGACTCTATTTTTGCGCAAGGTGCAGGAATTATTGTTGTTATAAATACATTTGATGGAACCGTAACAACCAATACAAGTGATATTACGGACGAAGTAGCAACCATTGCTGATAATAAATTTAAATTGGCCTTTGCTCCTGTTGGTAGTACTGTGCCAGTTGTTACCGATGCCGCCACAGGCCTTATAACTTATGTAGCTGGTACTGATTATACAATTGATGATTTTGGAAATGGTGTTGTGATAAATACAACAGCAATATCCGCCTCAACAGTCAAGGTAACTTATAAAAAATTAAATACCACTTCTGTCAATGCCAACCAAATAATAGGAACCGTTGACGGCACAACACAGGCAAGGTCTGGCTTGCAGGCTCTTGATAACATACCTACGTTATTTGGATTTAAACCAAAAATAATAATATCGCCTGGATATTCAGCACTTCCAACGGTAAGCGCCGCGATGCTTTCAAAAGCGGATACTTATCGCGCAGTTGTTCCAATGGATGCGCCCGAAGGAACAACTGCTGCTGCGGCAATTACAGGCCGTGGATCTTCAGGAACTTTTGGTTGGAATACTGGAAATTCTCGCGCAATACTTGTTTTCCCAAAATGGAAAAAAGGCGATCCAGATCCTTCCGCAGCAAGTGACGCAACAATACTCGAATGGTATTCGTCATTATTTGCTGGCGTCATGTCAAATAATGATTATTCTAACGGCTTCTGGTTTTCTCCCTCTAATAAAGAAATAAAAGGCGTAGTAGGTCCAGAGATAGTAATTACTTGCAGCCTTACTGATTCTACAGCACAAAATCAATTGTTAAATTCTAACGGAATTGTTTGTTATTTTAATTCGTTCGGAACATCATTATTGACTTGGGGAAATAGATCAGCAATGTATCCAAGTGATACGCAGCCAATAAATTTCATAAATATACAAAGGATAAAAGATATCCTTGAAGAAAGCATTGAGGTTGCGATGTTCCCATACATAGACCAGCCAATAAACAACGGCACAATTGACAGTGTGCGTGCGACAGTAAACGGCTTTATTCGTTCATTGATTTTGCGCGGTGCATTAATAGATGGTTTATGTATCTTTGATCCAACATTAAACCCTACAGACCAATTAGCCGCAGGTCAGGTTGTGTTCTCGCTTTCGTTTATGGGTCCAACTCCAATGGAGAGAATTAGGTTCAATTCATTTGTTGATGTTTCTTTGTTATCTAAACTTTTAGCTTCTTAAATAAGCCATGGCTCAGAAAATTCAAATTAATAGAATTACCAATGCCAATTTATACGTAAATGGTAATTCGAAACTTGGACGCGCTGAAGAGATTAGCGCTCCGGTTGTTAAATTTAAAATGTCAGAACATAAAGCCATTGGCCTTTTTGCAGCTATGGAGTTTCCTTCTGGTGTTGAAAAGCTGGAAATGAAAGTTAAGTGGAATTCATTTTATGCTGACGTTTTAAAAACTGTTGCAGATCCATTTTCTATGATTGAAATGCAGATCAGAGCAAGCATGGAAACGTGGGAATCAAATGCAAAAACTGGCGAAGTTCCTGTTGTAATATTTGTCAATGGAACTGCAAAAGATTTTCCTCTTGGCAATTTCAAACAACATGACAATGTTGAGAGTGAAACAAATTTCACCGTGTATTATTACAAGATGGAAATCAACGGCGAAGAAATTGCAGAGTGCGACGTAATGGCCAATATATACAAAGTCAATGGTGTTGACTTATTTGCTAAGTATCGCGCAAATCTTGGAATATAAAAATACATGCGGGGAGTTCGGTAACCGCCGCGGCTCATAACCATGGCTAATCGGGTTCGACTCCCGGCCCCGCTACTAAATTTTAAAAATAATATATGGATACAAATAATAATTTATCAGTTACACCAACAACTGAAAGTAAGAACAGCGAAGTTCAAGAAATAATTTTACCTTCAGGTAAAAAAGCCATAATAGGCGCATTTAAAGGCAAGCACATAAGAGAAGCAACGCGCATTGCAGACGGCGACAGCGATAAAATGATTTTTGCGCTTATATCAATTACAACCACAATTGATGGAAATAAAGTTCTTATTGAAGATCTTGATGAAATGCCAGGAACAGATGTAATGAAATTACAGGCTGCTTTTGCTGTAAATTTTTAGTAAGCGACCAGCAACTAACGTTTCTGGCGCATTTTACAAGTACGCCCTTAAGCTATTGGCTTGAACAACCAATAAACGATTGTGTGCATTGGTACACATTGGCGGTAAATGAGTATAATCGCTTAAACAAACAACCTGAAAGCTAATGAATAGTTTGTTAAAAATAGCTGTTATGTTAACCGCCTACGACCAAATGAGCCGTGAGGTGCGATCCGCTGTTAATAAATCCAAGAAAGAACTTTCTGACTTAAAGGCTCATGCCACCGCACAATTTGCGCAGGGATTCGGGCTTATGGGTGCAGGTGCAACCGGCTTTGCAGCTGTAGGAAAAACCGTTGCCGCTTATGCAGACCTGGAAGATGCAGCATTATCTTTAAAGTCTGTCATGATGCAAGACGGTGGAATTATAGATCCTGAACTTTTCGAAAAGACAACAAAGCTTGCTGAGGGTCTTGGTGATAAATTGCCGGGTACAACAATGGACTTTTATAATATGTTTTCAACAATGATACGTGCCGGTATTCCTGCAAAAAACATTGTTGATGGTGTTGGTGTGTCCGCTGCAAATCTTGCTGTTGCGCTTAAATTGCCATATGAGGAAGCTGGTAAGCTTGCCGCTAAATTAAAAGAGGCGACAGGAATTGCAGACAACGAAATGCTTCAGTTTATGGATACTATCGCCAGAACAAACCAAGTAGGTGTTGAGGCAAGCGAAATGCAATTCGCTTTTTCTCGTTCCGCCGGTGCTTTGCGTAATATGAGGATTCAGGGTCTTGAAGCCTCAAAATCAATTTCCGCAGTATATGCCATGTTGATAAAATCAGGTGCATCTGGCGAAACTGTAGGTACTGGAATGACTGCGGTGCTTAATTCATTTATGAATGCTGAAAAAATGGACGCCTTAAACCAAGCGGCTGGCAAGTTTGGCATTACAATGGATTTTGTTGACAAAAAAACCGGAGAATTCAAGGGTGTTGAAAATATGATGGTTCAATTTGATAAATTAAAAGGGTTGAATTCATCACAACGAGCCGGAATAATTCAAGCGTTTCTTGGTCCAGGTGCTGACGCTAATTTCATGACTATATTAGCCAGTAAGGGAGTAGAGGGATACAATCAAATGACAAAGGCCATGTCAACACAAGCAACGCTTAATGATAAGGTTCAGATGCAATTAGGCGGACTTAAAAATAAATGGGAAGCGGCTACAGGAACATTTGTAAACCTTCTAGCTTCTCTTGGGGAAAAGGTAGCTCCCGCACTTGGTGAGGTTGTTGATATGCTTGGAGCCGCAGCCGCAGCAACGCGCCAGTTTGTTGATAATAACCCGCGACTTGCAAAGTTTATTGTTTTACTTGCAACATTTGTTTCAGCTGCTTTAATGCTTGCCGGTGTTATTAAGATAATACAAGGTGTGGTTGCTATATTTAAAGTTTTAAATTTAGTCATGGCCATGAATCCATTTATATTAATCGCATTGGCGGTGGTTGTTGTAGCTGCATTAATATTTACATATTGGGACAAAATAAAAATATTTTTTATAAATCTTTGGGAAGCTATAAAGGCCGGATTCTTTAAGGCTATCCAATGGATAAAAATTTTATTAATGGCCGTGTTTGTTCCATGGTTATTGATTTATCAACATTGGGATAAGCTAAAGCCTTACTTTTTAAAATTATGGTCTAAGGTTAAAGAAATATTTACTGGGTTTGTTGGTTGGGTTAAAAATATAGGAGTAGAATTTTTTAATGCAGGCAGGAATATTGCAACTCAAATCTGGCAAGGAATAAAGGCCATGGCACATAAGCCAGTTGAGGCTGTTAAAGATATGGTTCAAAAGTGCAGGGACTTATTGCCGTTTTCACCTGCAAAAACAGGACCTTTCAAGGATCTTCATAAGATAAAAATAGTTGAAACTATTGCAGCTTCAATAAAAGCTTCACCAATGGTCCAGGCAATGTCAAGAGTAGTTGCGCAAGCTGTTGGTGTTCCTGCGCCTGTATCTTCAGGTTCTTCTGTTGGCGGTGGCATAACATTGCATTATGCTCCGGTTGTTAATATTGGAGCCGGTGCAAACAAGGCCGACTTTATGGCTATACTGCAAGAGCACAAAGATGAAATTTTAAGATTATTAAACACAGCCGCAGCAAATAAGGCAAGAACAAAATTTTAATTACTTATGTATGCACAAATAGGTGACATAGTATTATCAAATCAATACGGATTTTCTGGTTTTTCAGATGAATACGGTGTTGCCATTGTAGAACAGCCGCTTATTGATAATAAGCCACGTTTGCAACGTACGGGAACGAATTTAATTAAATTAAATTTTAGTATTGTACTACATAAGACATTTGTAAATATAGAAGATGAAGTTAATAAGTTTCAGTCTTTAGTCGTTAATACAACACCGGTTGAAATAACATTAGGAACTGGTGTATTGCTTGGGAATTTCATATTAACAAATCTTAAAAGGACAATTGATAAAACGCTTTCAGATGGAACTGTATTTGAGTGTACAATAGAAATACAGGCGACAGAATATCCTTATGATATCGTTAGCAATAGCGGAACAGCGTTAACTGAAAATAGTCCGGTAAGTGTTGCGTCTGTTCCTGTAAAAATGTCCTTAGCTGGTCAAATAGGAACAGACGTAAGAGACTCTCAAACCCTAAGCAAAGGCGTAAGCAATGATCTTAGGTCAGCACAATTACAGCCAGAAAAAAGGGCCGCAAAAATGAAACAGACTATTTTAAAAATTCAACAGATTGATAAGAAGCTTGTCAATGTATATACATTAACATCTAATGTATTGCGTCTTGCGAATGAAGCTAATAGTTTAAAAAGCAGAATAACTAAAGCAAGGGGAGACTTGGCAAGGCTTAAATCATTTTGCCAAATAAATGACGTTGAGAGTGCAATGAGTGCAAACAATGACTTTCAAAGTAACATGCAAAATGTTGGCGGACTTACCGCACCATTTACTAAAAGTTATATATTAAGAAGGACCGTTTAAATATGTCATATACAACACATACTGTTCAACAAGGCGAAAGATGGGATAATATTGCCTTTGCTTGCTATGGTGATGTGAAATACACGCCAGATATTCAAACAGCAAACCCTGAAGTTCCGCTTGACGAGCCAATACCGGCTGGGACTGTTTTAAGAATTCCTATTAAAGAGGTTATTGATACGCAGACGGAATTATTGCCGCCTTGGAAAAAATAAAAAAGTATGGAATTGCAAAGGCCACAAATAAAAGTATTATATAATAGTAAAGATATAACTAACGATATATCAAAATATATAGTTGGTTTAAAATATACTGACAATACAGAGGGTTCAAGCGATTCTATAGAATTAAATCTTGAGGATATTGACGGCCTTTGGCGTGACGGCTGGTATCCTGACAAGGGCGATGAATTAACTGTGTCAATTGGATATAACGGTGTTTTTCTTGATTGTGGTGTATTTGAAATAGATCAGATTCAATTAAGAGGAACGCCAGACATGGTTTCATTGCAGGGCCTTGGTGCTGGAATAAAAGGAGACATAAGGACAAAGATAAGCGCGGCTCACGAAAACAAAACATTAAGGCAGCTTGCAGAAGCCGTAGCAAGCCGTCACAATCTTAGTATAATTGGCGGTGTTGCTCCAATAGTAATTGAGAGAGTAACGCAGCGAGAAGAAACAGATTTATCTTTTTTAAACAGGATAGGTCATGAATATGGTTATATTTTTTCAATAAGAGGTTCGCAATTAATATGGACAAGCATTTTTGATATTGAAGAACTCGCCGCGGTTGCTTCAATAGATAGAACAGATATGATGTCGTACGACATAACAGACAAGACATTACAAACATATTCTAGCGCATCTGTCAAGTATCACAATCCAGTAAATAAAACAGTTTCAACATATGAAGTTGAAAAAATAAATAATAAAGATGATGTTCCTTTTAATTATATAAAGTCTGGTGATACATTAAAAATATACACCAAGGCAGAAAACAACCAACAGGCAGAAGCCAAGGCCAAGGCGGCACTTTATCGCGCCAATTCATTACAACAAGAAGGAACGGTTGTTGTTCCAGGGAATGCCTATCTTGTCGCAGGTAACAATTTTGAAATAACAGGACTTGGTAAAATTTCAGGAATTTTTCATATAATGAGTTCTGAACATTCCATTGATAGGAGTGGCGGATGGACTACAACTTTAGATATTAAAAGAGTCGGCTTTGTTATTAAGCAAAATCAGAAATCTAAGAAACCAAAAAAGCCGGTTAAATATACTGTTACAGTTGTTAAATAATTGTATATTGTGATATTATATTAGGTATATATCTATTATGTTAAGATACGGGAACATATCACAAATAAATGCATCAAAGGGACTTGCAAGGGTTCATTTTGATGATGTTGACATTGTTTCCGGGTGGTTGCCAATTATAGTCCCAAGGACCAATACAGACAAGCAAGTTGACCCAATGGAAGAGGGGGAACACGTTGCATGTCTTATGGATAGCAGAGACGAAAACGGGGTAATACTTGGCGCCATATATAGCACGCAGGATATTCCACCAACAGACGCAGGCGCTGACACATTTATAAGAAAGTTTGCAGACGGAACAATAATAAAATACGACCGTGGCGCAACTCACGAATATTCTATTACTAATGATACTCTTACTTTTAAAATGAATAGAACAGGCGGTTTTGAAATTTCAAAAGGTACGGAAAGTTTAAAAAAAATAATAAACGATCTTGCTCAGGAATGCGAGACAATGACAATGCCAGTGTCGGGCGCTTCAGCTGGTCCGCCAACTAATGCGGCAAACTTTGCTGCAATAATTACAAGGTTATCAACTTTATTTTCATAATGTCTGAGCTGGTTTCAAATATAAAAAGTCAAAATTGGTCCCTAAGTATAGAGACACAAGGAGAGATTGTTACAGACATTCAAGATATAAATCAATGTATTTATATTATAATTACAACAATTAAGGGTAGCGATCCACTTCGCCCTGATTTTGGTTGTGGACTGTGGGAACATATCGACAAACCGGCTAGTGTTGCAGTTCCAAATATAATTAGGGAAATAGGCAAGGCCATTGCTACATTTGAGCCACGTGCAGAAGTTCAAAAGATAACATTTGAATTAAATGAGGCACAAGTTACATTTTCTATTTACTGGACTTCATCTTTTGGAAATAGTGTTACAGCTATTCCAATTACATTAATATAATTTTTATGGCAGACGCACCAATTTTAATTGCTAATGATCCGACGCAAATAGCCGCAGACATGAAAGCGGATTACGAAAGCCTTACCGGGAAAATATTACCGGCCGGCTCTCCTGAGATGCTTATAATAAACATGTTTGCAGCAAGATTAAGCACACATATTGCGTCAATACAAAGTGCAGCACAACAAATGCTGGTGTCGTTTGCTTCTGCGCCTATGCTTGATTTTTTAGGAGAACTTGTAGGAGTTACAAGATTATCACCACAGGCCGCACAATGTACTATTCAATTTACATTAACAGCTGGGCACACACAGACAATTATACCCGCCGGAATGCGAATACAATCTCAAGACGGAAAAGTTGTTTTTGAGACAATACAAGATGTAATTGTACTTGATAGTGTAACAACCGCAACCGTTACGGCAATATGTCAAACAGCCGGTATTATCGGCAATGATTACCCTATTGGCGACATATCTAATATTTTAGATCCTCAACCTTTTGTTACCGCAGCATCTAATACAGATATCACTGTTGCCGGAAGCGATCAGGAAACAGACGACCAGTTGAGAGCGAGGATAAAATTAGCACCTTCAGCATTTAGTACCGCAGGCCCTAAAGACGCTTATATATATTTTGCAAAAACAGCAAGCCCTTTAATTATAGATGTTTCAGTGACAATGCCAACGCCAGGGACTGTAAATGTTTATCCTTTGGTTGGGAATGCATCTTCCGGAACACCAACAGAAATATTAAACTTAGTATCTGCTATATTGACAGATGAAAAAGTGAGGCCGTTAACAGACACAGTTAATGTTATTTCACCAACAAAAGTTGGGTTTCAGTTAGTCGTTAACATTACCAAGATAACCGGCGCTGTTGACCAGGATATAATTGATAAATTAACGCCTATACTTACAAGTTTTTTGCAGTCAGCATCTGTAAAGATTGGAAAAGATGTTACTGTTACAAAGATTAAATCTTTGTGTATGTATGATGATACACAGGTTTATGATGTAACATTGCTTGACGAATTATCTAGTGCATTTACAGACAAAATTGTTGATGACACACAATATGCGTATTGTGATAGCCTTACTATTTCAATAACTGGAAGCAATGCAGGATAATAATAATATATTAGCGAGTTCGATAAACGCAAAAGACCATTTGACGGTATTTGATACCATGATAAAGGCGCGTATCGATTCTATAGACCTGACGCCTATATTGATGTATTTAATCGATATTGCGCCGGTTGCTGCATTGCCATACCTTGCCGACCAATTTGATGTAATGGGGTTTAATGGTTGGATACTTTGCGATAATGACGACGAAAGAAGATCATTGATAAGAAGGTCTATCGAATTAAAAAGGTTTCGCGGGACCCCTTGGGCTATAAAAGAAGCGTTAAAATCTGTCGGATATTATGACGCCCAGATACAAGAGGGTTTTTCTGGACATATGTATGACGGAACAATTTTGTATGATGGAACATACACATATGGCGAAGGTAATTGGGCAAACTTCAGGGTGTCGCTGCTTGATCTTGGCGAAAGTAAGGGATTTTCTACAGCAACCCTAGCGCTTATTATAGGCATGATAAATGCGTATAAAAATGAGCGTTCAAACCTTCTCGATATAGTCCTAAAAGCAACTACAATTGACTATTTCGATACCATAGACGACAGTGATTTTGTTGGTAGTGTAAATCTTACTAATGACGAAGATCAATTTAACGTTACCCATTATTACGACGGAACATATAACCACAATGGAAATATTTATTATGCGGCTGACACTTCAATTTTTGAATTAAATATCGGGTTTCCGGTGTGGGAAGATGTATTTAATTTGCCAGATGATTCCGATTTTATAATAAAAATCATACCTTTAGGTGGAACAACACTAATTGGTGAGGATAATTTTCAGCTAATTGGCGAAGATGGATCAATTTTAATAGACGAATCAACTGTTGAGTCTTACGTAGGACCATAATTTTATGAATAAAACACTTGAGAATTTTAGAGCCAACAAAGAAATAAAAGGAATTTTTTCTTTGATAGTTAAAGACAAAAAAGGAAATGTCATTGAGGAATATGAAGACAGGAACTTGATTGTTGACAAGGCCCGGTATAATATGGCTCAACTTATAAGTGTTGCAGCTAATAATTATTATATAGATTCAATAGCTTTCGGTGTTGGAACTAATGATGCAAACGTTGCTGACCTTGGACTTACCAGCCCTATTAATTTTGCTTTTGACTCTATAGAATACCCTGACAATAATAGTGTCGCATTTAACTGGTCTTTGGGTCTTAGTGATGCAAATGGAATTGCAATTACTGAGTTTGGTCTAATGTCACACAATGGCGATTTGTTCGCGCGCAAGGTTCGTGCTGCAATAAATAAAACAAGTGATTTTACAATTACAGGAACCTGGAAAATAATTTTCTAATATGGCAAATCTTACACTTACCGCAGCCTGGGACGCTGGCGTATATAGAATAGAGACAACAGACGCTGTTATTGGTGGCGAAACTGGTATAGCTAATGCTGGTATAAAAAACCTAGGCAATAGAACAGAATATCTAAAGGCCCACATGGATACAGCAGAAGCTAACATTGCAACGTTAACTTCTGGAATGTCAGACAAAGAAACGCGCGTATCTGCATTGGAAGCCGCAGGTTTTAGTACATACGGAATGAATTATAAACGCGGTATTGTAACTTATAATTCAGGGTCGCCGGTTGCTATTGGTGCAAGTGATTACGGAAAGCTTGTTATTATAGATCCGCCGGCACTTTCTACTACTGTAAGACTTCCTTCGCTTTCTGGATTTGTTGATAATACTTTTGTGGATGTGTTGATATATAGTACAAATTCATCTTACACAATGGCTAAAATTACTTTCTCAAGTACTGACGGTTCAATACTTGGAAATGTAAACGACTTCGCAGTTGGTGACTTTGTTAGGTTTGTTAGAAAAAACTCAACACAATGGCAACTTGTGACCATGAATAAAAGAGATGATACAACAAATCCTGGCAAGTTGGATTATTTCGCAGTTAGTACGCCGCCGGCTGGATGGATTGCGGCCAATGGAGCAGCTGTAAGCCGAACCACATACGCAAGGCTATTTGCGACGTTAGGCGTCTCTTTTGGTTCTGGTGATGGAATAACAACATTTAATGTTCCAGACGCAAGAGGGTTATTTTTAAGAGCATGGGACAATGGCGCAGGTATTGATTCAGGAAGGATTTTTGGTTCAACTCAGTTAGATGATATCAAGGCACACACGCACACATTTACAAGAGACTACACCGGCGGTGGTGGGACCGGTGGCGACTCAGGAAATACAGGAACTCCACCATATGGAACGAGAACAACAGATTCAACCGGCGGAACAGAAACAAGACCAAAAAACATTGCCTTACTAGCATGTATTAAATATTAAAATTATGGCAAAAAAGATAACACCAAAGGCGGACATTAAGCCAAATATAGAAGAACCTAAGCTTGAGCCTAATCCGGAATTTATTGCACATCATCCTGGAAAGAAAAGCGTTTACGCTTATAATGAAAATGGTGAGTTTATTGGCATGACAGATGCATTTGAATGTGCATTTGAAAAGGGCGTATTTCATATTCCTGCCAAGGCAACAGACAAGGCGCCATTGCAACCAAAAGAAGGGTATGTTATAAAATTTAGTCCTTCTAAAAACAGCTGGATATATGAAACAGCACTGGAGCCAGTTAAGGAAAAAGAGCCGGAAGTAACAGCCGAAGTAATAGTTTCTAAAAGAAATTTAAAACTATATCAAAGTGATTTTTCTCAATTTCCAGATGTTCAAGCTACGCTTACGCAAGAGCAAAAAGACGCATGGTTAAAATACCGTCAAGACCTTAGGGACCTAACAAAACAATCTGGGTTCCCTGACAACATAAAATGGCCCGAACAGCCTAAATAAAAAATTCCATATAACCGAAAACGCCTAGAATTGTTTGAATTCTAGGCGTTTTTTTTTACCTTTAAAAAGGAATAAACATTAATCAATGGCACACTTTGACGCGCACAATCCAGGTCATAATATTTTTTATTGGATAATCTGGGGAACTATTTTTGTAATATCAAAAGCCGCTGGCGTGATATCTTCAGTATCAGAAGCTATACAGACAGAAGCTATTCACATTCCACATCACAATATATGGTGGTTGCCACAACTGCATGAATTTATTCCGGCGCTTATTGTTGCCGGTGGCGCTGGTATTGTTTCATTCATTGTCAATAAGCTATGTAAAATAATTTGGTTGAAATTATTTCCTGTAAAAAAATAAAAGGAATATGGCAAGCGAAAGATTTTTAAAAGCAATGCCTTATGTCTTCGAACACGAAGGCGGATTTAATAACCATGTAAGTGACAAAGGCGGTGCAACAAATTGGGGCGTATCCCTGCGTCTTTTAAAGACGCTAAAGAAAGATATTGACGGCGACGGTGATATTGATTACGTAGATATTCAGAAGCTTACCAAAGAAAATGCTACTCAAATATATTTTGATAATTTTTGGCGTAATTTATATGACCGTATCCCTTACGAAAGATTGGCCATTAAAATGTTTGATACATGCATAAATACAGGAACTGTTGAATCTAACATCCTATTACAAAGGTCCATTGCGGGACTAGGTGGAAAAATAAAAGTTGACGGCGCAATTGGCACTGAGACAATGACAGAATTAATAAAGCATAATGAATTTGATTTATGCCATGGGTATTGTTTAGCTCAAAAGAATTTTTATGATTCATTGATAAAAAAAGATTATACGCAAGAGGAATTTAAACAAGGTTGGTATAATAGGGCCGCTTGGCTCCCTAATTTATAAATATTTATTGTATGACCTGGATAGTGTTTTTAAAATATGTTTTGCAGTTTGTTCTGTGGATAGGCAAAAGCTTTAACGGTGCAAATGGCCAACCCTCAAGCCGGCGCCTTTTGGTGTTTAGCATATTCTTTTTGTGCTATGCAATAGGGAGAGTTGTTTTTGTGTTTACATGCGAAAACTATTTATATCAATTATATGGCTGCGGACTCGATGCAACATTTATATTGATTTTGTATGGAATTGTCAATGTTGCAGATATTGCTGCAATAAAAAATGGTATATTGCCTGAACACAAAAAAGACAAGAAAGATGAAAATATTAATTAAAATATTGCTAGTGTGTATTGTTGTTTCTTCCTGCGGACCTCAAGCAAAATTAAGGCGAGCAGAACGCAAGATTGCACGTATAGAAAAGAAAAACCCAGGCGTTATAACAATTGATACCGTATGGAAAGATTCAACGGTAACTTCGCCTGTAATAAAAACTTCTGTTGAAATTGAAAATAATACCGCCCAAAGCGACACAGCGGCCGTTGATTCACTTACAAGTAAGTTTGCGGACAAAGTACAGCCTGAAATTTTAGACTCGCTAAAACACGGATTTGAGACAATTTTAAGCAAGTCCGGGGAAATAGATACAACCGTCACAAATGGAGAAACAAAAATTCATTATAAAAGGAAGTCAGGGAAGACCAATATAAATATTGAAACTACGCCACCACCTATAAAAATAAAATATCCTGTTGCTATTAAAGAGGTAAAGCCGCCGGCTGCATTAAATTGGTACGAAAGATTAATTTTAAAAATAGGAAAAGATACTTTGTCAATACTTGGTGCACTGCTTGTTCTTATTATATTGTATGTATTATACAGAATAGCAAAGAAAGAGTTTTTTTAAACCTTAAATATATAAATCTATGTCTTGGTCAATTAATTTTATCGGAAAACCTGAAAATGTTGTAAAAGCCATTAAAGCATATGGCGAAAAATTAAGCGGTGCTTCAAAGGATGAATTTGATTCATCTTCGCCCAAAATCATTGATCTTGTAGAAGAGAACATGAACAAAAATGGTGAAGTTCTTATCAAGGTGGTAGCCAATGGACACGCTCACTTTACCGAAAATGAAAAACAATATGGATATTTAAATATAACAATTGAGCCGATTGTTGGCAATATTGTTTAATAATATCCCTTACCCGTGTGAACTCGCGGGTTTTTAAAAATCCCTTTGATAGTATCGAAATCGAGGCCGTGACGCTCTAAAGTTTTACGGCCTCTTTTTTTATGGTTTAATGTTGTAAGTATTGAGAGCGTTGGAATGATGGCATTTAATATGCAGCTACCGCGAGTAAATGTTAATGTATTGTCGTCACCGGGTAATTCACGCCAGCCATAAAAATTGGCATATAGCCGTAGTAATTCCTTGCGTGTTGATGGTGAATATTTCGGCAATTGCTGCATTCATAAATTTAAGAATTTTGAAATTTAAATTCTAACTCTTTTAATCTATTCATTTTTATTTGTGTACCATTGGAATATGTTCTTCCGGGGAAATCATCTTTTATTATACCCTTTAGTTCCTTCCTTAGCTGTGCAAGTTCTACAACTTCAGGAATTGTTTTATTCCCAAATCTATCTGAGGAATACCTATCTTTTGTTGATTTTTTAAATACCTTTTTCTGTTCTTTCCTTTTTTCTGGTGGAAGTCTTAACCAGTGATCTAATTTAATACCGTCAGCAATAGCCTTATCAATATCCTTGGCCATTTGTTCGGCTGCTTCGTTGGTCAGCTTAAATCTTGTCTTTATCTCGTTTGCTAGTCGTTCCCCGTAGCTATCTAAATTTTCCATGAAATAAATATACGAATAAATTTTGATATCAAAAATTTTTGTTATAAGTTTGGTTTATGGGAATGGTAATTAAAACCAAAACTGGAAAATTAGGTTATGTTGTAAAGCAACAAGGTTTGAAATATCTATGTAATGAGATAGATATAAACAATTTTCTTGTTACCGATACGTCAAACAAAGTAAAAACGTTTTTGGTTTCAACTATCAATACGGAAAAGGTTAAAGACCTAGAACCGTGGGATCTTAGAACAATTCATTATCACACAGATTAGATTTATATGAAGACCAAATTATTAAAGCCTACTATTGACAAAGCAGCTAAAGAAAAAAAGAAACTATTAGCAGACGCCGATAAGATAATCAACAGATTAAAAAAAAGCGGCCTGAAGCAGGATTTTATTGCTACTGAAAACAATTTAAGTTCTGCGACATTGTCAAGGTTTATGAATAAAAAACCGGGCTATGTTACAAATGCAATGGTCGTAAGACTTGCAACTTTTTTAGAGGAACATGAAAAATAATTTTGTCAAAATATTTTGATATCACTTTTTATTGACATATATTTGAATCATGACAAAGAAAGATATACAATTTTTCCTGAGACTTCAGGCCTTTATAAATAAGGCAAAAAAAACTTTTGGTCAGAATTTTGTAAATGTTGATATTAATCACAATGTAGACAAAGATTACTATACAATTGACTGTTATTTTAGAAGCGGAAATGCTGAGTATAAAAATTGTGTTGTGTTTTATATTTCAAGCCTTGATTTAGAAGAAACCATTGAAAGCTTGGAAGAGATATACAATACTGCATGTAAGATTTTATAATCAATTAATTTATAACTAACAAACCCCGTTGCAGGTAGGAAATAAAATGCAACATTAAAATTATGTATGAAAATGAAGAAATGTACGCCGAAGTCGGCAGAAGTTACACCCCAGCGCCAGCAGCAAATCACATCGGCTTTTGTATCGGCGTTGTCTTACTTGGTACTGTGGACCATGAATATCAAGGACACAAATCAAGAAAGAAGAAGATAAGATTGTTTTTTGAGCTTACTAATACAGTCAATCCTGACGATGAAAAAGGTGGGCCGTTTATTGTAAGCAAAGAATTTCTTTATTCACTTGGGCCTAAGTCAAATTTAAAAAAGATGCTGGACGGATGGCGCGGTGAGGCTTTAAGTAAAGACGAAGCTGCAAAGTTTAATATTGCAAAAATACTTTCAGCGCCTTGTATGATAAATGTCCTTATTAAAACTTCTCAGAAGGGAAATAAATATAACGACATTTCAAGCATTTCACAGATTGCAGAAGGGACTGTTGTTCCTGTTATGAAAAATAAGCCATATCTGTTCAATTTCAATCCGCCATTTAAAACAGAAGTGTTTCAATCGCTTCCGGAATGGGTTAGAAAGATCATTGAAAGCTCTGACGAATATAAAGAACTTACAACAGGTGCTGTTGGCACTACAACGGCCGCGCCTGCAAATGCAGTACAGCCCACCGTAAGCAGTACAGGCAAAAAATTACCTTTTTAATTTTCGTAAAGTGGTTGGTTGGTTTCCCTGTTGGTGGAATTGGCATACACAAGAACGAGATAAGCACGTTCGCGACTGAGGGCAAAAGCCTGAATTGTTGGGCGCTATCTATGCGCTATTGCTTGCCGGTTCGAGTCCGGCACAGGGAACAAATCAAAGGCGTAGACTGATAAGCTAACGGTGTTTCTAATCAACTCGCCGGCGCCTTTGGTTAAAATTTTCAAACATTAAATTTTTCACTTATGAATAAAAACCCATTTGAGTCATTAAAGTCTGAAGACAAAGTAAATCCACAGGAACAATTTTCAGTTGTAGCAACTCTTCCAACAAAAGGCGTTATTGTTGATGCTGGTAAGTTGCATGAGCTAAAAGAACAACTTAATGCACAAGGCGCGGACATTGTTATAATTCCACCGGGCGCCAAAGGTATTATTTTGCGTACCGAATTAAACCCAGAATTACAAAGCAAAGTTGATGAACTAACTGAGGAATTAAAGCCCTTGTCTGTGCTTCAGATTAAGACACAAGACGACGTTGTAAAACTGAATGTGTCATTAAAAAAAGCAAAGACAATCGCAAAAGCTGTTGACGAAGAAAGAAAGCTAATTACTTCTGAACTTGACGCAGAGAAAAAAGGACTTATCAATTTAGGCAAAAGTGTTACAGATGAACTTGTCAGATTGACAACTCTTATAAATACCAATATCACCAACTTTCAAATTGAAGAGGACCGCAAAGCAAAGGAGAAAGCCGCAGAAATTGAGAGACAGAAGCAAGCAGACCTTGCCAAGATCCAGGCTGAACAAAAGCGCATTGCTGACATTAAGAATTTCATTTTAGAGTTTGAAAATAATGTTCTCAATGCTGCGCACTCAGCAACAGTTGCTGACATTGATAGTAAGATTGCAAAACTTGCAGGTGTTAAACTAAAACCTGAAGTTTATCAAGAGTTCTTGCCAGAAGCTATAGACATGTACAATAGATGTGTTCAGAAAATGAACGACAGGAAAATTGAACTTGAGCGCCTTGCCGAAGCTGAAGCAATCAACGCTGAAGCGGCCGAACGAATGAAGAAAGAGCAAGAGGAAAAAGCAAGACTTGAAAAAGAAGCTCAGGAACAAAAGGCCGCTGAAGAACAGCAAAAGATTGCAGAACAAGCGCAGGAATCAATTTCAAATGTTCAGATGGAATCAGAACTGAAGAGTTCAATGATCGGAAAGCAAAAGAACGTTCAAAAGCGCTGGACTGTTGAAGAAGAAACAATTGATATGTCATTGCTGCCTGAAGAATACAAGACCGCAGACATTGACAAGTTAAAAAAGGCAGTTGCTGAAGGTGCGCGAGAAATTCCAGGCGTTAGGATATTTGAAAAAATTATTAATACTTCAAGATAATGGACCCAAAGAAAGAAGCTATTGCACTTGCTGTGTCAAAATTATTCAATAGCAAACATTTTAGTGTTTGTGATGTCGAGAATATTGCAAAACTAAGTAAAAATGTTATAGATAAAGAAAAGCACGATATAATGCACACAATACATTGTGTCAATTATTCTGAAATGACGCAAGAATTTAGAAAATGGCTTTTTGAAACTGTGTTGTATTTTGCCTCAAATGATGATATAACCTTTAATGCATCTGATTTTAACATGAAACAAGCAGGCGAATTTATATCACCTCAAGATAAAAAGAAACCAACAATTAATTCAATGTTGTTAAGATAATGCAAGATTACTATCAACTTGACATGCTCAGTAATTCGCGCCTTGGTGTTGTAAAATGCTTACGTGATGGACTGCCAATATTTAAGGCAAAGAAAGAGACACTTGAATTTGGAAAGCAATTTCATGAATCAGTATTGGAACCGCATAAATATAATGACTTTCTTTCCCTTGCGCTAGAAAATCAACATAATGGCGCAGGCACATGGGTTGAATGGTATATTAAGAATAGGCACAAAGTTGCTGCCATGTCTAAAAGTGCCCTAAACAACGCCTTATTAAAATTTCTTATTGATAGTCCTCTTGCAAAGTTTGAACAAGATCATTTTTTCAATGAATCAAAATATGATCTTGAGTGTAAAGCAAAAATTGATTTGTGGGTTGGAAAGACAATTGCAGACCTTAAAACAACCGCAGCAAAGACGCGGGAAGAGTTTGAAGCATCTATTCTACAATATGGCTATAACAGGCAAGGCGCCTTTTACCTGGATGGAACAGGTGCAGAAAAATTCATAATAATTGGAGTATGTAAAACATACCCGCACCCAACGTTTACTTGTACAATGGCTATTGATGATCCAAGGATTGTTTCAGGCCGCAAGGAATATGAAGATTTAATTGACGTATATCTTGAAATGAAACAAGAGGGAAAAATTGACTTTCAAGAACTAATGCAGGCAGCATAAATTTTTAACCACTTATAACAAACATTAATTGTGAAAAGAAATTTAATCGATGTAGTGCACCCAACCGGAGCTTCATTATATCACACAATTAAGGGAAATCTTAAATTAGGTATTCCATTACCTGGGCAACGCGCAGAAGTTACCGGTTGGCATGTCGGAGAAATAAAGCCCGGTGATGTATTAAGATTGACACCAATGAATTCGTACGAAATTATTGAAGTATTAGAACGAAGGGACCACAAAGGCCGCTTTGCGCTAAAGGATGAATTTGGGGTTGAAATAACCGAAGATTATAAACGGCCAGTATTTAACAAAAAGACCGAAGAAACAAGTTTTGTTGATGATGTTAGGCCGGTAAATGATACCAGCAAAACACAAGGTTCCTTTTTCAGAATAATAATAAAGTCTTAATCTAATGAAAAGAATCAAAGAACTCGACGCCCTCAAGTCTGACCGTTTCTTGCTTTGGGTAGTTATAACAACATTGCCGTTGCTTTGCTCTAATATGTATTATGTATACCATAAGCTTTCGGTACTTCCGGACCCTTGGCGTAATAGGGTTTCGCTGGGCGTCGCTTTGGTTCTGGCTGGGTTTATTATAATCTATACAGTACGCAAAAATTATCGAATGGCTAAATACTTCGCTTATTTCGAGGCTCTTATTTCTGCCTATTATTATATTGTTACAATAGGCTTAGATTGGGACCTGTTGCCGGCGTTCGGATTTACTTTAATATTACCTGCTGCAATGTTTCACAGTGCAAAAGAGATAAAGCAAGAGGAAGAACAAGACGACAATGAATACCAGGAACATGTTGTTCATTTACAACGAGAGGTAGGCCGATTATTTCATGACAAAAAAACAAACCTGCAAATTATTGCAGAACGTGATAAGGAAATTGCTGACCTAAAAAAAGAACTTGATTTTTTCAAAAACTTCAGGGAAATACATATTGAAAAACCCGAAGATGAAGAAAAAGTTGTGTTGCCTCCAATAGAAGTCGTAACCTTCGAATCTAAAGTTGACCCTGAAATTTTTAAAGAATCGCATGATCTAACAATTGATGAATTACAACAAAGCGGTTCCCCGTTTATTGAGATTCAAAAAAGCGACCTTGATCGTGAAAAAAAAAAGAATAAAGGAGAAAACGACCGGCCCGACTTCTGGGAACGTCAAAAAGAATAAAAAAAATCCGCCTCAAAATCAGATGTTTATAAATTTTTAATAAAAATATTTATCAAAATGTTTTGATATCAAATTTAATTGATATACCTTTGATTTATCAATTAAACAAAAACACTTAGCACTTATGAAAACTTCAAACCTATCAGATAACGCACACAAGCTTTATATCTTTCTATTAAAGACTGGAGGCGCTTGGAAACAAAATTGTATTGAGGCTTTATTTGGGAAAGTGGAATATCCAATTAATGGAACAAAAGAAGATTATCTTGAATACTGGCAATGGTCTGCTAATCTTTATGGCTGCGATGAAAATCGTCGTTCTGTGCTTGGTGAAATTATTGATATAAAAGCAACTGCGGACTATTCAAATGAAACAAGCAAAGCTTATCAAGAACTAAGAAAAGCAGGACTTGCAAACGAAAAAAATAACGGATCTAATGAATATTTCTTTTATCCTGTAAATAATTAAAAACGCTAAGTTACCCGAACGGCCGCCCCGCCAAGTAGGGTTTTTTATTTTATGGTAAAATTTGATGCTGAATATTATAATAGGATATACAAATTCCTAAACCAACAGGATGATGTAAGGTATAAAATATCAGACCTTACAGATGATCCTGAAAAGTTTATATTCCACATCAAATATTATATTGATAATAGAGGAAAAGAAGATTTAGAGGTTGAGTTTAATTCTCTGTCAGAGACTGAAATAATGCATGGTGCAACATATAGCGAGATAAGAATATTAGAGTTCTTTGAAGGAAAAGTAAAAGATAGGCAGCGGGAAAAACTAATAAATAAAATCTGGCAACAGTCGCAACAGGTTAAAAATAAACCTGCGCACGTTGTGCAGACCGTACAACCTGAAGAAAGTAAAAAAGTAATTCCACCGGGATATAAAACACCGGGATTGTTTCAATAAATAAATTTTAAGCATGGAAGACAAAAGTAAAATAATTGAACTAGCAAAGAAGCTTAAGGCACTAGCTGAACAAGGCATTGGCGGGGAAAAAGATATTGAAATTTTAAACGCAATAGCGATTAGGTTCCCATATGCACTTGAAACCGTTGAAGCTGTATTTGACAAAGTAAAATCATATGATAAAACAATTAAAATACTTAATATCTCTATAAAAGATCCTCTTGAAATAGCAGATTTAACAGCTGAAGAACTTATAAAATTCAAAAGCTAATGGACCAACAACAAGATAACCTTGCAGAAGCATGGGAAGCCCTACACGGAAACGAAAATATATTCCTAACAGGTCCGGCTGGTTCTGGCAAATCGACGCTTATACGCAAGTATATTGCGGCAAACGATGGAAACGTTATTGTGTTAGCCCCAACCGGAATTGCTGCAATTAATGTTGGCGGGGTGACAGTACATAATTTTTTCCACTTTCCAGCGCGTCCGGTGTCCTACAATGCAATAAAATGGCTCGACCCAAGGAAAGATGAGGACGAAGCAAAACGAAAGCTTATACTGTCAGCAAAAGCATTTATAATCGACGAAGTATCTATGCTGCGCGCTGACCTAATGGACCAAATTGCATGGTTCTTTAAAAAGAACTTCCCAGACCTTCCGCCGTTTGCCGGTAAAAAAATAATAATGGTTGGTGATTTGGATCAATTGCCGCCAGTGGTAAAGGACGACAGCGCCGAAAAACAAATGATATCTACTCGATATACGTCGCCATTCTTCTTTGCTGCCGCGTGTTGGGACCCTGCGCGCTATTCTTCATTTATAACTTTTAAGCTTACAAAAGTTTGGAGACAATCGGACCCGGCTTTTGTAAATCTTTTGAATGATATTAAAAACGCCAGACTTGCGCCATTCGAAATTGATCGCCTAAACAATCAATGCTTACGTCAGGGCGATTTGTTCCCTGAAGATGGAATTGTATTATGTGCAAAAAACTCAACAGCTGACGAAATAAACTCGTTTATGTTGCATAACCTGGAAGGTGAAAATATTCGTTTGGTTGGCAGAATTACAGGAAATTTTAATAAAAAAGATTGTATTTGCGAGGAAATAATTAACTTAAAAATAGGTTGCAGGGTTATGACGCTAAGGAATAGTAATGATCCTATTAACGACTATAGAAACGGTTCGCTTGGAACGTTAGTTGCATACAATGAAAATACAAATCTTTTAGAGGTATTGCTTGATAATAAAGAAACAGTATTTGTTAGCCGCTTTGAATTCGAATCTACGGAATATGAATATAATAAGAAAGAAGACAGGATTAGCCATAAGATAACCGGCCGCTTTGTTCAGTTCCCAATAAAAGTTGCCTATGCTATTACTATTCATAAGGCGCAAGGACAAACATTTGATAAGATAATTATTGATACTGGCGAACGTGGCGCATTCGCACACGGTCAAGTATATGTTGCTTTAAGTCGTTGTACTTCCTTGCAGGGTATTATATTACGTAGGCCGTTAAAGTATAGCGAATTGATTTATGATAAAAATATTTTGGAGTTCAATAAAACGAAATTAAATGTATGAATGAATCAGAAAAAAAAGAACGTCTTGAATTGTTAGAGCGCTTAAGTGCTGACCATATACTTGACGAAACAACCATATTTAAACAGTCTCAAGACCCTTGGCTAGAGCTAGATTCAAGAACAGTTGCTATCATAAAGCAACGCTTTAGAAAATGGCACAGCACTTGGATTGCGCCGAAGGTTGTAAAATTTCTTGGTGAACCTATAGAGGATCAAGAAAAAGAAAAATGTACGGGCAATTGCGGAATGAATTATTGCGACGAAAACGGTTGTACTGATAGAAAAAGAATTTTAGTTAATCCAATATCAAATAATAATGAAGACAATGAAAATGCGTCTTAGGAAAATTAAGCATGACTCTGCATATGATGCGGCCAAGCAGGCACAGAAAAAGAAAGTTGTTCTTATTTTTAAAACTGATTATAAAAAATAAATGCAATTAAGACCTTATCAAGCAAGAGGCAAGCAGTTAGTTGGTGAATCTTTCGCAAAGGGAAATCAAGCGGTTGTGCTATGTGTGCCCACAGGTGGCGGGAAAACCGTCATGTTTGCAGACATGACAAAATCAAGCATGGCAAATGGTGTACCTGTGCTTATTATGTGCGACCGTAAGGAGTTGATTGAACAGGCCAATGATAAGCTAAACACGTTCGGCTTATTTCCGACGCTGATTGTTCCAGGATATCGCGATAAGGCTTCTAATTTATATCTTGCTTCTGTTGATACGCTAAGAAATCGCCGCTTTCCTGACGTTGGGCTTGTTGTTGCTGACGAAGCACACAAAAAAACATTTGACGAAATTCTTTTAACATATAAGCATAAAGGAGCAAATATTGTTGGTGCTACAGCAACACCAATAAGAACAGGTAAACGATTTTTCAAACCAGACAATCAATTGCATTCTATTTATCCAAAGTATTCTGGGCAAATGGGGAATATATATGATGATATGGTCGAACCAATTACCATACCTGATTTACTCAGAGAAAATTATCTTGTTCCTGAAATTACATACGGCGCCGAACTTGATATGACAGACGTTGATATTACACGCAACGCTGAAGGTGTAGAGTATAACGAACAACAGCTATTCAATAAGTTCAATAAGCCAAAAATGTACGCCGGTGTAGTTGAAAAATATAAAGAACTAACACCGGGCACAAAAGCCATTTGCTTTAATATTAATGTTGAGCATTCAAAAAGACAAACACAAGAATTTGTTGCGGCCGGAATACCTGCGGCACACGTTGACGGATCAACGCCGCTTGCGGTGCGTAAAAAAATATTTAAAGATTTTCATTTTGGAATTATCCGCGTGCTATGTAACTGCGGCGTTGCTACAACCGGCTATGATGAACCAACAATTGAAACTGTTATTATAAATCGTTGCACATTGTCTCTTGCATTGTATTTGCAAATGTGCGGCCGTGGTGGTCGCCTGTGTCCTGAGATAGGAAAAACATATTTCAATATAATAGATATGGGTGGGAATGTGTTTAAGCATGGCTTTTGGAGTGAGGACCGCGAATGGTCAATTGAGGTTGGATTTGTAAGCAGGAAAAAGGGAGTTGGAGTTATTCGTGAATGTGAAAATTGTCAAGCCTTAATACCTGCAAGTCAATCAACATGTTCGTTTTGTAATGTTGTCCAGGTAAAGCGCGAGGAAGAACAACGATTAATTGAGGCAAAATTTGTTATTCTTGATAAAGATAAAGTTCCGCCAGCGCTTCGTAGGCCATTGCATTCAATGAATGTTGAAGAGTTGGAAAAGTTCAGAGAGCTAAAAGAATATTCTGTTGGTTGGTTGGTGCGTCAGTTATTGGCAAGAGGTGAACAGGCTTTGAAGGATTATGCTAAAATGAAAAACTATTCTCCTGGATGGGTATACAAACAATTATCTATGGCGGAAGAACAGC